>Ga0209488_10002882_pt1 | contig 13978 bp, 9 predicted proteins | sample Rivendell_Oct201_8_FD_188349 | JGI IMG/M metagenome (GOLD analysis project Ga0209488, IMG submission 188349) | Vadose zone soil microbial communities from the Eel River Critical Zone Observatory, Northern California, USA -... | ecosystem: Environmental > Terrestrial > Soil > Vadose zone >... | reverse complement strand
CCCTCGCGGGGATCGATGCCTTCGACCGGAAAGTCGCTCCCGAACGCCAGCGGAACGCCGGCGTCCAGCGCCTGCCGCCAGGCATACGCCCCCCGCTGCCGTTCCGTGCCCCGGCCGAGCCGCTCCTCCGCCCACGGGCCATCGCTGGTCGCGTGCGTCGGTTGCATCGAAGCGGTGGCCCCGGAGCGCTTCAGCAGCGGGACGTCCCTGCCGCGCACGATCTGGAGGTGCTCGGCGCGGGGACGAAGACCAGGCGGCACTCTCGAGAAGGCTTCCAGGACGAACGCGCACGCCCGATCGCCGATGCAGTGCACCGAAGGCTGGTAGCCCGCGGCCGCGACCCGCAGAATGCGTTGCTCCAACTCACGCGGGTCCATCAGCCAGAGGCCGGTGTTTCCGGAGTCGTCTTCGTACGGCTCGAACATCGCCGCGCCGCGGCTCCCGAGCGCGCCGTCGGCGAACAGCTTCACGCTGCGGACGGTGAGCTTCCCGAGCGACGGCCGCTCGTGCCACGCCCGCATTTCCTCGTCCAGCCCGGGGCCCTGTCCGTCGATCATGGCGTACACGCGCACGGGCAGCTCGTCGCGCTCCGCCAGGCGCGCGTAGGCCGCCAGCGCCTCCGGGCCGGCGCTGGCGTCGTGCACGCAGGTGAGCCCCACCGCCGCCAGCGCGCGCAGGGAGCGGAGCAGCATCTCTTCGGTCTCGCGCCCACCCGGTGCGGGAATCGCCCGGCGAACGAGATCCATCGCCGTGTCGATCAGGACCCCCGTGGGCGTCCGGTCGCCGCGTCGCAGGATTCGTCCGCCCGGCGGGTCAGGAGTGGAAGCGCCGATCCCGGCGATGCGCAGCGCGAGCTCATTGCACCAGAGAGCGTGCACGTCCACCCGCGACAAGGCCACCGGGTGCTCCGGCGTGGCGGCGCTGAGCAGCACAGCGTCGGGAAAATCCCGCCGCGGCCAGAGGTTCTGGTCCCACCCGGCGCCACCGATCCAGCTGCCTTGCGGTACCGCCCGGGCGTGCTGCACGACCCGATCGACGCATTCCTGCTCGGAGCGGGCGCCTCCGAGCCGCACCTCCGCCAGGTTGCGCGCGAGCAGCAGCGGGTGTCCATGCGCGTCGATCAACCCCGGTACTGCACAGCCCTCGCCCAACTCGATGTAGCGGAGGTCGCTCTCGGAGGCGCGCTCGCACTCCTCGCGCGTGCCCACCTTCGCGAAGCGTCCGTCGCGGATGAGCACTGCCTGGGCCACCGGCCGGGCGGGGTCCAGCGTGTGCAGCGTCCCTGCGACCAGGAGATCGGGCATCGTGAAACTTTCGCGCCAGCGCTCCGTTAGACTACGCGCGATGGAGGCGCGCCACCACCTCGACGGCAGGCTCCTGTTCGCCCTGGCGGCGGCGGCGCTGGCCGGCATTCTCTTCTGGAACACCTGGCCGCTCTACCCGTTCAAGCTGCTGGTGGTGCTGATGCACGAGAGCGGCCATGCCGCGGCCACGCTGCTGGTGGGCGGCTCGGTGGACGCCATCCGCATCAACCCGGACCAGGGCGGGCTGACCGTTTCGCGGTTCGCTCCCTCGGTCCTGCGCGAAATCGTCATCTCCAGCGCCGGGTACGTCGGATCCGCCGTCTCCGCCTGCGTCCTGCTCTACCTCGCCGCCCGGAGCAAGAACGGCCGCTGGCCGCTGGTCGCGCTCGCGGGCTGGTGCATGCTGGTCACCCTGCTGTACGTCCGGGACGCGTTCACGCTGGCGTTCGTGAGCGCCTGCGCGCTAGCTCTGGGGCTGCTGGCCCGCTTCGGAGCTTCCTGGCTCCGGCGGGGAGTGCTGATGTTCCTGGCCGCGTTCTCCTGCTGTTATGCGCTGTACGACATCCGCGACGACCTCCTTCATCTCACCTCGTGGTCCAGCGGCACGGACGCGGACGCGCTGGCGCGCGCGACCTTCATTCCGGCGATCGTCTGGGGCGTGGCTTGGGGCGCCCTCTCCATCGGGCTGTTGCTGCTGACGCTCCGGCGGATCCTGGTTTCCACGTCCAATTCGGGGACACCATACGCAACTCTCCATGCCAAACCCGACGCCCCTTCGCGGGATGAGTTGGCACGCTGAGTTGCGTATGGTGTCCCCGATGCCCAGGCCATAGCTTCCCGCATGGCCACGAGACGCGGAATTCTGCATGGGCTGTTGGCAGGGCTGCTCGCCAGGGGAGCTCGGGGAGCCAGGAAACAAGCGGGTGGCGCGCCACCCGGCAACGTTCCCAAGGGGAAATACCGGATTCCACGCGATGCCCGCGCGCAAACCCGGGAGTTGGGGCGCACCGGCGTCCGGGTTTCCATCGTGGGGGTCGGCGGCTACCATCTCGGCCTGCCGCGCGACGAGCAGGAGAGCATCCGGATCGTTCGCCGGGCGCTCGATCACGGGATGAACTTCCTCGACAACTGCTGGGACTACAACCAGGGACAGAGCGAGGAGCGGATGGGCAAGGCGCTGCGCGATGGATACCGGCAGAAGGCCTTCCTCATGACCAAGCTCGACGGCCGCACCGCCCGGTCGGCGCGGGAGCAGCTCGACCAGTCGCTGCCGCGCCTGCAGACCGATGTGATCGACCTGGTGCAGGTCCACGAGATCATCCGCGACGACGATCCCGAGCGCTGCTTCGCGCCGGGAGGGACCATCGAGGCCCTGCTGGAAGCGAAAAAGGCCGGCAAGCTGCGCTTCACCGGCTTCACCGGGCACAAGGACCCCCGCATTCATCGGCACATGCTGGAGACGGCGCGCGCCAACGGCTTCCACTTCGACACCGTCCAGATGCCCCTCAATGTGCTCGACGCTCATTACCGCAGCTTCGAGAAGGAGATCGTTCCGCTCGCCCAGCAGGAAGGAACCGCGGTGCTCGGCATGAAGCCGCTAGGGTCCGGCCTGATCCTCCAGTCCGGCGCGGCTTCCGCCCTGGACTGCCTTCGCTACGCGATGAGCGTGCCCGGCGTCAGCGTCACCATCACTGGCTGCGACAGCGAAGGCGTCCTCGAACAGGCCCTCTGGCTTGCGACCACCTTCAAGCCCATGACCGACGGCGAGCGTCAGGAGCTCCTGGCGCGGACCGCGCCCTACGCAGAGGGCGGCAAGTGGGAGAAGTTCAAGACCACCCAGATGTTCGACGGCACCGAGCAGCACAAGGAGTGGCTGACATCCGCGCAACTCTGACGGCGAGGGCCTCGGCTTGTCGCAGCATCAGGTGCGCGGGCGCATCCGCCAGGCGACGAAGTCGGTGAGCGACGTCAGCTTCTTGAAGTAGGGATTCCGTTCGCGCTCGCGCGCGATGGAGGAGACCGGCACGTCTCCGTAATCGTGGCCCGGATAGAGCCGCACGTCGCCCGGCAGCCCCGCCACCCGGTTCAAGCTCTCGAACATCTGCTCGGGATCGCCGCCGGCGAAGTCGCAGCGGCCGCAGGCGTTGACGAACACGGTGTCGCCGGCGAAGAGCCCTTCCCCGGCGTGCCAGCAGGTGGAGCCGGGCGTGTGCCCCGGCGTGTGCATCGCGCTGACGCGCAGCGGACCGACTTCCACGACGTCGCCCGCATCGAGCGGGGTTACCTCTCGCTGCAGCCCGGGCGCAAGCTTCGGAACGTCCGCCCGATGCGCGTGGACCCGGATTCCGCCGTGAGCCAGCACGTCCTCGAGGCCGTTGACGTGATCGTGATGGTGGTGGGACAGAAGCGCGTGGGTCACCCTGCGGCCGTCCTCCTCCGCCGCCCGCAACGCAGCCGGCACGTCCCAGGCCGGGTCCACGATGGCTGTCTCGGGGGAGTCCTCGGCGCCGAGTAGATAGACGAAATTGTCCATCGGTCCCAGTTTGAGCTGCCGCACGTAGAGTCCCATCACCAGCCTCCCAGGTTCTTCAGCACCACGATCTCGCCGCGGTGGCCCCGCGTGTTCGGGTAATGCAGGATGAGATCGCTGCGGCCCTTCCCGGTCAGATCGACGGCCTCGAGCACGCCGGCGGCGCGCACCTCCACCTCTTCTGCCGGGGAGTCGGCGAATTCGCCTCCCCCCAACGCGGGGTAGATGTCGAGCTGCTCGTCGCTGGAGCCGAAGATCAGGTCGGGCTTGCCGTCGCCGGTGACGTCCGCGGTCAGGCTCACGACCTGAAGGTCGGAGTCCCCGGACAACGGGATGCGGAATTTCAGCTCGCGCTCGCTGATCGGATCGGGCGTGAATTTCCGGGTCTTCCGGTCGAAGGGAAAGATCTGGAAGTTCACCTTCGCCGTCTTGGCGGTCAGCATCCGGATGAGCGCGAACACGCCGAAGCTGGTGGTGGGGACCACCAGGTCCGGCCGGCCGTCGCCGGTCAGGTCGATGAGCTGCGTCTGGAAGAGCACGAAACCCTCACTCTCCAGGATCTCCGCCGGCTTTTGCGAGAACCCGTCCTTGCGGCCGAAGAAGACGTAGCTGGTGTTGCGCGCGGAGGTCACGCCCTCGAACACCTGCTTGCGCACGATCAGGTCGACGAATCCGTCGCCGTCGAGGTCGGCCACCAGGGTGGTGGCCGAAGTCCCGCGCTCGCGGTGGTCCGCGGGAGTGCGCACGGAGAAATCGCGGCTGAAATCAGGCTGGGGCCGGAACGAAAAGGCCGGCCCCTGCCGGTAGATGGCTATGCGGTCTTCCTGGATGGCGATGACGTCGCGCAGGCCGTCGCCGTCTGTATCCAGCACATGCAGGGCGGGGAATCCGTAACGCACCTCGATGCCGGCGTTGCGCTTCGGTCCGCCACTCACGTCCATGTCCACCTCGACCTCCGCCGTCTTCTCGTACCGGTCTTCGATGCGGCGGAAGATGGCCAGCGAGCCCAGCGAGGGCAGCAAGAGGTCGCGGCTGTTCGGCCCTGCCAGGTCGTGGATCAGCCGGACGCGGGGAAGCTCGCCGTTGATCGGCTGGTGGAAGAGCGTGACGTGCTCGATCAGCTTGCGCGGCGGCGCGCCGACGCGCCCGGGAAACGACTTCGCGCTCACTCCCTTCGGCGTCACCAGGAGCAAGTCTTCAGCGGGCCCCGGACCGACGGCGCCCACGTCGAACGCGCACGCCTCCGCCTCGTCCACCGCCAGCGTCAGATCGGGGCGTGGGGCGAACACGCCGTCGCGGTTCCAGAAAATGGCGAACGACCTCTTCTGGTACGGGGGGACGCCGATCTTGTAGACGGCGACCAGGTCCTTGCGGCCGTCGCCGTCCAGGTCTGCGGCGACCACCGACGCGACGTCACCCTCAACCGCGAGCGCCTGCAGGCGGAAGTGTGGCGCGGCGGCGGCCGCGGCGAGGAGGAGAGCGAGCCCAGGCACAGGTGTACAGCTTAGTTGAGGTTCGCCCCGGGCGGCATGGAAGCGAGCTGAAGCGTGCCGGAAAGCCGGTCCGCGATGCGTCGCACCTCGCGCTCGTCGCCTTCCACCAGGGCTACCTGCTCGCCATGCCGGGTCTCGATCCAAGCGCGCGCAGTCCGCCCGGAAAACGCGATGTGGACGCCTTCGATGTCCCGGGCCGGAACGCGGACACTGCGCGAGCGCAGCACGGCTCCGTCGAACCGCCATCCGGCCCGCTCCAGTTGAACGAATTGGACGACGAAGGCGATGGCCAGCAGGGCGGTCGCGGCGCCCACCACCCGGTACCCGGCCCAGATGTCGAACACGCCCCAACCGACGGCGGCCAGGGCCAGCAGCGCGGAAAAAACGCGCGCTGACACCCGCCGCGTGAGGCGAAATTCGGGCCCGGATGCCAGCGTGAGGTCTTTTCGAAAGGTCCCGCGCACGTCGCCGGATTATCATCCTACCGGGTGGGGGAATGGAAGTCTTGGTCCCACGCGTTCGCACCCGGGGAGCTCATCAATGAATGCAGACCCATGCCGCGTCCTGATCGTGGATGACGATGCCGACACGCGCGACGCCCTTGCGGACGCACTGACGGACGCAGGTTTCCTCGTCGAGCAGGCATGCACTGGAGCGCAAGCCCTTCAGCGCATAAACCAGTCCGGGGACCCGGACGTCATCCTGCTCGACCTGCGAATGCCCGGGATGGACGGCGCGCAGTTCCTCGAGCGCGCCCGGGGGACGCACGCGCGCGTGATCATGCTCACCGGGGAGGCCTCCGGCCGCGTGCTGCGCCTGGCGCGGAACGCCAAGGTGCTGGCGAAGCCGATCGATCTCGACCAGCTCGAGGCGGCGGTCAAGGAAGCGTGCGCGGCTTAAAGAGCGCTGACGAAGGGCGAACGCCTTGCTCTGGCTTGAGCACGGGGGCCGCGGCGAACGCGTCCGAAGGCAACATTCAATTGGGCGTAGCGGTAGCGAGGGTCGTTCGTCGCAGGCCTCGTCCAACCGGTTGAACCAGACCCGTAACAATGCTGGGGGGGAGCCAACTCTGCATCCGCGACCAAGATCGCGGCTGCAATGGCGTGCCGCACCCGGTGAAAGATCAAGTGGCACCATGGCACCCTGATCACGCGTGATGCATCGGCAGAGACAGCCGATGTGCCCATCGTGACGCTGACGTCCATCGGTCCATCATCGAGAGTCTCGAACGACACACTGCCTGGCCGCCAGGCAAAACCCTGGCGAACATGCGCCTCGCTCCAGTGGTTGAACGGTTTGGCTAGGTTGGCCAAACTCCCCCAAGGTGGGCCGCTCCACGGAAAGCCCCTCCGGGCCGCCACCCGCGATCACGAAACCCCGCCAGGGTCAGACGTCCAGCTCCTTCACCTCTCCCGCCCTCTCCATGATGAACTTGAAGCGGGCGCTGACGTCCTTCCCGAGCAGGTCGTTGATCGTGCGCTCCGTGTCGAGCGCCGCCTCTTCCGGAATGGTCACGCGCAGCGCCAGGCGCCGCTTCGGGTCCAGCGTGGTCGACTTGAGCTCATCGGCCGTCATCTCCCCCAGCCCCTTGAAGCGCATGATGTTGGGCTTGGCATTGCCCTTGGCGTGGTCCTTGAGGATGCGGGCGCGGTCCGCGTCGTCGAGGGCCCAGTAGGTGTCCTTCCCAACCTCGATCTTGTACAGCGGCGGCTGGGCAATGAACACGCTGCCGTTCCGGATCAGCTCGCGCATGTGCCGGTAGAAGAAGGTCAACAGCAGCGTGGAGATGTGGTGCCCGTCGCTGTCCGCGTCCATCAGCAGGAAGATCTTCCCGTAGCGCAGGTTCGCGGCCTTGAAGTCCTCGCCGATTCCGCAACCCAGCGCGGAGACGATGTCCTGCAGTTCCTTGTTCTGGCCGATCTTCTCCGTCGACGCCTGCTCGGCGTTGAGGACCTTCCCGCGCAGCGGGAGGATCGCCTGCGTGCGCCGGTCGCGGCCTTGCTTGGCGGACCCGCCGGCGGAGTCGCCTTCGACGATGAAGAGCTCGCTCTCCTGCGGATTGGTGGACGCACAGTCGGCGAGCTTGCCGGGCAGGTTGAGGCGGTGGGAGACGGCGGTCTTCCGCGTGACCTGCTGGGCGGCCGCCCGAGAGGCCTCGCGCGCCCGCGCCGCCAGGATGATGCGGGCGATGATCGGCTCCGCCACCGTCTTCGTATCGTTGAGCCACTTCTCCAGCGCAGGGCGGACCACGCCCTCCACCTGCGCGGTGGTCTCGGGATTGTTGAGTCGCCCCTTGGTCTGGCCCTGGAACTGCGGGTCCACCACGTAGCTGGAGAGGATCCCGCAGATGCCCTCGCGGATGTCCTCGGCGGTGAGGGTCACGCCCTTCGGCCCTAACCCGTGCGTCTCGATGTAGTTGCGCACGGCCTTCACGATGCCCGAGCGCAGCCCGGCCTCGTGCGTTCCTCCGTTGGGCGTCGGGATGCCGTTCACGTAGCTGCGCAGGTGCTCGTCCGTGGCTTCCGTCCAGACCAGCGCGATCTCCAGGCGGAAGTCCCCTTCGCTCTGCTTGTAGAAGAGCGCGCCGGCGGGGATCTGCATCGCGGCCACCGGCGGCACCGAGGGGATCTCGCCGCCCTGCGCGGTCAGCTCGGCCTCCGGGAGACCCTCCTCGGTGGTGGCGATCGGCTCCGAAGCGGCCGGAGGGGGCACTTTCTGCGCGGCCGGGACCGTGTTCTTCCCCCGCTGCGTGACCACCTTGGCCAGGTACTCGGCGATCCCCCCGTCGTGCTGGTAGGTCTCCTCGCGTGCGGGGCTCCGCGTCTCCTCGCGGAACACGACGATCATTCCCCGGTGCAGGTAGCTCTTCGCCTCCAGCCGATCGCGGATCAGCTCGGGATCGAACTTCGCCTTCACCCCGAAGATCTCCGCATCCGGAGTGAACGTGACGGTGGTGCCCGTGCCGCGGGCCTTGCCTTCTGTCTTCAGCTTCGAGGTGGCGAAGCCCTTGGCGTAGGTCTGGACATGGTGCTTGCCGTCGCGCTTCACCCGCACGATCAGACTGGACGAAAGGGCGTTCACCACGCTGGCCCCCACGCCGTGGAGCCCGCCGGAGTGGATGTAGTTGCCCTGCTCGAACTTTCCTCCCGAGTGGAGGGTGGTGAGGATCACCTCGAGGGCCGGCTTCTTGTACTTCGGCATCACGTCCACCGGGATGCCCCGGCCGTCGTCCGTGACGGTCACCGTCTTGCCGTCCTTGTGGAGCGTGACCTCGATCCGCGCGGCGTAGCCGTTGATCACCTCGTCGACGGAGTTGTCGAGGATCTCCCAGAGCAGGTGGTGGTACCCGCTGGCGTCGACGCCGCCGATGTACATCGCCGGCCGCTTGCGGACCGGCTCCAGGCCTTCCAGGACCTGGATGTCCGCCGCGCTGTACCGAGTCTTGCGTACGACGGCCATTTATTTCTTCTCCTCGGCAGGCAGGGACTGCACGACGGGCCCCGTCGGCAACGGCTTCACGGTGTCCTTCCGCACCAGTTGGCGTCCTTTCCCGCCGCGGCTGGCCGGCTGGCGCACCGTCAGCTCCAGCTTGCGCCCCTTGGCCGTCTCCAGCGGCAGCTCCGCCTTCTTGTCGCTGGTGCAGAGGAAGCCCACCAGCTTGTCGCCCGACTGGACCTTGATCACGCGGACTCCGCGACCCGGACCGGCGAGCTCGTTGACCTCTTTGGCCTTGGTGACCAGGGCGTACGCGTTCTCGGTCACGACCGCGAGGAAGTCCTTGTCATCCACGGGGACCACACCGATCAGCTCGTCTTCCTTCGCGGGTCGGGCGAACCGCCTCCCCGCCCTGGTGGACACCTCGGTGTGGGGCGCCAGCGCGAAGCGGAGCCCGTACCCGCCGCGGGAGATGCCCAGGAGCTTTTCCGGCCCGGGCACGCGCCGGTCGAGCGAAAGCGCCCCGACCACGCGCTCGTTGTCGTCGAACTTGAACAGCTTCTGGACCGGATCGCCGTATCCCGTGCTCGCCGGAACGTCGTTGAACCGCGTCACGTAGGCCGTCCCGAAGTTGCTGAACAAGACCAGGTTGCTCTTCAGCGACCCTCCCAGCACGAACGCCACCTCGTCGCCTTCTCGCACGCGGGTCTGGGACGGGTCCTTCAGCTCGCGCACGCGCTTGATCCAGCCGTCTCGCGTGAGCACTACCTGGGCGTCCTCGTCGGCGATGAAGGCCTCCTCGCTGTACTCCACCTCCTCGCTGCCCGCGCCGCCGATCTTCGTGCGCCGCTTGTCGGAGTACGCCTTCTGGATCTCCGCAATCTCCTCGCGCACCACCCCCCAGCGCGCGCGGTCGTTGCCGAGCAACTCCTTGAGCCGTCGCTGCTCGGACCGCTTCTCCTTCAGCTCCTTCTCGATGACCAGGATCTCGAGCTTCGCCAGCCGGTACAGCTTCATCTCCAGAATCGCATCCGCCTGCTCCTCGGTCAGCTTGAAGCGCTTGATCAGTTTCTGCGCCGAGTCCTCCTTCCCCTCGCTCTTGCGGATGATCTTGAGCATCTCGTCGAGGGCGTCGTAGACCTTCTCGAAGCCGTCGAGGATGTGCAGGCGCTGCTGGACCTGCTTCAGGTCGAACTCGAAGCGCCGGGTGACGACCTGGAAGCGGAAATCGAGGAAGTAGCGGAGGATGCTCTTCAGATCGAGCCGCTTCGGCGCCCCCACCTCCGGGTTGTCGGTCGGCACCAGGCAGGTCAGGTTCACGCCGAAGTTCGTCTGCAAGGGCGTGTGCTTGTAGAGGTACGCCATCACCAGCTCGGGATCGGCCTCGCGCTTGATCTCGAGCACGATGCGCACGTCCTTGGTGCTCTCGTCGCGCACGTCCACCAGCGGCGTCAGCTTCCGCTCCCGGACCAGGTCGCCGAACTTCATCACCAGACTGGACTTGTTCACCGCGTAGGGGACCGAGGTGACGATGATCTGCTTCCCACCCCGGGGCAGGTCTTCCAGCTTCCACTCGCCGCGGACGCGCACCGATCCCTGGCCGGTTTCATAGATCGCGCGGAGCTCGGACTTGCTGTTGAGGATCTGGCCGCCGGTGGGGAAGTCCGGCCCCTTGATGTGCTTGAGCAGATCCTTGACCTCCAGGTCCTTGTGCTTCGAGAGGTCGATCAGCGCGTCGCACAGCTCCCCCAGATGGTGCGGGGGGATGTTCGTGGCCATGCCCACCGCGATACCGGTAGTGCCGTTCATCAAGAGCTGCGGCAGGCGAGCCGGGATGACTACGGGCTCGAACTGGGTCCCGTCGTAGTTGGGCCGGTAATCGATGGTGCGCTTCGCCAGCTCCTGCACCAGCTCGGCCGCCAGAGCCGCGAGGCGGCATTCCGTGTACCGCATTGCCGCGGCGGCATCGCCGTCCAGCGACCCGAAGTTACCGTGCCCGTCCACCAGCGGGTATCGAAGCGAGAAATCCTGCGCCATCCGCACCAGCGCGTCGTAGATGGCGACGTCGCCGTGCGGGTGGTACTGGCCCATGATGGTGCCCACCACCTTGGCGCACTTCTGGTACTTCGCCTCGTGGGTCAGGCGATGGTCCTGGAACATCCCGTAGATGATCCGGCGCTGGACCGGCTTGAGGCCGTCGCGCACGTCGGGCAGCGCGCGGGAGGTGATCACGGACAGCGCGTAGTTCAGGTAGCGGCGCCGGGCCTCCTCGTGGAGCGGCGCCAGCACTTCGGAGGGCGGCGGAGCCCCGTTTCCTCCCGAACTGCCACGCTTTCGCCGCCGGCCCCCGCCCCCGCCGAACATGCTCATCTGTTCAGACATTGGGGCGTCTGTAACACAGGACCGGGAGGTGCGCAGTTTCCCGGATCGGGCCCGCTACTTCAGGCGCGACCCTTGCCCGGCTGGTTGGGCTTGGGCTCGTCCTTGCCCTGCTCCTCCGCGCGCTGCGCAAGCACCTTCTGCGCCTCGTGGGTGGGGACTTCCTCGTAGCCCGTGATCTCCATCGTGAAGTAGCCCATGCCCTTGGTCAGCGACCGCAGCTCGGGCGCGTACGTGCGCAGCTCGGACTGAGGCGCCTGTGCATGAATGAGCGTTCCCTTCGAGGTCGGCTCCATGCCGAAGATCTTTCCCCGCCGCGAGGTGAGGTCGGCGATGACCTCGCCGAGCATCTCGTCCGGCACCACCACCTCGAGCCGCATCATCGGCTCGAGCAGGACCGGCCGCGCGGAGGCGAGCGCGTTCTTCAGCGCCATCGAGCCCGCGATGCGAAACGCCATGTCCGAGCTGTCCACGGTGTGGAACGATCCGTCGACGAGCGTGACCTTGAAATCCACCAGCGGAAACCCGCCCAGCGGGCCCTGCTTCGCCGCGTCGCGGATCCCGTGCTCCACCGAGGGGATGAAGTTTCGCGGAATCACGCCACCCACGATCCCATCTTCGAACTCGACCCCCGATCCGCGCGGCAGGGGCTCCAGCTCGATGTGGCAGTCGCCGTACTGCCCGCGGCCGCCGCTCTGGCGCTTGTACTTGCCCTGCGCCTTGGCCTTGCCGTTGATGGTCTCGTGGTAGGCGGGGTGCGGCAGCTCGAGATGGACATCCACCTCGAACTTCCGCTTCAGCTTCTCGATTGCCACCTCGATGTGCACCTGGCCCATGCCCCGCAGCAGCGTCTCGTTCGTCTCCGGGTCGCGGACCATCTCCAGCGACGGGTCTTCCTCGAGGAGCCGGTGGAGGGCGACTCCGACTTTCTCCTCCTGCTCGCGGTCGATCTTGAGCGCGTAGGCGATCACCCGCTGGGGCTGCGGGATCATGTCGAGCCGCAAGCCGGGCGCGTCGTTCGAGCAGAGCGTATCGCCGACGTGCACGTCCTTGAGCTTCATCAGTCCGACGATCTCGCCCGCCCCGGCCTCGGGGACCTCCGTGGTGCGGTTGCCGTCGATGCGGTACACGTGCTGCACCGTCTCGCTGTGCCCGGTGCGCGGGTTCACGATCACCGTCCCGTGCTTGACGGAGCCGGAGAACACCCGGCAAGCGGTCAGGCGGCCCACGAAGTGGTCGACGGTGTTGCGGAACGCCAGCAGGGTGAGCGGCGCGTCGCGCTGCGCGTTGCGGGCGGCCTCGCCGCCCTTGGAATCTTTTCCCTTGATCTCCCGGCGCACGCTCGGAGGAGGCAGGTAGCGAACCAGCGCGCAAGCCACGTCGTCCACGCCGATTCCCGGCCGGGCCGCGCACGCGAGCACGGGCAGGAAGCGCCGCCCGAGCACGGCGTGCGCGATGCCGTCGATCAAAGCTTCCTCACCCGGCTCGCGCCCGTCGAGGTAAGCTTCCAGCATCGCATCGTCCGTCTCGGCTACCGCCTCCACCAGCCGCGTACGCAGCCGCTTGGCCTCCGCCTGCAATTGCTCCGGCACGTCCTCGAGCACGAATCCGCCGAACCTTCCGTCCGACTTCCGCGTATAGGCGTGCGCCCGCATCGTGATCAGGTCGATGACTCCGCTGAAGCTCTCTCCCAGGCCGATGGGCAGCTGCAGGGCGATCGGCTTGGCCTTCAAGGTCTTTTCGATGTCGTCCAGCGCGCGGAGGAACGACGCCCGATCCTTGTCGAGCTTGTTGACGCAGGCCAGGAGCGGCAGGGCACGGTCGGCCGCCATCTCCCAATGCGCTTCCGTCTGGTGCTTGACACCGGAGACGGCCGAGACCAGCAGCAGGCCTCCCTCGCACACCGCCATCGAGCGATCGGCATCGGTCAGGAAGTCGGAGAAACCCGGAGCATCGAGCAGATTGAGGAGCGTCCCCTCGTGCTCGGCGAAAGTGATGTGAGTCGCCACGGTGAAGTTTCGCCTGACCTCCTCCGGATCGACGTCGAGGTGGCTGGTGGAGCCGTCCTTCGAGGCGCGGGCCGGTGCGTCATGGCGGAGCAGCGCCTCGGTGAGAGCGGTCTTGCCCGCACCATCGTGTGCGATGACGGCGACGTTGCGGATCGTCTTCGGATCGAGCATGCGTTGGTCTCCCCGGATCCAGCCCTTGACGCCGGGAGACTAGTCCAACCTGCTGCGCTTGTAGAGGAGGGGGCATGCGCCGCTTCGTGGTCTGTTTCATAGCGGGCGCGCTGACCGCGCCCGCAGTCCTCGGGCAGTCCCTCACCGGGCCGGTGACGCAGGGCGCCGTACCGCCGGGCCAGTCGTTCTCCTTGCAAGACGACGGCAGCTCGCTGGCCGGAAATCCCGCCGGTCTAGGGTTCGTCAGGGGCTTCGAGGCCGATTTCCTGCACAACGGCTATTACGGCAGCCGCAACGGCGACGCGAATGCGCTCGACCTCGCCTTTGGCGCGGGCCCGCTCGCGCTCGCGCTGGGGTTCGACTGGCTCAACCAGTCCGACGCCAGTGGGTCGAGATCGTCCTACCGGCGAACGAGCATCGGTGGCGCGCTCCGGCTCGGCGAGCTGTCTCTGGGCGCCGTGCACCGCGGGTTTTCGGGAGTCGACCTGTCCCAGGCATGGGATTTCGGGGCCCTTGCGCGTCCGAACCGCTGGCTCTCCCTGGGGGCGGCGGCCCTCGACGCCAACCGGCCGGCGATGCTGCCGCGGCAGTGGGTCTTCTCCGCCGCCCTCCGGCCCTGGCGCGAGCGCCTCGACCTCGCGGCGGACCTGCGCTGGA
>Ga0209488_10002879_pt1 | contig 13985 bp, 15 predicted proteins | sample Rivendell_Oct201_8_FD_188349 | JGI IMG/M metagenome (GOLD analysis project Ga0209488, IMG submission 188349) | Vadose zone soil microbial communities from the Eel River Critical Zone Observatory, Northern California, USA -... | ecosystem: Environmental > Terrestrial > Soil > Vadose zone >... | reverse complement strand
ATCACCTTTCCCAACCGAGCACTCATCGAGGCTTCCAGAATCGCCATTTGGAACAAAGATAAAATTATCGTGACTATCTCGGCAGGCCTATGGGTTGTCAACGTTGGAGTCATTATCCAAGGCAAGTCCTATCACCTCTCCTCCCACAGATGCTCGGCAATCTCATGCAAATATTGGATTCATCAGGGATTGTGCGGGTCAGTGATCAATATTGGTCTCATCGACTTTCGACAATCAAAACTTATCTACCTGCAGGCCCGTTCTGCATGGGTCTCTTCTCGGAGTTCCTGCTCCGTAGTTAATACAGAGGAAAACAAACTTAACATCATTGTTACCCTCGTCCTTGATGTGGTCCTACTTCTGACGATGCTCGGTGGATTGTTCCGCTTGCGCCGGGGCGGCAGTGGCAGATTCGGTATCGCACAACTCCTTTGGAATCAGGTGGGCTCATGGCGGTTCCCTTGTCTGTGGTGCTCGCCATCGACCGACATGTTTTATCTACGCAAGGGCATCCTTTGGCTCCTAATTGCCACACTCACAGGGGTCCCGACCACGGTAGGTCCCTATATTTTCCTACAAGTCGACTCTTCGCTCATCGCGACGTGGTCTCGCAGGTGTTTATCTTTTTGAATCTGAATGGTATTGTTCTGTTCTTGAGATAACGGGTTTTAAACTGAATTCGTTGCTGGAAACAATAACAGCCCCGCTGAATCTCGTACGTCCTAGTCTTCAACGACGGCAGAAGAGGCTCTTATTCCCATTTGCAATATAGATGTTTCAGCTTCCAGCGACGGTCGTACTCACAATCGCTGCGACTCGGATGTATCGCTCTTTAACGGACTTTGTATCTGGATCCACCGACGTGTATGAAAGTTTCCCCTGTCCCTCCTTTCTCTGGCGCTCACTGTTGTCGATGACTGTACAGCGCATTCGAAGACATCCGGGTCTCCAATAACAAAGCCGCGGGTGCGAAGGAAACTTTCCGCGCAGCAATTCCACCCAGAGAAGATGAAGTGTCGGTGGACACCACGTATGGGCAGTCTCCGATGTCAGACGACTCAAGCCTATCACGTAGCATGGACGACCCGGGTCAGTTAAGCGATAAACCTCACGGATTGAACCTCGAAAAGGATTTGGAAAGCGCAGTCGATATCGAAATGGTCTGACAGAATACAGCATAGCCGGTGGGCAGGCTGGCGCTGTTGCGACACGCGACATAACTAATTGAGATAAAATCGAGTGATGTAATAGACACGCACACTCCCCGTAGTACTAATTTGGCACGGCGCGGATCCCAATCTGCGGTGGGGAGGCAAGATGCCGTTCCAAGAGGCATAAGACAGTGGTCAAGGGGACACATCTACCTAAGGATGATACCAAGTCTATCGGGTAGCGATTCCTCGTCAATTCCACAGTGCGGCGACATGTGGAAATTGCCCAGCTATCTGAAGATACTCTTCTCGCATTTATGTAATAACCCTTAATACCTGGTTTCCGGTTTAGAAAAAATTGTATACTGTAAACGATATGACATCGTGACATGACCGGCACCGCATCGGTTCTGCTACGTGTCAACACGTGACACAGGCTCTTGTTTACTGCCGTCACAGGTACCCAGACCAGAGCACTCGAAAAGGTTGAGGTCAGTAACACTCGTATTTATTCATACGTTCCATTCCACCCACATCAACTTTTTCAAGTTACTACGAATACTGTTATGGTGTGGGATGGACTACTTCCTCAATGTTAAAATTGCACTTCAAATGACACCTCTCTATCGAATGATTTCCGAGTTTACGCCATTTTTTATGTCCTGAATGTCTGTTCTGAATCACTCGTATTCTGACAGCCAACGGCGCTGTGGCAAAGTAGCTGGTTGGTTTATGTAACTCCTAGGCTGACACCGTTGGCTAGTCCTCGGGGATCTTTCGCCGACCTTTTGCCGACTTGCTCATTTAATGCGTTCTTCTGCATATGACCCGGGTCGGCACTCAAACCCTCCTTCTAATTGCGTCCGAAACCCAGTCGTTATATTGCGGTCGGCTTCGCTTCAAGTCAAACCGGTCAAACCATCGTTCCGGCATCTGATATCCCTTTCTTCCCGTCACGGGGCGGTGCGGGGCGCATTGACTGGTATGGCCCTTTTCTACCCGTTGTGACACCGGATGCCAGGATCTGTGCCAATGTGCTTAGTCCTCATCTGTCCTATCGTGACCGCGTATGGACGGAATACCTCTGCAACAAAAACGGGCAGCTTCCGACAGATGCTGTTGGGTAGTTTCTTGTGGAATCGCGATTACTAGTTGACATTTGGTTTCTAGGGCCGCAACGGCCGAAATCACCATGCCACGTTGTCTGCTGCTCTGGAGGTTTATAACGCCTATTATTGAACCCGACCGCTATCACTGCACTCCGGCGTTGTGACAACCCCGCACTCTAGGAAGATCCCATGATACAGTCAACCACGGAAGCCAATGGTACTCAAGGATGAGTGCTCTATGTGAGGTAAGTTGAACCGAGCTTACTTCTTTTCTGTTTTCTATCCTATTGTTTGCTTGCTAGTGGCATGGTCAACTTTCGCGACCCCGCTATAGTCCTGCAGGATGTTGGTACGCATGTATTTGGAGTTAGACACTGGATCTTAAAAGCCCAATGAACCTATCTCCCAACAGCGACCCTGAAGAAGTTCTGGCACACTATTAATGGCCTTTACCTGTGGGTTTTTGTTTTCTTTATCAACTCCCTGTTCTCACATAGGCCAACCGCCCTTCCAGTTGGGAGTTCTTCTCGACTCTTGACTACGAGTTAAGTGTCCTCCGAGGGCGCCGTCCCTACCGGTGGACAATATGGGTCCGTAATGGCGGGAACCTTTTGGCCCTCGTCACCGTCATCCACGCAGGCTACTTCAACTGAGCTTCCCCTTCGGTAGATCTATTCCCTTACGCGTGTGGCAACCCTTTTTGCCATAATCCTCAACTTCGTTGCTCTTGACACTGTGACTCCGATCAACTGTCAGGTAGAGAGCTCACATCTCCGCTATCATAACCGCCGTCTGACTGGGCACGATCTTCAGGTCGTGGTTACATTCGAACTCGTAAGTACCACATGGTGTACTCCAATGTACAGGGAAGGAATCAATTTTTACCTTTGTCTAGATCTTTAGCTACCTAGGCGTTGCCACCGCTTCGCTCTTGATTGTATTTCGTGTGTGCGTCTCCTGTCTCTCCAAGTTAGGACCATCATTCCCAACTGAGCACTTATCGAGGTTTCTAGACTCGCCATTTGGAACAGAGATAGGGTCGTCATGACTATATCAGTCAGCGTATGGGTCGTCAGTGTATCATTCATTATCCAAGGCAAGTCCCATCATCGGAGTCCCCTCCCACGGACACTCAGTAGTCTCATACGAACCTAATTTTTTATTTCATCAGGGATTGCGCGGGTCAGTGATTAATGTCTATTCAAACGACTTTTGACATTCAAAGTTTATCCACCTGCAGCTCCGCTCTGTTTGGGATCCTGCTCTGCAATTCTGCAACGTGTTCCATACCAAGAGTAACCAACTCAACATCACTGTCACCCTTATTACCGACATTATCTTGCTTCTGATCGTTCTCATTGGATTGCTCCGACTGCGGCGTGACGGTGGTGGCAGATTTGGGCTCGGGCGACTCCTTTGGAATCAGGTGGGCTCGTGGCGATTCCCTTGTCTCTGGTGCTCACTGTTGACTGACGTGTTTTCTGTTCGTAAGGGTGTCCTTTGGCTCTTGCTTGCCACCATCGCAGAGGTCCCACCCACGGTAGGTCCTATCTATATAACCGCTACCTTTCACTCATCGCAACGTAATGTTACAGGTATTGATTTCCTTGAATCTAAATGGTATCGTTGCTTTCTTTCCAGTATAATAATGAAGGGTGACGAAACCACGCTGAAAATAACAGATGCGCTCAACCTCGTACGTTCTTGTCTTGAACCATGCGGGGGCGACTCTTATGCCCTTTCGCAATCTATAGATGTTTCAGCTACCAGCGATGATCATGCTCTCAATCTCTGCGACTCGGATGTATCGCTCTCTGACAGACTTCGTATATGAATCCATTGACAGGTGAGACTTTCCCCCCATTTTCGTCTTTTCTCCAGCGTTCACCGTTGTCGATGACTCCACAGCCCACTTGCGGGATCACCGGCGCATAATAACAAAGTCTCGGATACGAAGCGGAGTTCCTCCACACCACTTTCACCCAACCAGATTGAAGCGGCTGTGGACACTGCCGCGTGTGAGCAGTTTCCGATGTCAGATTCCATAGTGTGGATGGCCCGGGACAGTTGTATGATAAACTTTACGGACCGAGCCCTGACAGCAATCTGAGGCTGAAAGGCACGACCTGGTATGATAGAGTACAGAACAGATGACCTCATCCAAGCTGGGCAAGCTGATGCTGCGCGACGCGCGACACAATGTAATAGACATACACACCCTGATACCCTCCCCAAAAGTACCATTAGAAGACCAATGTGAACTCTCTACTGTATTTGAGAGTGAGGAAATCGATGGGTTCAACTCCAATATTGATCATGGTATCACACAGAGTTAAACGTTCATTAGTGCCCGCTTCCGCTTCAAGAAAAGATAAAAAGATCCAACATTTTGGCTCATCAGCTTACATAATTTTTTTAAAACGGGGCAAATCGATAAATACTTGTAATAAAGTCAGCCTCCCCTGTTCCGAAAGTTCCTTATTGATGAGTCTAATGGCTGTAAAAATGACAAGTTTTTTTGATTGCAAAAATGGTACTAAAATGGTTGTGGTAGGTAGCTAGACTTTTGGTTTCTTTGCAGATTACGTAAGATTTTTAAATAACTTTTTATGGGCTCATGCGAAATGGGCCAAAGGGCAGGTTTGGTTTCCTGATGTTACTGCCAAGTGTCGATACACCCAGCGGATATCTTGCGTGTAGACTTAAGAGTATGATGTGGAGTTTCAAATTGTAACGTAATAGAATTTGTATCACACAGCGGTAACTGAGACTGGGAATGGGTCCGACACCCCCAGGCTGCACCTGCACTGCCATCGTGATGAGGGGGCTTTACGTATGTTATATCCCGATCCACCGAGCGAAACCCGAGGCATGTGCGACGCTGTCTAATATCCGAGTCGGAGTACAGCACTGTGTGTATCCAGCCATTACAATGGCAATGGGCGTCAAGGAGTATACCGAGACGACAGAACTGTTACTGTATGTCCAGTTGGGCTAGCCCAGCCTTAGAGGAGTCGATAGAGACGATTTGACCATCAGCAGCAAGAACCTGGGCCTGAGGGAGTGGCATGGCCGCATCAAAGTCGACGTCATCATGATCGCTGTCGCGGTGTTATTGTTGTTATTATTGTTGCTGCTGCTGCTGCCGCCATTACGGTCGCCACCAACGTGCTGCAACCACTACCAAAGTCGTCACTGCTGTCGATGTCACTGTCGTGCTCACCGTGCTGCTGCGACCGCCATCGTCGGCACTGCTACTGCTGTCACAGTCATCGCCGTTGCCGTGCTGCTACCGCGGCTGCAACTACCACCGTCATGCTGCTGCTACTGCTACCACTGCCGCCGCGGGAGCCACTCCGGAGGTTGGTTTTGCGTCACCGTCGCTTGTGGTGGAGTGTGTTGGCATCGGCGTGTGCAGACGGCGCAGAGCCCGAAGCGCAAAAAAAAGACATAGAGACTGAGATGCCACGCGCCGAATGCGATACACTTCACAGCTCCGGGTTGCTCGGCCTCGGGGCTGCGCTCGGGGCTCGAGAGGAAGGCGAGCCGAGCCATGGCTGAGCGACACCTTAACCAGAACTGGCTGGGCTCGGCGCTCGGGGCTGGGGCTAAAAACACTTCGGGTAGAGCCGAATGAACCGAAACCGCCACTTGTACTTCACCGGGCGCTTCCATTTCTCCCCAACCCATCAATTGGTGGTGAGGGACGGCAGTTGTTTCGCTTATCAGTACTGGTACATTGTCTCTCGCTAACGCGGCACGTTTTTCCTGATGTACTACCCCTCTCTGGAGAATTATATCGCCTATCATTGGACCTGGCCGCCGCCACCACACTCCGGTGCAGCTTCACATTCTAGGTCCCACGTTACGGGCGCTACAGCTGCAGCCGATAGTATTTAAAGATGGGTGCTAAACCCGTTATCGCTACCTTCCTGCTATTGTTTGCTCGTGGGGGACATGGTCAACTTCCACAACCCCGCTGTATATCTGCCGAGTGTTGGTGCGCATGCATCTGGAATCAGACGCTAGAGCTCGAGAGCCTGACGACCCCTTCACCAACAGTGATACTTAAAAAGCTCTGGCACACTACAAATGGTGTTTACATGTGGGTCTACTTTTCTGTGTCAACCTCCCGTTCTCACGTGGGCCAACCACACTTTCAGTTGGGAGTTCTTCACAACTCTCGACTACGAGTTGAATGTCCTCCGAGGACGCCTTCCCTACCGGTGGACAATATGGGTCTGTAATGGCGGGCACCTTTTCACTCTCGTCACCGTCACCCACGTCGAAAATTTTGACTGACTTTCTCCTTCGGCAGATTTATTCCCTTACGCGCGTGGCAACCCTTTTTGCCATAATCCTCAACTTCGTTGCTCTTGATGCCACAACTCCAATCAATTGTCAGGTAGGAAGCGCATCCCAACTTTACGTCATCATAGCCGCACTCTGATTGGGCACACCCTCAGGCTGTGCTTACAGTCGAACTTGTAAGTCTTATATGACGTGCTTCGGTTGGGGAAGGAAGCAATTTGCTCCTTTGTCTAGATCTTTAGCTACTTGGGCGTTGCCACCGCTTCGCTCTTGATTGTATTTCGTATGTGAGTCTTCTCTTCCCAAGCCAGGACCAACCAAGCGCTTATCGAGACTTCCAGAATCGCCATTTGGAACAAAAATAAGATTGTCGTGACCATATCAGCTGGTGTATGGATCACGAGTGTATCATTCATCATCCAAGGCAAGTCCCATCCCACTTTCTCAAAAAATAGTCAGCAATCTCATGCAAATGTGATTTATATTTTTATTAGGGGTCGTGCGGGTCAGTGATTAACATTTACCCGAACGACTTTTGACATTTAAAGTTTATCCACCTGCAGTTCCGCTCTGCATGGGATCCTACTCTGCAATCTTGCACCGTGCTTAATTCCGAGAGTAGCAAACTCAACGTCATTGTAACCCTCATCGCCGACATCATCTTGCTTCTGACCGTGCTCGTTGGATTGTTCCGCCTGCGACGCAACTACGGTGGCAGATTTGGTCTCGAACACCTCCTTTGGAATCAGGTGGGCCCGTGGCGATTCCCTTGTCTGGCGCTATCGACTGACATGCTCTCCATTCGTAAGGGCGTTATTTGGCTCTTAATGGCCACTGCCGCAGAGGTCCCACCCACGGTAGGTCCTATCTACTTTATTGCACATCTACTTTGTGTTCATTGTAGTGTGATGTTGCAGGTATTTCTTATCTTGAATCTGAATGGTACCGTTGTTTTCTTTTCGGTATTCCAATGAAGATCGTGACTGAATTCAACGCCACGCTAAAAAAACAGTTCCGCTCAACCTCGTACGTTCTTTTCTTCAACGAAGCGGGGGAGAGTCTCATGCCTATATAGATGTTTCAGCACCCAGCGATGATCACGCTCTCAATCTCTGCGACTCGGATGTATCGCCCTCTATCAGACGTATTTGGATCCATCGACGGGTATGACTTCCCCCCCCCTTTCCTCTTTTCTCCGGTGTTGACTGTTGTCGATGACTCCACAGCACAGTTGAGGGACCCCCTGCAGGTAACAAAGTTTTGAATACGATTCAGACTCCCTCCACGCCATTTCGATCCAGCCAGTTTGAAGCGACTATGGACACTGCCGTTTTTGAGCAGTTTCCGACTTCACGCGAATTTGTGCCTTTACGTAGAGTGGACGACTTGATTGCGCCTTGACAACTGTGTGGTCTGACAATACTGAACGACCGACCCCATTCAAGCGGAGAAAGCTGTACTTGCAACGCGCAAGACAAAACCAATTACCATCATGGCATCACGTTCTCACGCCTCTCGCAGTAGCAAGAATTGATACTGATCGTTGTTCCATTAATGTAATTTCTACTGTGCATTCATTTTGTCCTCGATACCCAGATTACTGATAAATGTTATGCATTCCTCAAAAGGTTGAGGTCAGAACTTTACCAGTAGTATTCCCCCTTGACCTATGTAATCTTGTATCCAATCAAGTTTGCTACAAATATATAATGAGGGGGTTGAAACAGCTGCCTGATCTATTTTCAATTCGCACGTGGTCATGATATTACTGATCATCGTTCAGATGACGAGTGCGCAGATGGGTCATACTCATCAACGCGCAGAAACTGCGATCATTGCGCCGGCGCTTGCACCGTGCCGGGCCAGATACCGAAGGAACATGTAAGCGGCAATTAGGGAGAACGTACTGCCAGTGGGCGCGACTCCACAGCTCTACAACTTTATAGGAATGTCGTGATTGTCTGCAGTGCAGGCCAATGGCATTTATACATGGGCGCACCACGTAACCTGTGAGACCTCGCTCTATTGCCTGCTTCCTATCCCCATGGTAAACTTCCAAGATTCTGCCGTGGTTCTGCATGATGATAGTGCGCATGCATTTCAATTCAGACACTAGACCTGGAAGGACTCATAAACCTCTCTCAACAGTAATACTGTCGAAATTCTGGCACTTTGTGCATGGTCTTTACATGTCTGTCTACGTTTCTGTCCCGAGATCCCGGTTTATAACCGCCCTTCCAGTTGGGAATTCATCACAACTCTCGACTACGAACTGGATATTATCCGAGGACGTCGCCCTTACCGGTGGACGATATGGGTTCGTAATTGCGAGACTCGGAGCTATTTTGCTGTCTTTAACCACGTCGACCGTCCCTTCTATAGATTTATTCCCTCACGCGCGTGGCAGCCCTTGTAGACACCGTCCTCAGCTTCATTGGTTTTGATGTCACAGCTCGGATCAACTGTCAGGTAGGAAGTGCATCTCAAGTTTGCGTCATCTCACTCTCACTCTGATTGGGACGACCCTTAGGTCTGGCTTACATTCCTGCTTGTAGGTCGCATTTTATATGCTCGAGTGTTCGTGGAAGCGAACAACTTTGTCCTTTTCCTAGATCTTTGGTTACTTTGGTATTGTCACGGCTTCATTCTTGATTGTACTTCGTATGTGCGTCTCGTCCTTCTATACCTTTCTCAACAAAGCACTCATCGAGATTTCTAGAATCGCGATTTGGAACAACCATAGGGCCGTTGTGACCACCTCAGTTGGTGTATGGTTGGTCAATGTTGCAGTTATTATCCAAGGCAAGTCCTGTCCCCTCCCCTCTCGGAAGTCTCATGAAAACCCGACATGTACTAGGGATCGTGCGAGTCAGTGACCAACATTAATCTCAGTGGATTTCGGCATTCAACACCCATCTACCTGCAGCTCCGCTCCGCGTGGACCCCTGTTCGGCAAACTTGCGTTGTGGTCAATTCCGATGAAAACAAACTTAACATCATTGCAACCCTCGTCCTGGACGTCGTCTTGCTTCTTACCTTGTTCGCTGGATTGCTCCGCCTGCGGCGCGATGGCGGGGGCAGATTCGGTATTACGCAATTCCTTTGGAATCAGGTATGCTCTTGTCTGTTCGCTTGTTTGTAGTGCTTGCTATTGACTGACACGTTTCTCGGTTTGTAAGAGTATCCTTTGGCTCCTACTCGCCACCGTCGCAGAGGTCCCTGGGACAGTAAGTCCCATGTATTTTTTCCGCGAATCTAGTCTTCGCTCATCTCCAAGTGATGTCGCAGGTATTGATTATTTTGAATTTGAATGGTATTTCCTTTCAAATATATCGATGAAGGTTGTGGGGCTGAATTAAATGCTGAAAATACTAACAGGCCCGCTGAACGTCGTACGTTCTCATCGTTAACGAAGCATGGAGGCTCCTCACTTCCTTCGGCACTATAGATGTTTCAGCTTCCAGCGGTAGTGATACTCTCGATCGCTGCGACTCGGATATATCGTGCTCTAGCAGACTTTGTATCTGAATCCACCGATATGTTCGATCCCCCCTCCACCTCCACCCTCTTTTCTCCAGTGCTCACTGTTCTCTATGACTCTACAGCGTATTCGAGTGTGACCCTGCCCGTGATAACATAGCCCCAAATGTCAGGCAGAACCCCTCCGCGCTAGTTTCGCCTATCCAGTTCGAAGAGGTCGTGAACACCGCCCGCGAGCCATTCCCGACGTCAGACGAGCCATCACTTGGGATGAATGACTCGGGGATGCTTCGTTCCGAAACTAACGGATTGAGCTCAGACATCGACCTGGAAAGTGCAGTTTGATTTGAGATGGATTGACAGAATACAGATCAACTTATCTCATCCAGGCGGGGGCAATTGAAGCTGGTGCTGCGTGACTACTAGGACACGCGACACACACCAATGGAGTATCATAGGTAGACATCAATTCCCTTAGACACACACCTTCTCTCATACTTTTTCTAGTAGTATTAATCAATATCAATAATTTGTTCCGTTAAAAGAACCATATGTACCCTCCGCCTTGCCTGCCCCCCGACGCACTGCCTCCCTCACCCGGACACCGCGCCCCCGACTCCTCGCACCCCACTGGCAAGTCTTATGACCAGCCCTTGTACTATATATTTGGTACCATCGTTTCAGATCTCCCGTATTGTTTCCTCTTTCTACATTTTACTTACCTCGATAGGTTTAACTTGAACGTCGCTATGCTATAGTACCCCCACTCGTCCCCATCTTTAATATTGCTTCACGCATCCGGACTCATGTTATTCTCTCATACATCTCACAAGACTCTTCCCCCATCGTCCGTACGACCCTCAAAGGCAACTGTACAACTTCGGTCACTCTTCTTCGTTTCCAGTACTTCTTATGTATCGCTCGTGTTATTTTTACTCATTAGGTGCGTGTTCGTGCTAGCTGAGTGTGCCAGTAAGAGCAAGAAATTGCCGAGTATGGATGGCAATTGGTACAATTGTAATAAGGCCAATGTAAACCACTAGGTGGGAATATATTCACTGTCACGTGTCGGTTATCAAATTCCCAACAGTTGTAATAATGACATTTCTACGCCCACGCCACTTTGCCCGAATGTCGGCTCTGTGGCAAATGTAGGTTTCAAACTGGCGCCTGAAGGAGGTTTTCACTGCAGGGGACCTTGCCGACTTCCCTGTTTCATCATCGCATGCGGCTCTCGGTATCTGACCGGGATCGGCACCCACTGGCAACACCTCCATATTCTCCATTGCGTCCGACGCCCCTGGCTACTGCGCGATCCTCACCCGTCAATTCCCTTGTTGTTCCGGCAAATCATCTCCCTTTTCTTCCCGTCAGTGCCGTCACGGCGTTGCGCAGGACGCATTGCCTGTTTCTACACTGTCGTTATACCATGAATGCCGTGATTTGTGCGCTCGCCATCTGTTCTATCTTGGCCACGCATGGATGGGGATACCATTGTATCAAAAACAGCAGCCTCCGAGGGAGACTGGCCGTTCCTTGAGGAACCGTAATAATATTAATTGACATGTGGGTTTTGGGACTGCGGCGCCGCAATCAGGGTGTTATGTCACCTGCCACTTGAATTCCTTGAACCTGACCCCTGACCACTATCTCCGCACTCCGGCGGGGTGACATCCCCGCATTCTATGAAGATTTCATGATGTTGTCTGCAGCAGCAGCCAATGGTATATAAAGACGAGTATACCTTGCGACGTGAGCTAAAAACTTATTTTTCTCGCCAGCAGCATGGTCAACTTCCAAGATCCCGCTGTAGTTCTGCAGTATGTTGGTGCGCTTGCATTTGGAATCAGAAACTGGAGCTTGAAAAATAACGAGCCCATCTCAACAGGGATCCTGGAGAAGTTCTGGCACACTATAAACGGTCTCTACATGTGGGTCTGCGTTTCTTTGTCAACGTCTCGTTGGTCCAACCACCCTTCCAGTTGGGAGTTCTTCACGACTCTTGACTACGAGTTGGATATCCTTCGAGGACGTCGCCCCTACCGGTGGACGATATGGGTCCGTCCGTATCCGTCGGCGCTCAATGGCTCTCGTCACTCACGCGCCTGAATTTCCCCTTCGGCAGATTTATTCCTTTACGCGCGTGGCAACCCTTGTGGCCGTAATCCTCAACTTCGTTGCTCTTGACACTACCACTCCAATCGATTGTCAGGTAGGTGGTGTATCTCAAGTTGCGTCATCACTCCCACACTCTGACTGGTCACGGTCCCCAGGTCTGGCTTCCATTCGAACTTGTAAGTCTCATATGCTGTGCTCCAGTCTTCAGGGAAGTGAACAACTTGAATCTTCTCTTCTGTCTAGATCTTCAGCTACTTGGGCGTTGCCGCCGCTTCACTCTTGATTGCATTTCGTATGTATGTCTCTTATTCATCCAAGCCAGGGCCATCTTCCCAACCGAACACTCATCGCGGCTTCTAGCTTCGCAATTTGGAACAAAGATAGGATTGTCGTGACTATTTCAGTCATTGTATGGGTAGTCAGCGTAGCATCCATCATTCAAGGCTAGTCCCATTTCCTCACGCACATACCCGGCAATCTCATGCGAACTTATCAGGGATCGCGCGGGTCAGTACTTAATCTTAACGACTTTCGACACATTCAAAGTTTATCCACTTGCAGACACGTTCCGCATGGAACTCTGATGTGCAAACCTGCACCGTGCTCAATACCGAGAGTAACAAACTCAACATCACTGTAACCCTTATCGCCGATGTCATCTTACTTCTAATCGTGCTCGTTGGACTGCTTCGCCTGCGCCGTCACGGCGCTGGCAGGTCTGGGATCGGGCTCCTCCTTTGGAATCAGGTGGGCTCGCGGCGATTCCCTTGTCCGTTTGTTGGGGTTGCGATCGACTGACATGTTTTTGGTCCGTAAGGGTGTCATTTGGCTCCTGCTTGCCACCGCTGCAGAGGTCCCACCCACGGTAGGTCTTGTATTTCTTTTGGACATCTTGTTGTCGCTGATAGCGATGTCGCAGATATTGCTCATTTTGAATCTGAATGGTATTGTTGCTTCCTTCCCAGTCCATCAAAGAAGGTTGCTGAACCCACTTCAATGCTGAAAAACAACAGATCCACTCAATCTCGTATGTTTTTTTTTTCCTTCAGCGAAGCCAGGGAGGCTCTTATGTCCTCGCGAGATATAGATGTTTCAGCTTCCGGCAACGATCACGCTCTCGATCGCCGCAACTCGCATGTATCGCTCTCTAACAGGCTTTATATCTGGATCTACCGGAATGTACGACCCTTCTCTCCTTTCCTCTTTCTCCATCGCTCACTGTTGTCGACGACCCTACAGCAGCTCATTGGAGAGCCTCCCAATCCGTGATAACAGAGCCTCAAATGCGAAGCCGAATTCCCCTGTACCAATGTCTCACAGCCGGAATGAAGTGGCCGCGAACACTGCCTACGAGCAGTTCCCAATGTCATACGAGTCACTACATAGCATGGACGGTTTGGGGCAGTTGGTATCTGTGACACCTCACGGATTGGGTCCCGAAACCGACTTGGAAAGCGCCGGGTCCTGGCGGCCCGGTAATGGAGGTGGAATGTGTGGTTGAAACGGACGATTGGCCCAATGCAAGCGGGACCAGGTGGTGCCGTGCGACACCCGACCCAACTGATAGACCTTCATAGAGCGATTACAGTGATTATAACTTTCATGATTATAGGCATTTTCTGTAGGCATACATTCTCTCACATTTCCCCCAACAGTACCGACACATTGTTCCATCAGAAGAAAAACATACACTCCTTAGGCTGTATTTGAGGATGCGGGATTCTACGTCTTGCACTGCAACTTCGATCGCCATTGCAACATCGCAATGTTATGGCCATTAGTATGACTCGTGAAACTCTATGCATTGGGTGACCTT
>Ga0209488_10002878_pt1 | contig 13985 bp, 10 predicted proteins | sample Rivendell_Oct201_8_FD_188349 | JGI IMG/M metagenome (GOLD analysis project Ga0209488, IMG submission 188349) | Vadose zone soil microbial communities from the Eel River Critical Zone Observatory, Northern California, USA -... | ecosystem: Environmental > Terrestrial > Soil > Vadose zone >... | reverse complement strand
CGATGGATGACGTGGCCCGGCCGCTCCGTGGTGGTCAGGGAGATGAATCAATCGATGACTGTCAGGTGAGGCCCGCACCGAAGGTCGAAATTGGGTGAATGTTCTAAGAGGAGGATCTGGTTATGTCTATCCTTGTGACGGGAGGAGCGGGGTTCGTCGGTTGCCATCTGGTGCACGATCTGCTGGGCGACAACCGGAAAGTCACGGTCCTTGATTCGCTGTCCCGTCGGGGCAGCGAGCGCAATCTAGAGTGGCTTCAACGGCAACATCCCGATGGTGACCTGAGATTCGTCAAGGGTGACGTCCGCGATCCCCAGGCGGTCAAGTCGGCAGCCGCGGATGTGGACGCGATCTATCATTTGGCTGGACAGGTTGCCGTCACCTCGTCGGTCCAAGATCCCCGGGTGGACTTCGAGATCAACGCGCTGGGCACCTTGAACGTGTTGGAGGCTGCGCGGCAGAGCCCTTGTCAGCCGGTGGTGATGTTCACATCCACAAACAAGGTGTACGGCGGCATGGAGGACGTCGCGTTGGTAGAGAAGGATACGAGCTACGAGTATCGCGACTTGCCAGATGGGATCCCCGAATCCCGACCGCTCGACTTTCACTCGCCGTATGGATGCTCGAAGGGAGCGGCAGATCAGTACGTGCGCGACTACGCGCGCATCTATGGCCTTCGCACCGTCGTGTTTCGCATGAGCTGCATCTATGGCCCGCGGCAGTTCGGGAACGAGGACCAAGGCTGGCTTGCGCACTTCATCATATCGGCTGGGACCGGGGCGCCGATCACAATCTATGGAGACGGGAAGCAGGTGCGGGACGTCCTGTTCGTGGAGGATCTAGTGAGAGCCCTGCGGGGTGCCGTGGACAAGATCAGCGTCACAGCCGGGAAGGTCTACAACATCGGCGGGGGGCCGGCGAACACATTGTCCGTGTGGCAAGAGTTCGGGCGGCTTTTAGCCGAGTTGAGCGGGGAAGCGGTCACCGTGAGTTACCGCGACTGGCGGCCCGGCGATCAGCCGTGTTACGTGAGCGACATCCGGAATGTTGGTCGAGATCTCGGCTGGAAGCCCGAAGTGGACAAGAGAGCGGGAATCCGTCGGCTGTGGGAGTGGGTGTCCTCCAACAAGGAGGTGTTCCGGACGGGCGCCACGGTGCGTGCCGCGTAGTGCGCCTCTGGGCAAGGTCCTTCGGGTCTCACTGATCACCCAGTCGAGGAGGACCACCGTGCCTGTGGTCGACAGCGAGTCGATGCCCGCGTCGGGAGAACGTGCAAATCGCGGCCCACTTGTGCGTGGAGCCCGGAGCACCGCTTCCTTTAAAGGGCGGCCGTATGGCCGCATAAGGCCGGGAGGCCGGCGATGAACATCCTGACAACGGGCGGCGCCGGATTTATCGGGTCTCACATGGCGGAGCGCCTCGTCACAGATGGGCACCATGTAGTGGTCGTCGACAACGAAGCGACGGGCCGCGCTGAGAATGTGCCGTCAGGGGCACACTACGTGCGAGGGGACGTGACCGATCAAGCCTGCCTAGAGGACATCTTCGCGAGCGGGCTGGATGCAGTATTTCACGTGGCCGGGCAGGTCTCCCTCATCCGATCATTCACCGATCCGCAGGTCGACCTCCGCACGAATATCGGCGGAACGGTCAATGTGCTTCAACTCTGCGTCAAATATCGCGTACCGCGGCTCCTCTACGCCAGCTCGATGACGGTCTACGGCTCCACCGACGTCCTCCCGACCCCGGAAGGGACCCCGTGCCGGCCAGTGTCCTACTACGGCATCACGAAATACGCGGCCGAGCGCTATGTGCACACGACGGCCGAGCGAGTGGACCTGGACTTCGAGTTCCGCGTGACGTCGTTCCGGATGTACAACGTCTACGGTCCCCGGCAGGCGCTCGACAACCCGTATCAGGGCGTGCTGGGAATCTTCCTCGGGAACCTGTTGCGCGGGGAGCCGATTACCATCTTCGGCGACGGGACCCAATCGCGTGACTTCATCTATATCGACGACATTGTAGACGCCTGGGTGTCCGCGCTGGCGAATCGCGATGCGTACGGCGGCGTGTTCAATCTGGGGAGCGGACACCGGCTCTCCATCCGGGAACTCGCCGATCATGTGCTCACGTCGTTCGATCGGACCCGCGAGCACGGAAGGCTCGTGTATGCGCCGGGTCGGCCGGGCGAGCAGCGTCATGTAGAGGCCGATGTCACGCTGGCGCGCAAGGTCCTCGGGTGGGAGCCGAGAGTGCCGTTCGATCAGGGGTTGGCGGAGACGACGCGCTGGGCCACGTCGGTGCCTTCGAGGCCTGCCGCGTGAGCGGTGGCGAAAGGGGCATTGGCCGGGCCAGCCGGCCTCTTCATGGGCGCCCCATGGTGAGGGGCTGGGCATTGCCACGGGCGCGTGACGTGAACGCTCTTTTGCGGGGGAAGTGGAGTTCAACATGAGGCTGTTATTTGTCTCAAGGCTAGATCGCTCGGCGCGCGCGGTCGCCGCGATCACCAGATTCGCCGCGATCGGCAAACGGCTGGGGCACGAAGTAGCCGTGTTCGGCGAGCCGCGCCAGGATTTTGAGTCGGTGCCGCACTCGGTGGACGTCAACGCGTTCGACTTCGCGCTGTTCGTCGTCTATGAGGCCTGGGACTTCCCGGAGCTGCCGCATCTTGCGCACCTGCTGGACCGGATGCCGAAGGAGCGCCGGGTCATCGTCGACTGCACCGGGACCTACAACGAGACGATCACCGTGGAGCATGATTCCAACCATCTCGAGCAGCTGAACGGTCACCAGGGCTGGGAGTGGGTGGAGGGCTTCGACGCCGTGGCGAAGAAGGTGCTCCAGCCAACGCTGACGCCGTTGCGGAACGACGTGGGCTCGTTCTTGCTCTTCGGCTACGACCCGTTGGCGGTCGCGCGGCCCTATCGCTCGGCGCAGGAGGCGTCGAAGGCCTGGTCGGCTCGCGGCGACGCCGGCAAGCCCCACGGCATCGTCTATGTCGGTCACAACTGGCAGCGCTGGACCCAACTCCGCCGCTTCTTCGAGGCGGTCGAGCCGCTGAAGGACCGTCTCGGTCCGATCCAGCTCAGGGGATGGGCCTGGGATCAGCGCCCCGACTGGGCGGTCGAGCACGGATTTGCCGGTGTCGATGTGGATCCCGACCTGTTGAAGCGGCTCGGCGTGGAGGTGGGTGGGCCGATTCCGTTCGACGAGGTGATCGAGTGGCAGGGGCGGGCCCGCTTCTGCCCGATCTTCCATCGGCCGCTGTTCAACCAGCTCGGCCTGGTCACCAACCGTACCTTCGAGACGTTCTGCTCCGACACGATCCCACTGCTGATGCTGCCGCATGCCCTCGTGGGAGCGATCTATGGGCGCGATGCGTTGCCGCTGGCGCCGGGCGATGACGTCCGCGGGCGGCTGGAGGACATGATGCGCCGTCCCGAGGTCTACTGGGATGCGGTGTTGAAAACACGGGACCACCTAGCGGCGCGCCATTCGTATGAGCGCCGCTTCGAGGAGCTCGTGGCGGCGCTTGAGAGCTAGGCTGCCGGGGCTGGAGCGACACGGTGCGAGCGAGTGCGGTCACGCGATGAATATCCTCTTCATAATGGACCGGCGGGCCAACGCGGGCAGCATCCAGGCCATCGCCAGCTACGTGCGGGCGGGCGACGATCTGGGCCACACCATCGCCCTCTATGGGCATCCGGATGCGAAGTACGCCGGCATCCGGTGGTCCACCGACTTCGGCATGTTCGATCACGTGGTGTTCGTCTGCGAGTTCGGGCTGGGTTGGATGTCCGGGCTGCGCATGTCGCGCATCCTGTCCCAGGTGCCGCGGGGAAAACGGGCCGTCCTCGACGCGGACGGCATGTACAACCCGATCGTCTCAGTGGACGGCTACGACCGCAACCACCACAACGACGGCAGCCGTGTCTTCTGGGGTGCGCACTGCGACGCACTAACAGACAAGATCTTTCAGCCCACGCGCGAGCCAATCCAAGCGTCGGTGATTCCGGTGCCGTTCTACGGGTACGATTCGGCGCTCCGACTCGAGCCCGGCTCGCGGCCCAAACGCTTCGATATTGTCCACGTCGGGCACAACTGGTGGCGCTGGCGGGAGGTCAGCACTTCCTTGTTGCCGGCCATCGAGCGGATCCGGCGTCATCTCGACGGCATCGGCTTCGTGGGCCTGTGGTGGGACATGATCCCGGCCGGGGCGCGCGAGCAGAACCTTGAGATCGCGTTCGGCTTCGACACCGAGTGGTTCCGCCGGCTCAGCATCGAAGTGAAACCGGCGGTGCCGTTCACGGACGTGGTGTCGGCGATGAGCGAGGGCCGGGTGAACATCATGACCCAGCGCCCGTTGTTTCGCCGTCTCAAGCTGTTGACCGCGAAGTACTTCGAGATCTTCTGCGCCGACACGATCCCGCTGGTCATGCTGGATCCCGATCACGCGGAGTCGGTGTACGGGCCGTGCGGACGCGAGCTGGCGCTGCACGGGGACATCAGCGACAAGCTGCTCGATGCGATCCAAAAGCCAGACAAGTATCAGCAGATCGTCGAAGAGGTGCGGCGCCATCTCGGAGCCCACCATTCGTATCACAATCGGACTCACGATCTAGTCGAGGCCCTCCGGGCCTGAGCGGAGAAGTTGGACAGCAGGGAGGGCTCGTCGCATGAGGTTGGTGTTTGTTTGCTGGCCCTTCGAGGACCAGGGCAGCAGTCTCGTGATCCAGGGCTACAGCGAGGCGGCGCGGGCGCTCGGGCACGAGGTCGCGGTCTACGCCTGCCCGTACGACAAGATCCCGCTGAACTACTCGCTGGCGGTCGGTCAGGCGGACGCGATCGTGTTCCTGTTCGAATGGACCACGCGGCAGTACTACGGCGACCGGCTCGACCTCGCACGGCTGGTCGGGCAGGTGCCGCGGGCGCGACGCGTCGTGATCGACGGCGACGGCAACTACAACGACGTGCTCGCTGTCGACGGGGACGTCAACCACGAGGACGTGGCGGCGAGCCACCGATGGCGCGAGGTCTGCGACAGCCTGTCCGACAAGATCTGCCAGCCCACGCTCCATCCCCTTCGGCGCACCGTGCGGCCGTTTCTGTTCTACGCCTATAACCCGGCCTGGGAGGAGCCCCTGGCCTTCACCGCGAAGGAATTCGCGATGCTCTACGTGGGCCACAGCAAGTACCGCTGGCGGCCGATGGAGCGGGTGCTGCGCGCCATCGAGCCGGCGCGCGCTGAGGTCGGGCGCATCGGGGTGGTCGGCCACGGCTGGGATGCGACGCCTCCGTGGGCGACCAAGATGCAGATCGAGGGCGTGTATTGCACGGACACGGCGTACCTGCGCCGGCTGGGGCTCGAGGTCCTGCCGGCCGTGCCCTTCCAGGACGTCATCGCCTGGATGAGCAAGGCGGTGTTCAACCCCGTGCTCGTCCGGCCGAGCTTCGGGCACATGCGGCTCGTGACGCCGCGCTTGTTCGAGACGCCAGCCGCCGGCACGCTCCCCTTGTTCGTGCTCGACGAGTCGCACGTGCAGGAGATCTACGGCCCCGAGGCACTGGAGCTGCGCCTGCCGGATAAAGATCCGGAGGAGAAGATCGTGGATCTCGTACGGCGGCCCGCGTACTACGCGGACATCGTGACGAGGATGCGCCGGCATCTGAGCGAGAAGCATTCGCACACGGCGCGGCTGCAGCAGCTGGTGGAGATCATCGAGTGTTGAGGGTGACGTGCGCCTAATGTTCGCGTACCACCTCATGGCGCTTCGGGCCGGTACCGTCGGCAGCGCGCAGGATCTCCACCAGTACGCGCTGGCCGGGAGGGCGCTCGGCCATGAGGTGCTAATCTACGGCCCGCCGGATCCCACCTCGCCGTTCAGCTTCTCGCTGGACGTGGAATCGGTGGACGGGCTCATCTTCGTCTTCGAATGGACGACCCATCTGCGCAAGGGCGACGAGCTCGACTTCGCGCGCTTCGTCACGAAGGTGCCCAGGGAGCGGCGCGTCGTCATTGATTGCGATGGCGCCTACAACGATCCGCTCTCGGTAGACGCCGACTATAACCACCGAGATCACGCCGCGAGCCGAGCGTGGACCCAGGCGTGCGACAGCCTGTCCGGCAAGATCTGCCAGCCGACGCTGCGGCCACGCCGCGGGAACGTGCGCCCGTTCCTGTTTTACGGATTCAATCCGTCGGCCGTCGAATCATACACGAAGGGTGCGAAGGACTACGGCATGGTCTACGTCGGGCACAGCAAGTTCCGCTGGGCCGCGATGGAGCGGGTGCTGCGTGCGATCGATCCGGTCCGCGAGCAGGTTGGCCGGCTGGCCGTGATCGGCCATGGCTGGGACGCGCTGCCCGCGTGGGCCGGACCGATGCACATGGAGGAGGCGTTCTACACGGACCAGGCCTACCTGCGAAAGCTGGAGGTCGAGATCCTGCCGCCGATCCCCTTCGAGCAGGTCATCGCCTGGATGAGCAGAGCGCGCGTGAACCCGGTGCTGCTACGGCCGCTGTTTCAGCAGCTCCGGATGGTCACGCCGCGCCTGTTCGAGACCATGGCAGCCGGCACGATCCCGGTGCTCAACATGGACGGCGAGCACGTGCGGGACGTCTACGGCGAGGTGGCGGCGGAGCTCATGCTGCCGGCCGAGCATCCCGAGCGCAAGATTCTAGACATGGTGCGCCGGTCGGAGCGCTACGTGAAGATCGTCGAGGGAGTGCGTGCCCACCTGGCCGCGCACCACTCGCACGCGCGGCGGTTCGAAGAGCTGATCGAGATCGTGGAGAGCTGAGGGTCACCCCGTGCGGCTCATGTTCGTCTATTACTGTTACGGGGACGCCGGGAGCGCGCAGGACATCCATCACTACACGCGCGTGGCCAGGGACCTGGGCCATGAGGTGCTGGTGTACGGCCCGCCGGATCCCGGCTCGTCGTTCAGCTTCTCGCGGGATGTCGAGTCGGTGGACGCCCTGATCTTCGTGTTCGAGTGGACGACCGAGCTGCGCCACGGCGACCGACTGGACCTCGCGCGGCTGCTGACCAGGGTGCCCAGGAGACGGCGCATCGTGATCGACTGCGACGGCGCGTACAACGAGCCACTCAGCGTGAACGGCGATTACAACCACCGGGGGGCCGCCGCCAGCCGCGCCTGGATCGAGACGTGCGACAGCATCGCGGACAGGATCTACCAGCCCACCCTCTCTCCGGTGCGGCCCAATGTCGGCACGTTCTTCTTCCATGGCTACGACCCGGCCTGGGAGCGTCCGCTGGACTTCGGCACCAAGGAGTTCGGGATGGTGTACGTCGGGCACAGTAAGTTCCGGTGGGGCCCGATGGAGCATGTGCTGCAGGCGATCGAGCCGGTCCGCGCGCAGGTGGGTCGTATCGGCCTGGTGGGTCATGGGTGGGACACGCCGCCGCCGTGGGCCGGCCCGATGGGCATCGCAGACGTGTATTACACCGACCAGGCCTACCTGCGAGCGATGGGCGTGGAGTTCCATCCGCCGGTTCCGTTCGAGGAAGTCATTCCCTGGATGAGCCGAGCGGTCATCAATCCGGTGATCTACCGGCCGCTATTCAGCCGGCTGCGGCTCGTAACGTGCCGGACCTTCGAAACGCCGGCGGCCGGCACGATCCCGCTCTTCGGCCTCGAGCGAGCGTACGTGCGGGACATCTTCGGGAACGACGCGGACGCGCTCGTGCTGCCGGAGGAGCATGCGGAGGAGAAGATCTCGGACATCATGCGCGACCCCGAGAAGTACGCCGACATCGTGCTCGGTATCCGTCGGCATCTGGCCGCCCGACACTCCTACACGGCCCGGCTGCGACAGCTGCTCGAGCTCGTGCGGGGCTGAGGAGAGACGGCGATGCGGCTGTTGTTCGTGTACTGGAAGGTGGAGAACGCGGGCAGCGCGCAGGACATCTACAACTATTGCGAGGCGGCGAAGCGGATGGGGCACGAAGCGGCGCTCTATGCGCCGGAAGGCGCTGTGTCACGGTTCGATTGCTCGCCCGATCTCGAATCGGCCGACGGCGTCATCTTCCCGCTCGAATGGAACATCTACCTCCACAACAACGAGCCGCTCGATCTCGAAGAACCGATGCGCCGGGTACCACGAAGGCGGCGGGTCGTCATCGATTGCGACGGTATGTACAACGACGTGACCCGCGTGGACGGCGACTACAACCATCTGGACGAGGCGGGTAGTCGCGCACGGACGGAGCTGTACGACGCCATCTCCGACAAGATCTTCCAGCCAACGCTCCATCCCGTGCGGCGCAACGTGCGCCCCTTCTTCTTCCACGCCTACAACCCGACGTGGGAGATCCCGCTGGATTTCCGGTCGAAGGACTACGGCATGTGTTACGTCGGCACGAACTGGTTTCGCTGGCGGCCGATGCGCCGGGTGCTCGCCGCGATCGGGCCGATCCGCGAGAAGGTCGGCCGCATCGGCCTGATCGGGCACAACTGGCTCGAAGCGCCCAGCGGCGCGGACGCGGCGCTGCGCGAGGCGGCCTACTACACGGACCCGGTATACCTGAAGCGCCTGGGAGTCGAGGTCATGCCGGCGATCCCCATCGAGCAGGTGATCCCCTGCATGAGCAAGGCCGTGTTCAACCCTGTGCTCATTCGGCCGCTGTTCAACCGGCTCGGCCTCGTCACCTGCCGGACGTTCGAAACCCCGGCCGCGAACACGATTCCGGTGTTCGCGCAGGACCCGTCGTACGTCGCGGAGATCTATGGCCCGGAGGCGATCGAGCTGGTGCTGCCGGAGGACAAGCCCGACGCCAAGATCCTGGACATCCTCGAGCAGCCGGACCGCTACGCGGGGATCGTGCGGCGCATCCGCGAGCACCTCGCGGGCAAGCATTCCTACGAGACGCGCCTCACGGAGCTGATCGAGATGGTGAGGAGCTGACGGGCCGATCATGCGATTGCTGTTCGTCTACAACATGGGTGAGGCCGTGGGGAGCGCCCAGACGATCCTCAACTATAGCCGCACCGCCAAGGCACTGGGCCACGAGGTGGCGGTGTACCGGCGGCCCTCGGGATCGGAAGTCGTCTCCTCGCTGGATATCGAGTCGGCCGACGTGGTCATCTTCGTGCTCGAGTGGTGGCTCGACCTGAAGTACGCCGGCCATCTCAATCTCGTCCGGCTGATGAGCACGGTCCCCCGGGAGCGGCGCGTCGTGATTGACAACGACGGCATGTACAGCGACGTGATCCGGGTGGGCGGCGACTACAACCATGCCGACGCGGCGGCGAGCCGCGCGCGCATGGAGCTATACGACAGCATCTCCGACACGATCTTGCAGCCGGCGCTTCACCCGCTGCGGCCGAACGCGCGCTCGTTCCTCTTCCACGGCTACAATCCGGCCTGGGAGGTGCCACTGGACTTCCGCGGCAAGGAGTACGGGATGTTCTACGTCGGCAACAACTGGTTCCGGTGGCGGGCCATGAAGCGCGTGTTGCAGGGCATCCAGCGCGTCCGCGCCGAGGTCGGCGCCATCGGCCTCGTCGGCTACGCCTGGGATCCGCCCGCGTGGTGGCTGGAAGCGGGCCTCCGCCAGCGGGCGTGCTACACCGACCCGGACTACCTCGCAAAGCTTGCGGTCCGGGTCATGCCGGCGGTGCCGGTGGACCGCGTCATCGACACGATGAGCAAAGGGGTCTTCAACCCCGTCCTCCTCCGGCCGCTGTTCAACCGCCTCCGGATTGTGAACCCGCGCCTCTTCGAAACGCCGGCCGCGAACACTATCCCGCTGTTCGGGCTCGATGACGAATACGTGCGGCAGCTGTATGGGGACGAGGCGGCGGAGCTTGTCCTGCCGCGCGAGGATCCAGGGCGGAGGATCGAGGAGGTGATGCGGCGGCCCGAACGCTTCGCACGGATCGTGAAGGGCATCCGCCGCCATCTGGCCGAGCGGCATTCGTACGAGATGCGGATGAGAGAACTGATCGAACTGGTGAAGAGCTGAGGCATCCACCATGCGGCTGATGCTCGTGCATTGGGTGGTCGAGGACCGCGGGAGCGCGCAGGACATGTACCACTACGCCGAGGTGGCGAAAGACCTCGGCCACGAGGTCGCCCTCTACGGGCGGCCCCGCACCGCGTCGTCGTTCAACTACTCGCTCGACACGGGGTCGGCCGATGCGATCGTCTTCCTCAATGAGTGGACCACGGACCTCCAGTACGGCGACCGCATGGACCTCATGCGACTGATGGCGAAGGTGCCCAGGGAGCGGCGGGTCGTCGTGGATCTGGACGGCAAGTACAACGACGCGATCCAGGTGGTGGGGGACTACAACCACTCCGACAAGGCGGCGAGCAAGCAGTGGATCGAGGTCTGCGACAGCCTGTCCGACAAGATCTACCAGGCGTCGCTCTGCCCGCGCCGGCCGAACGTGCGCAGCTTCCTCTTTCATGCCTACAGCCCGAGCTGGGAGGTGCCGCTGGACTTCGGCGGCAAGGAGTATGGGATGTACTGCGTCGGGAATAACTGGTTCCGCTGGCGTCCCATGCACCGCGTCTTGAAGGCGATCGAGCCGGTGCGCGAGCAGGTTGGACGCATCGGGCTGGTCGGCAGCGGCTGGAACGCCCCCGCGCCATGGATCCATCCGACGCTCGGCGTGGACGCCTACTACACGGATCCGGCCTATCTCGAGAAGCTGGGCGTCGAGGTGATGCCAGCGGTGAACTTCCGCGAGGTGATCGATGGCATGAGCAAGGGCGTCTTCATGCCGGTCATCTATCGCCCGCTGTTCGACCATCTGTGGATGGTGACGTGCCGGACGTTCGAAGCGCCGGCGGCCAACACTATCCCGTTGTTCACGCAGGATCCACGCTACGTGGAGCAGATGTTCGGGGAGGAGGCGGTCGAGCTGACGCTGCTCGACGAGCACCCCCAGGAGAGGATCCTGGACATCGTGCGCCGACCGGAGCGCTACGTGCGGACGGTAACGGCCATCCGGCGCCGGCTGACCGAGAAGCACTCCTATGCGGCGAGGCTGCGGGAGCTGATCGACATCGTGAAGAGCTGACGGAGGTATACCGTGGGGGTCATCGAGATGGGCGGGCGGGTTCTGGGTCCGGGCGAGCAGCGGATGACGATGCGGTACGGCGTGAACCAGGCAGACCAGTGCTGGGACTTCGCCCTCGGGCCGGCGCGGGAGCGCATCTGGGCTCGGCTTCGCGAGGTCGACACGCGCATGATCCGACTCTTCCTGTTTGACAAGGGCGCGCCCGACCATGTGAAGGACTGGGACACCTTCGCCGCCTACGTGCAGGCCGTGTTAAACGTGGGCGCAACGCCGATGATGACGTTCGCCAAGTTCCACCCGCCCTTCGACGATCCGTGGGCCGTCCGAGCGTTCGCGGATAGGTCCGCGGATGTGGTGCGCCGCTGCGTCGAGCAGTGGGGTGGCGCGACGGTGCGCGACTGGTACTGGTGCGTCTGGAACGAGCCGAACAACGGCTGGATCAGCGACGGCGGGCTGACGTTCGAGCAGTACCGGCACATCTACGAAGAACTGGCGCACGCGGCCCTGAGATGGCTGGCGCCGCACCTGGGTGAGCGCCGGCCGCTGATCGGCGGACCGGCCGTCGAGGGCTTTCCGAACTTCTGGTGGGACTGGCTGTGGCGCTTCGTGAACGAGATCGACAACGCGCTGATCGGCTTCGTCGACTGGCACCGCTACGCCGACTGGCGGGACGCCGGGGAAAACGGCGCGCCGAAGGATGAGGCGATGTACCGCGCACTGATTGCGTCCCAGGCGCTCGACTATCAGTTTCGCGCGCGCGCGATCGGACAGCAGGTCCGCGGCCGCGGCATCTTGAACATCTGCGGGGAGTTGAACTGCCATTCCCACTATACGACCGAGGTGCGGGCGCGGTTCAACTTTTCGATCTTCGGCGCGACCTTTTACATTGCGTCGCTGCTCAATCTGATGCGCGGTGAGGCCGACGTCGAGCTGTTCTGGGTCGGCACGGAGAGCAGTGGGGGCTACGGTATGCTCGACGAGCACGGCGAACCCAAGCCAGTTTTCCATGCGAAGAAATTGTGTGCGCAGCACGTGCGGTACGGGGACGTGATCGCGTTCGCGCCGTGGGACCGGGGCAGCACCGCGCTCGATGCGGTGGTCGCCCGCGGCGACGGAGGACGGCTCAGTGCGGTGCTGGTGCATCTGAGCGACAAGGTGGAGACGTTTTCGGTGAGCGGAATGGATCAAGGGCTGACGCATTGCGACATCTTACTCAAGATCGATGAGGGGACCGGCAATCAGGTGGTCAGGAGCCGGTGCGACGGTACGGTGACCTTCGAGGGATACGGGGTCGCCGTGGTCACGAACACCGCGCCCACGGAGCAGGAGGACGGGCTGGCTTCGTAGTCGCGCGGCGGGAGAGAGGGGCGTATGGCGGGACGGCGTCCGAGCGATCTGACGCTGTACGTGCGTTTGCTCAGGGAGGCGCGGCCGCACTGGCCCCTAGTCGGCGCCCTCTTCCTGCTCAGCCTCCTGTCCACGCCGATCGCGCTGCTCATGCCGCTGCCGCTGAAGATTGCAATCGACAGCGTGCTCGGGTCGGGACCGTTCCCGGCGTCGCTGCAGGCGCTGCTTCCGGCCGCCATCCTGGGCTCGCAGACTGCGCTGCTCCTGCTCGCGACGGCGGCGGTGCTGGCTATCGCCGTGTGCGACCAGCTGCAAAAGCTAGGCGTCTCCGTGCTGGGCACCTATGCCGGGGAGAAACTGGCCCTGGATTTTCGGGCGAAGCTATTCCGGCACGTGCAGCGGCTGTCACTGTCCTATCACGACAGCAAGGGCGCTGCGGACTCGACGTACCGTATCCATTGGGATGCGGCCTCCATCCAGTGGGTCGCGGTTTACGGCGTCACCCCGTTTCTCAGCGCGGCGCTGACGCTGGCGGGTATGTGCTATATCACCGCGACGGTGGATTGGCGGCTGGCCTTGGTGGCGCTGGGAGTGGCGCCACCGGTGCTCTATATCATGTCCGTGGCGCGCGGCCGCCTGCGCACCGGCTGGATGAACACGAAGACGCTGGAGAGCCATGCAGTCGGCGTGGTGCAGGAGGCGCTGTCAGGGCTTCGGGTCGTCAAAGCCTTCGGCCAGGAGGAGCGCGAGCATGCGCGCTTCGTCAACTCCTCCGGACAGAGCATGCGCGCGCGGATCGGCGTGGCCCTCGGCGAGGGCGTGTTCGAGCTGCTCACGGGCCTGACCATCGCGGCCGGCACCGCCATCGTGCTGTTTCTCGGCGTCCGCCACGTGCAGGCCGGCGTGCTCTCGCTGGGCGAGCTCGTCCTCGTGATGAGCTATCTCGCCCGCCTCTACCTGCCGTTTCAGGAGCTCAGCAAGAGTATCAACCTGCTGCAGTCCGCGCTGGCGAGCGCAGAGCGCGCGTTTGCGCTGCTGGATGAGCCGCCGGACGTGCTAGAGAAGCCCGATGCCCGCCGCCTGACCCGCGCGAACGGCGGCATCAGCTTCCGGAACGTCTCCTTCGCCTACCGCGCCGGCGACGACATCGTCCTGCACGACCTGTCCTTCGACATCGAGCCAGGCAACCGTGTGGGCATCACTGGGACGACCGGAGCGGGTAAGACCACGATGGTCAGCCTCCTGATGCGCTTCTATGACCCGACCGCCGGCCAGATTTTCCTGGATGGGATTGACCTGAGGGACTACAGCCTGGCGGATCTCCGCAATCAGTTCAGCATCGTGCTCCAAGATCCGGTCCTGTTCTCTACCAGCATCGCCGAGAACATCGCCTACGCGCGTTCGGATGCGAGCGACGACGAGGTCATCGCGGCGGCCAAGGCGGCGAATGCATACGAGTTCATCGCGGGCCTGCCGGACGGCTACCGGACCGTCGTGGGCGAGCGGGGCATGCGCTTGTCCGGAGGTGAGCGGCAGCGCATCGCGCTGGCCCGCGCGTTTCTGAAGGACGCGCCTATTCTGATTCT
>Ga0209488_10002872_pt1 | contig 14011 bp, 13 predicted proteins | sample Rivendell_Oct201_8_FD_188349 | JGI IMG/M metagenome (GOLD analysis project Ga0209488, IMG submission 188349) | Vadose zone soil microbial communities from the Eel River Critical Zone Observatory, Northern California, USA -... | ecosystem: Environmental > Terrestrial > Soil > Vadose zone >... | reverse complement strand
AGGGACGGATTTCCAAGCATCCTGCCAATTCTGAATCTTACTCTCGCGTTTTGCGGCGTTGACCGGAAGTCGCAAAGTACCGACCTCCACGGTTCCCGGCAGGAGGTAAACTGTTCCGACTCCTTACAAGCGTGTTTGGTGATCCCGCAGGGAATTGACGTGGGGAATTGAGTTTCGGTGCGAATGCAGGTTTGTCTTGTCTTGTGATTCAGTTGTTGGCTTGTCGTGGACCAGTCTCCCAGAGCTTCTTGGTAAGTCGCTACCCCAACTTGGTTATTTCCCAGCTTTCCACACTACATCCGATCTTCTTCGATTCGCTCACTTTCTCTTATGGCATTCGATGTGTTTAAGTTCGTGAGTCCTACCTTGCGTCCACATATTGTAGACGTTTCATGACACTACTGCCGGAAAGTACTAGAACGAGATGAGGAGGTGTTCTCCTCATGCGACCCTGAGGTCTTCTGGGGAAGGTCATGCCGGGGCCATATAAAGTAGCTAAGGCGGGTTGGGTGTTCCCGTCATCATCGATCGGTCCGCAGAACTACCGCTCGCGTGGCTTCTGTCGCGGTGCGCTTCAAGAAACATTCAGAATCCCTCCAGCTTCACTTCGGGACCAGTGCATTTGGGGTTCGGCATTTCGGCTGCGCAACGTGTTCTGCTCTGACTCTGCCGTTTCGACTTGCCCCATAGGTGCGCTCTTTTGTGTTATTGTTTATGATGAGTTTCATGCGTGTTCTTCTAGGGCCCGAAGTCGAGCAGTCCACTCCACGTCGGGGGTGCATTGAAATGATTCTGCAGATCCTGATCTTGAGTGGAGTGGCGTTGACGCCGAGCCCCCGGAAACTCCGGCCCCGCACCCGAAGGTCTCTGGGGTTCTGGACACGCGATCTTTGTTCCCACGCAGCCATGGCCCCGATCAGTTGCGGCCGCTGACAATCATTCAATCTTCCGCGTTCATTTCGGCTCTCAGCTACTTGTAGAGGCGCTGCCGTACTTCGCTCGTTGACATCGCTTAGCTTGTGAACTGCTAACTTCATCCACATCTTCCACCTGCTCTGATAGTGCTGCTAATGGTTAGGCCGTGTTGGAACACGCCGCCAACATCACCGCCTTGGCCCGGAATTCTTATTCCGTAAAGTTCACAGCCGTCATGGACCGGAGGTTTTTCCATGCTCAGATATCGACGAAGCTTATATTCTCCGTTTGGGTTTTCGGGTCGGTGGACACGGGACGAAAAGCCCGCATGCTACAGTAGTAGGAGAATGTAGTATAGAACGACGCATGGAAGACGACTTTTGCAGGTACGTGCGAGTCGCTGCTTTCCAAGGCTGTCAATCAGCCATTATCTTGTAGTAGCTTCGCGTAATGGACGCGCAAATAACGATTCCTGACTAGCCAAGGCAGATGCGGTATGGTGAGGAATGAGTACCCTACTTGATGGGCGCTGACCTTCATCCTTATTCTCTACTGTGCTCATGACATACACGACGCTCCTGGGTATGACAGGCAAGGTATCTACGTGGTATTGTCCACCCAAGTCTCCGTGATGCCATGCAGTTATAGAGCGAACCCAAAAGGGCTTGGACTGGCGTTTTGGCTTGCGCGGTGGACCTGCTTGCTAGTGCTATCGCTTCTACTGCAACTCAGTCTGTTGCCAGCACTACCACTGGTGGACACTTTATTGTTGGCAAACTCGATGATGTTGATGATAACGTGCTCGACGTCACCCATTTCAAACGTGAATCAGAAGGGCATGTATTTTCATTATCAGCTGTTCCAAACGTCAAGCCGTCAATACGTTATGGCCCTTATGCGGGCTAGGTTGTCAGAGATAAGAGGGCGTTCAGGCGGACCTAGATGTTACCCTTGTTCTCATTGAAATCGTTATTTGATCTTGGAACGTCCCTCGGTCAACTTATCGGGACGAAAGAAGACAGTGCCCGCTGTCGCACTGAGTCTAGGGTCCGAGTGCACTCTTCAGCGAATCCCAGAAGGCGTGGAAATTTCGATATTTTCGGTCTTGCTTCGGACCGGCAAGCCCAAGGATGCGGGGAGGGCACCGCCTGTGTGAAGCAGTCCGTTAATACCTGGCTGAACATTCCGAGGTCCTAGCGCCTGAGGCAGTCGAACTAGCCGAGCACGACCTTCGACTGCTGTGAGGGCTGGGTGCACCTTGTTGATCCGGTGGCTGGTACGCGGGTTGACGTCTGCGAGGCTTCTGGAGTTATCGCGGTCCCGACTCGGCGACGAACCCAGGTGAGGTGCCACAAAAATACTCGTGCTTGTTTTGATCGCAAGCTCTCGAGCAGGGACCCGCTACATACTAAATCCACTGCCATGAGGATGGGCTCGGACGTCAATTGCTTTATGGTCCATATTCTGCAGGCGGCTGCACTTGCACTGTGCTTGCCTTGAAGGCTTACATGAAGCACAGCGTCTCCATTTCGTCACTAGCCGCTGGTGACCGCATCATGAACTTACGGGCATCAGCGCCGATGGGTCATGAGCGTTGAAGACTCCGGCAGGAGCATCTTCGCCCCCAAATATTTCCGAATATCCGGGTCGTATACCCTAAAGCAGTCACCATTTTCGGGGCTGCATATCCGTGGCACTGGCACATTCATTTAACGGCGGGACAGGCAAAATCACGATGTCAATGTTCCGTTGTGGATATGGGCGGTTAAAGGACCATTAGAGCTTTCTTTCTTTGGACATAGATTCTATCATCCATTGCTGTTGGCGGCTGAGAAAAACGACAAGCCCCGAGACAGAGTGTGCCATAAGAAGAAAAGCGAATCTGTAGGTTATTGGCACGAGGAAGGATCGGCGGCCTTGGGAGGAAGTCACAGCGAAATGACCTGCATAAGGCATTCAGGCACCATCCGTATTAGACAGACGGCCTGATCAACTGGGTGACCTGAAATATAGCCGATTATGGACTTCTGCCGGACGCAGCCAACATACCTGACGTCGCTTTCCTAAAGCTTCGACAAGCATATCTAGTAGGTGATTTACGGTTCTCTCTGTTTTGGGGGCTCAATTTTGAGTGTCATTTAAGGCGGCGCCACATAAAAGACTGACGGACAAGTGATTGATAGACGGCCGGATTCATTCGCGCTCCGGGGAGAAGGAACGTGGGATACAATCAATGCATTCCCTAGAGATTAAGCCACAAGATTCATTTCGGATGGGAGTCGGGGACACGGCACCTTTAAACCCGAAAAGTTGGTTGAGAGACAATAAGGTACTCTCATTATGGCGTTGAACCAGTGTGAAACCTTATCTGCGGGAACATTCAATGTCGTTGGCATAAGTTCTACATTCGCTAGCTGAAACCGGAAATATTGCACACGGACCGGGATCTGCCTTGTCTGTCATGCTGTGCGGGGGCGCAGTACAGTCCAAGGGCGAGAAATACGGCACAAGCAACGCTATTACGGTAGTAGGGACAGTAGTGGCGCACCTGGGCTATTGCTGATCGGGGATAGTGGCTCCCAGCCCTGAGCTGAACATTGAGGAAATGAGCAACGCAGAGACCTTATTATATCGCGGTTAGCTTTGTTGTGCAGGTTACGGGTTCAAGTACACTCATGGCTCAACCATCTTCTGTAATTGCTTGTAAGGAAACCATTGTATAATTCTTTTTGTCAGTATATGATAACGGTCTTTTGACCATCGCTTGAACATGTGGGTCGGCCACAGATCCCTACAGCGCACAGTCTATAGTGACTCCGTATTTGGTGGGATAATTCGCCGCCGGGTGTATTATACGTGAGAAATTGTGACCCTTCATACGACCTGTTGCCAATTTCTGCTTAGCTTGTATCATAACGAAGTTGACGTGATAAAACTCAATGAACTTGAAGCCGGAAGCCGGACACAGGCAATTAATTTCGATGATGCGAACAAATCCAAAGGATCCTGGAAATTAATAAGCTCGTTCAGGAGCAGTCATAGCCCATAACACCTAACATGTCACTGACGTGTTGAGAGTATGGCGGCATGAGGGAATAGGGAGCACGACTGGCATGGCACTACGTAATTAGGTAATGACACGGAATGTTCGGACCGGGAAGCCGTCGTCGTGCTGTTGCTGTGACGGTCTCGAGGCCCTCGGCGGATAGGCACAGTGCCGTCATGGAATTCTTCCAGCAAACTTACACAGCCCTTCGCGGACCAACAGGCATACAGCAAACCCCCGCAGATACCATCACTCGACTCAGTGACCGTCTCTCGCCCTCGACTCTCCTTGCCGACCGACGCGCAGCAGTCCTTTCCTTGAAGGGCCTCGCTAGGGCTCACAAGCAGCTCGTCGGGACACACTCTCTACAAGGTCTCCTTGTAATCATCCAGAACGACGCGGATGTCGACCCAGATATCGGCCGCGCGGCCATCGAAACCGTCACCATTCTTTGCGACACGCTCGAAGCCTCGTACGCGCAACGCGATCTCGGCTTGGAGCACACAAACAGGCTGTTGGAGGACGAGAAGACGGTGCACAAACTTTTTGCGTTGTTGGGAGACCAGGACCACTTGCTGCGCTACAGCACGTGCGTACTGTTGATTGGCATACTCCAGAATCGGCCACAGACGGTACAAGCATACTTCCTGAAGGCTTCCGTCGGACCTGCTACGGTCATCGCGCTTTTGGAGGGCGAAAAGGATATCGTTGGTCGGGGTGAGTGTTATCCTTGAGGCCCGTTGTCCCCGGCTAGTTCGATTTACGTTGCGTGGACTTCGACTCATTTTTTTTAGCCATTGCCATGCTCGCTGCTCTGATTCGGCAGAGCACAGAGATTCAAAAGATCCTTGCGTTTGATGGGATCTTTGAGAAGCTTTTTTCTGTCGTCACCCGCGAAGGTGGGCTCGAAGGCCAATCGGTTGTTACCGACGCCCTCAAATGCGTTGATACCCTCCTTCGGTTCAACACATCCAACCAGGTGAAATTCATTTTATCCTACCCACAAGCTCATGATCGAACCGGCACAGAGCTACTTTCGCGAGACAGATCTTCCATCTCTGCTGTGCTCGCTTCTCTTCTTCAACCCACATGTGCAGCCAGATCAAGCCGTGCCGCAGGAGTTTGCATTGCAATTCTGGAATGAAGATAAAGCTACTAATGCTGGTTTGATTCTTGAAGCGATTGGTCTGTTATTGGGATCCAAAGGAGCTGGTGTAGGTTACAGTGCTGCTCTACTCAAAATCCGGAATGTGAATACATGCTCCTTCTGCAGCTCCGAGAGGGCTACGCTTTCACCAGATTGCTCATCGAGATAGCATTGGCATCGAACGCGCCAACCATACTCAAGGTCAAGGTATCGTTCAAATTACTTACGACTTCTATCGTAGACTTTCATATTTTGTAGAGTCTCCGTCTACTGCCTCCCGCTGCTGCTCCTCTCCTCCCGGACGTCATCTTAACTCCATATATGCCGGTCCCCGACACGAATGGTGAAGAATGGGACCGCCTCGAGGCCGCTACTGGCATTGATGCGCTTCTCGAACTCATCATGCATGGCGAATACAATGGCCAAGGTTCTGAGCGGAGGCAAAAAGAAAGCGTCGATTTGCGTGCGACGGCTGTCGGTGTATTCGAGGTCGGCGTTTGATCCTTCGTCGTCTCGAGGAATGTTGCTAAAAAGCCTCACGAAGCATTTCCTCAGGGGCCATCACGTAAAGGAAGCTGTTGTCTCGGGCATGCTTCCTCCCGAGAATGTTGGTCCGTAGATCATCCTTTTCTCTGTTCCGTATTCACACCTCACGGGCCCAATCATAGGTACACCCACCCACTCGCCTGTGACCCCACTTCTCTTCGGCCTTATCATTCCTCCAAGTTCGCCTTTGGACCGTACCAGCGTCGCTTCGGTCCAGTTCGCGGCGATTCTCTTCGCCCACCTGCTTCGGCATGCACCGCGCTGCAAAGACCTGGCTCGCAAGATCGTTCCACCTCCTTTGACACCGCTACCGGCGTCGTCAACAGCGGGTGGCGCCTTCTTCGTCCCGGCGGATGGCGAAGCACCACCTCAAATCGAGCCCACGCCGAAAGATGATGTTGAAGATGGCCCGCAAAGCGTGCTCGCCCTCCTTGCAGAACACCTTTCACTTGCGTTCTTGCAGCGCTCACGAGCCGGGTTAACCCCCCGCGACGCGCGGGAAGCTGACCGCGTCATCTGTGCTTACCTCTTGCTGCTCTCGCAGTGGCTGTGGGAGGACCCACGCGCCGTGCGAGAGTTCCTTGAGGCCGGTGGGCTTGGCGTGCTCGTCGAACAGTTGAACCAGCCCAGTGAGATTGACGTGGTCGTGCCCGGTCTATGCGCGTTCCTTCTAGGCGTATGCTACGAGTTCAACCGCGAGCCGGGTGAAGTCACACGGTGCGTCGTCTCGCATTGGGTCTTGCGCATCAAGGCGCGCCAAATTGAATGTTGACCCGCGTGCGCGTGTAGAGTGACGATGCACTCGATCCTTACGAGATTGGGTGCAGACGTACTTGTAGGCCGGATGAATCGCATGCGCGAAGACGAGCGCATCAAAGTCGTCGGGCCGGACTCGTGGGTCCTACCCTGCCCGACTCCCGGCCCGCAAGCGCTCGATCCGGCCTTCACGCCGAAGTACGAAGGCGAGACGGAGATCTGGTTCGACTGGGCTTTCGTGGACTTCTGGAAGGCGAACAATCGTGAGCTTCGCGTTGCAGGGTTCCCCGATGGTAGAATATTATCTTAATACCCGTGATCCAGATACGATTCAGCGTGGGATAGTGGCGGATCCGGATTCGGCATCCTCATCAACGGGTACGTGCATAATCTGTGAGAAATCTTCTGTTTCATTCATCCTAAGCGCGCCACTCCCTTCCGTTAACAGCACAGAGTGGAGAAGAGAGCATCTTGGTCGCCTCCCTCCGTGGGATTATCGCAAAACAGGCCGCAGAGATCGAGGCATTACAAATCAAGCTAAAAGAGCTCACCGTGGCGTCCCTCGCCACTGCAGGGACTAATCATGCGCCCGAGGCCTCACAGTCCACGTCCAAATCTGACGAGGTACGTTTTGTTTCGTTTCCACGTTGATACACCGGGTGGCGGGAACCTTACCATGGATTTGAATAGGATCGCGCGGCGTTGGAGGCTGCCCTTGAAGCGGAGCGCGCGAAACGAGCCGAAGTGGAAAAGGAGCAGGAAGACCTACTCGTGTTGTTGGACGAGCTGAGTGGCAAGCGGAAAAAAGACAAGGAGCGCATGAAGGAGCAAGGCATGGAAGTTTCCGAAGATGAGGACGACGAAGACGAGGGTGAGGAAGATGTAGAGGAGGAATAGCAGCTTGGACCCTCGCTCGTGTCCCATAACCTACCATGTAGCTTGTAGTCAGGTCTCTTTCGCGAACTTTCAGGTGATACCTCGACCCTGACTCTGGTGTACCTGAGGTACTAGGCATTTGACGACTAGACCCACCACCGATTGACAATGTAGGGCAATGGATTGCGGATTACTCTGCTTCCAGGAACTAATACGTGACGCCACATTGTCAGGTGCTGATCGCATCAAATTAGATTCTAGAACGTTGATGTGTAGGGTTAGTAGGATCACATCCATCACGAAAAACCAGAAAGAGGTACAACGAAACAAATGGCCTACGTGACTTCTCAACATCCCTGGCTGTGGTGTATGTATGACCGACGAAGATTCAGATGCAAATCTGGGAGCCACTACTTCCGAATGCAGTCGAGGTCCTTGGCTGAGGTCTCTCGAATAATTGAATTCCACCATCAAGCCCCAATACTACTGGCCTGTCTTCACCAAACGTCGTTCAGGTTCGACCTTTCACCTTGATATATAATTACACACTCCGACTAGTACGAGTCTGAGGCCGCGATTATCCTCGGTTGATCAGAGGGTTCGATTACCATGATACCGTCACAACCCCCAGCCTGTGCCATCACCTAGGCCACCGTTAAGTCTTGATAGAAAGTTTCTAAGGAAGAACATACAAATAATCATATTCATAACAATTTCATGTTCATACCCCCGTCTTGATGATCTTCAGGACCCAAGATATCTGCAGAAATGTCATGGGTGGACGACGCTGACTTGACCAGCTGACGGGATTCCTTCGTCGGAATTTGGGTCTTCAAATCCATGGTATTGCGTGGGCCAGTGGTAGTTGGAGTTTCGGCCGCAGACGGAAATCCCGATGCGTGAGGGAAGTAGTCAGAGGGAGTCACAACGGCAGATGTCGATGAAGAGAGCACAGCGGGACTCGCATGGCCGCTAATAGCCGGTGTCAGCGCATGGTGGGAAACAACACAAGGATGGATCACTGACTCTTCATATTCGCCAGTGGTCCTAGATCTAGAGGTATGATGATGCGGGTTGGGATTGGAAGTAGACGAGATGACAGAGACTGCAATGTGCGGTTCGCCGGGTTCGCTTGCACCAATGGCAGCTACATCCGATAGAGAGGCAGGCAAGGGGTTCCTGCCAAGAGCAGGGAGAGTTGACGGATCGTCGATGGTGGAAAAGGGACGAGTCCCTGGGGACAACATAACACCATTGTAAGCGACGGGTTGTATCTCGGAGTGAGTCGAGCATGCGTGAGAAATGTCTCCCGCTGTCTTATCGTAGTTGCGCGGCATCGGATCTGAATGATGGTTCGAGATGTTGCACACTGGATACGACAGCGGGTCATCCAAAATACGGGCATCAGTAGTAGAATTAGAAAATGCCGTCGCAGAAGCAACCGTGCCCTCATGTAACCCGATGTAGACATGACGGAAGTTCTTGAGGATAAGGACCGAAATCCGGCCGTTGCTGCCAGTGCTCTGCGCTTCCTGGACAATTTCGTTCCACAGCGCACAGAAATCGCGCTGCAGACCAGGGAGAGCGCTTGATACGTTACATTTGGAATGTGAGGGGGCGATTCTCGGATAGGGCAGCATGCCAGTAATCTGGCGAGCAGTGTGGATAAAGTTGGCAAGTACCACGCTGTCGCCATGGGAAAGGTAAACCCGAAGGAGATCTTCTGATATTTCAAGGTGATCCATCACAAGCTTAGTCCAACGGTCATTGCGTTCATCCACGGTTGCAATGATGCGAGAAATGATGCTTCGTGTATAGAGCCGATTGATTTCGTCCCTGCTATTGCACCAGCTTATCAGAGAATGTCCCATTTCAACAGATTGGAGGAGTTTTGGCCATTTGCCATCGAGGATGTTGTCGAGAATCGGTGAACAGTCGTCGGGTGCAAGTACCACATGACAGGCGTCAAGGCAGATGATGAGACGCGAATTCCTGACGTCTTCGGTGACCGTGTTTGAATGGAACGTGTGATCTAGGAATTTGTTCAATACCTGCTTGAAGTTGTCCTTCATGTGAGCGGGGAGAGTGGTGGGGGGAATGTCCACCGATTTGCGATTAAAAAAGTCAGGGATGGCCCGAAAAAACTTCTCCACTGCGTCATCTTCGCACAAAGAGTCTAATAGCTCCCCGAAGATTTTGATATCGATCTCCGATCCCCGTTTTGAAGCGAAGTCCTCCAAATACATGCCACCGTCTTTGAATGCCCAGCGGAAGGCACTCCAGATTTTATAGTCGAAGCGATCGCTGAATGTGGTGAGAAAGAAGCAGGATGCACAGGCCAAAGCTAAAACAGGAAGTTTGGCAAGCGGGGGATCGAGCAGGCTGTCGGGTTGCAAGAATGAAACGAATACAGAAAACATGTAAAATAGCGTGAAAATCCCGCAAAGGGAAAGTATAGCATAAAAAATAATACGGTTGATATTGAAGAGAAAGGGGAAGATGCCAAGAGCGAAAAGAAGACCGGCAAGATGTAGAAAGGAAGGCAAAATTGAAACCGCGCATTCGACGAACAGCCTATCCACGCTGCCGAAAAACAAGAGACGGATCCTTGCCCGTGTCCTCTGACTACGCCGCCGCGGCTGAGTGTACGCGATGTACTGACATGCTGCCTTTTGTACTAATGTCGCTACCACAGCGCAGAAAAGGCTGAGATTCAAGCTCAAGATCCAGAATAGGTTGGTCCAGACTGCGTACGAAGGTGGAGAGAATGGAGGTGGTTGAGCCACATCGGATGGGATAGACGGACGAGATACATTCGAATCAGAGAGGAGTCGGTTGATGTTCTGGAGATAGAAATTGGTGGTATCTTGGGGGTTTGGTCTCAGGTCAGAGACAGATACAGAAAGAAGCGCAGCAATAGCCGCAGAGAATAAACCTGCCTATAGGCTTCCTGTTGACACAGGCAGTGGTACGGAAACTAGCTCAAGCACGCACAAAAATTATGATACTATCGCAACTGTTTTGCCACCGTTCGACCATCTCGACGTCTTCTTCAGTTGCGATCTTTAAATACATGGAGAAGAGGCGGTCTGAGCCATCGCCAAAGCGGGGGTCTCCAACATTACTAGCGAGTTGCGACTGAGACTGGCTGAGGAGGGGAACCTCTAAGGAGGTGGGTGAGATTGGGGAGACAAGAGAGCAGAGCGGGGTAGTATGCACCTCGACTCGTTCCCTTCTCTTCATCCGGAGATACACCCTGAGGCATCGAAAACTGTTGCGCAGTTGAGGAGAGTTCTGAGGATTCGACAGAGTCAGAAATTGTCCTAGGACTCCAGCGTCTACTGTACTATCGTATGACCCTAGTAATTTGATACTGACAGAGTTTCAACTTCCGCTCTCAGGTACAGGTACAGCTACCAGGCGAGCTTTTGTTATGAAAGCCACCTAGAAACAGGTACATGTGCAACGTGTATTTACGGTAAGTGGTAAGAACGAGCTACGTGACTATCCCCAGTTGATCAGAGGGTTCATTCATACGCAATATTATCATCACCTGGCCACAGCTAAAACTTGATACACAGTTTCCCAAGAGTTACAAGCACCCGTCAATGCCGTGGCCATAAACGACTCATATTTACAACAGGTTCACGTTCACGCCACATCTTAGTGATCCCCAGGACCCAAAATATCGGCGGCAATGTCGCGGGTTGACGACATTGACTTGCGTGACTGACAGGCTCCCTCCATCAGAATTTCAGTCTTCGAGTCCATAGAATCGTGCGAACCAGTGGTTGTCGGGATTATGGCTATTGACGGAAATTCTGATATGTGAGAGAGATAGTCGGATCGAGTCACAGCGGCGGATGCAGAGGGCGCTACGGGACTTGAATCGCTGCTACGGCCGGCATCAGCACGACGGAATAAAAAATCATATTGACACTAGGAAGGATCACTGACTCTTTATATTGGCCGGTCGCCTCACCGCTGTAGGTATCATAATGACGGATGGGGTTGGCTGTAGTAGAGGTGACAGGGACGGCGATCTCCTGTTCGCTTGCACGGATGGCAGCTACAGCTACATCCGATGGAGGAGTAAGCGAGGGGTCGCTGCCAAGAAGAGCAGGAAGAGTTGACGGGTTGTCGATGCTGGAAAAAGGATGAGACCCTGGTGCCAAAGCAACGCCGTGGTGAGGGGTGACTTGTATTTGGGAGTGGGTTGCGCAAGTACGAGAAACATTCTCCGCAGTCTCACTACATGGGTGCGGCATCGGATATGAATGATGATTCGCGATGGTGCACAGCGGATATGACAACGGTTCATCCAAAATATGGTCATCAGTGGTAAAGGCAGAGAATGCCGCCGGGGAAGCAACTATGCCCTCGTGTAATTCGATATACACATGACGGAAGTTCTTGAGCATAAGGATCGAAATCCGGTCTTTGCTGTTCCGTGCTTTCTGGACAATTTCGTTCCACAACGCACAGAATTCTCGCTGCAGATCAGTGAGAGCGCTTGATAGGTTACATTTGGAATGTGACGGGGGGATTCTCGGATGAGGCACCATGATCCGGCGAGCAGTGTTGATAAAGCCGGCAAGTAACATGCTGTCACCATGGGAAATGTACTCCTGAAGGACATCCTCCGATATTCCAAGTTGATCTACCACGAGCTCAGTCCAACGATCATTGTGTGTCTCCACGTTTGCAATGATGTGAGAGACGATGCTCCGTATGTAGAGTTGATTGCTCGCACTGCTGCTATTTCCCCACCTTAGCAGAGAATGACCTATTTCAACTGATTGAAGTAGTTTAGGCCATTTCCCATCAAGGATGTTGTCGAGGATCGAGGACGATTCGTTGGGACCAAGTAAGGCATGAGAGGCATCGAGGCAGATGATGAGACGAGAACATTTGACGTCCTCGGTGACAGTATTTGAACGGAATGTGTGATCCAGGAATGTGTTCGATACTTGCTTAAACTTGTCCTGTATTCGAGCGGGGAGAGTGGTGGGAAGGACGTTCACGAATTTGAAGTTGAAAAGCCAGGGATACTCCGAAAGAACCTGTCTACTGCGTCATCTTCACCCAGTGAGTTTAAGGTCTCCTCTAAGACATCGACATCGATCTCCGACGACTGTTTCAAGGCGAGTTCCCGCACTTTCCTGCCTACGTCTTTGAAGAGCCAATGGAAGGCGCGCCGGATTCTATAGTTGAAACGATCACCGAACATGGCGAGAAAGAAGCAGAACACAAAGGCCAAAAATGAAACTGGAAGTCTGGCAAGCGGTATGTCGAGCAGGCTATCGTGGTGGAAGAGTGATATGATTGCAAAAAATGAGTAGATTACCGCGGTTAGCGCGGCGAAGAAGAGTGTGACATAGAAAATGGTGCGGTTGATGTTGAAGAGGAAGGAAAGGACGCCGAGAACAAAGAGGAAGCCGCCGACGTGTAAAAAGCAGGGCAACATTGCAACCATGCTTTGAATAAACAGCTTATCGATGCTGCGGAAAAACAAGGCACGGATTCTTGCCCGCATCCTCGGACTACTACGCCGTGGCTGAGTGTACATGACGTACTGACGTGCCCACTGTTGTACTATCGTTGCTGCAACAGCACAGAGCAAATTGAAGCACAAGCACAAGAACCAGAATAAGTTGGTCCAGAACGCGGATGAAGGTGGAGAGAAAGGTGGTGGTTGAGCCACAGCCGACGGGATAGACGCACGAGATTGACTTAGATTAGCCAGGAGTTCGTTCATGTTCTGAAGATAGAAGTTGGAGATATCTTGAGGATTTGACCTCAAGTCCGGGACTGATAAAGCGAGCAACGCAGCGACAGCGGCAGAGAATAAGCCTGCCTACAGATATCCTGTTGACGCAAGCCGTGGTATGGAGACTGACCCGAGGACTCACGAAAATTATGATGCTATCGGCATTCTTCTGCCAGCGTTCGACCATCTCGTCGTCTTCTTCAGCAGTGATGGCTGAATACATAGAGAAGAGAAGTTCCGAGCCATCACCAAAGCTGGGGTCTCCAAATGATGAGACACTACTATTGAGTGGCGTCTGAGACTGGTCGAGGAGAGTGACGTCTAAGAAGGTGGGTGAGATTGGTAGAGACAACTTGAAGATAGCATAGTGACATATATACCTCGGCCCATCCCTTTCTCTTCGTCTGGTGGTGCACCCTGAGGCATTGAAAACTGTGGTACTATCAGGAGTGTGAGGAGAGTCCTGCAAGAATTCGATAGACAGAGACCTTGTTCGCGGCCTATATGGCCTCATGGAATCCTCGTGTCCAGACTTTCAAATCCCGATTTTTCTCGCTCCTGAACACGGGAGTAAACACGCAGCTACGGGCGCCTCATCAGGTGAGCTCACCGAAGGCATTGAGTCGTAAATAGTCAACAACGGTATACCTGCTGGACCTTGTAGCGACGCTGCTCGGCTTCAACCAGAACCAACAGTTTTCGTGTCGATGGCAATGACCACGGAGTGTAAGGCGCAATAACTTGAGTGCCTGATTGTGAACTTATACCCTTCTTGGTCGCGTCCATTCCATCTGCCAATCGAGCGTGACGCGTTGCACCCACCTTCAAGTTTCGTTTGTATGCAGAACCCCCAAATTTGCAAATTGACTCAACGGATCGATCCGAAATTGAGACACAACCGATTCACATCACGAAGATATCTCTTCAATGCCATGATGAGCTAGGTAATTGGGTG
>Ga0209488_10002871_pt1 | contig 14011 bp, 9 predicted proteins | sample Rivendell_Oct201_8_FD_188349 | JGI IMG/M metagenome (GOLD analysis project Ga0209488, IMG submission 188349) | Vadose zone soil microbial communities from the Eel River Critical Zone Observatory, Northern California, USA -... | ecosystem: Environmental > Terrestrial > Soil > Vadose zone >... | reverse complement strand
CGGATACGATTTCTCAATGGACGGCGGCAAGACGTGGGGCGACATGTTGCCGCCCTTCTACCAATTCCTTAGTCTCGACAGGGTCACGTTCGACGCGTGCAGCGATCCCACCGCGACGTTCGACGCCGCCGGCAACGCCTACGTCGGCGGTATCATGTTCGAGATCAATCTCGTCGACACCGCCATTGTCGTGGCCAAATCGAACGCCGGGATCGGCGGCGCGTTCTATCACACGCCGGCCCCCGTTCCGTTCCAGGAGTTCCGGGATCTTCCCCTGGGTGTCGTGACCAACGACAACGATCCGAAAGTCTCGAACGACAAGGAATTCATCGTCGCCGACTCACAGCCGCGCAGCATCAAACAGAATAACGTCTATGCTACTTGGACACGATTTCATGTGACCGGTGTCGGCGTCGGCGTGAACAGTCCGATTTACTTCGGTCAGTCCACCGACGGCGGTGCGACCTGGTCGGCGGGTATCGAGATCAGTGGTGCCAATGCCGCCGCTTGCACCGCCTTCAGCGGCGAGGCGATTGCGAACGCTTGCGACCAGGATCAAGGCTCGCATCCGATCGTCGGGCCCGACGGTACCGTGTACGTCGCGTTTGGCAACGGCAATACCCCGACCGTTGGCGTCAATCAACACATGGTTGTCTCATGCGCGCCCGCGAACGATTGCAGCAAGTCCGCCAGCTGGACCGCGCCGGTGAAGATCACCGACGACTTCGGGACACAGCCGTCCGGCCCCGTCGCTTCGACGGCCTGTGCGGTCGGCCGGCAGTGCCTGCCACCCAACGGCTACCGGCTGGACGACTTCACGCAAGGCTCACTGTCGGCGGATAATTCCGGCAAACTCTACTTTGTATGGGCCGATTTCCGGAACGGCGCTCCCAATTGCAATCCAAATGGCGCCGCGGCAACGGCCACGACACCCTGCGACAACGACGTCTTCTATTCCTTTTCGACCAACGGCGGCGCGACATGGAGCGCCGCGAAGAACCTGACGCCGAAGTCGAAGTTCGGTCCTACCGCTCAATGGATGCCCTGGAGTGGCGTCACGGCCAACGGCAGGACGCTGTGGGTCGCGTACTACGATCGCTCATACGGCAACTGCGAGGCCAGTGGCTGCAACGACATCACGCTGGCGGCCGTCAAGAGTCCAGCCACCGGCTCGGCAACAGTGAGTTACCACCGCATCACGACGGCGTCGATGCCCAATCTCGTCGTCGCGAACAATCCAATCGAGGCAGGATTCCTCGGCGATTACATGTGGCTCACCGTGGACGCAATGGGACGGCCCAACATCGTGTGGGCCGATACGCGCGGCCTTCATGGAGCGGTAGAAGAAGACATCTACTTCTCCAGGTTCTCCGGGGACCAGTAGCCGGACAGGTGGCGATGGCGCCTCCGCGCGGCGACTGGAGCTGTGTCCAGCCGCCGCGCGGTTTTCGGTGATCTTAATGTCGATGAGCGGCTTGTGGCAGATTTGATCACTGCGTGCCGGAGCGTGGTGGCGAAACTGGATTTGCTTGCGCCAATTCCGCCTCCAGTCCCTCCATGAGGCAAGCGTTGAACTTGCGTCCGAGGACCCGTGCGATTTCGCCGCCCCGCCATCCCCTGCGCCTTGTTCGAGCACTGTCTCGGCAGCGACCTATTCGCAGAAGTATTGTCATAGAAGTCGGTCATGAGGATTACTGTATTCTGTGAAACGATTTACGTGACCCGTCTTGTCGCGCTCGAACCGAACTTCGTCTGCCTCGCTGCCGTCCGCACGGAGTCGGCGGAACACGTCGCCCCCCTTATGCCTCCACAATTCCAAATCGTCCGCGGGATTCGCCGAGGGTAGCCACAACACCGCGAGCCCAGCGTCCCACGGAACTATGACGACCTCTGAGTGCCAGGGCTGCGCGGAATATCTACCGGCATAAGACTCAAGAGCCGCGGCTGCCGGTTGCACGGCAGGTGCAGACTTAAGCGCCTGCCGCTTATCTATGAGATCGAAGACGGCGTGCGCGTATGAGTCCGGGCGCTCCCCCGTTGAAAGTAGAACGACCGCGGTTTCGGTCGCCGGCCTGAGGAGCACGACTGAGTAATAGCCTGGACATTCGCCGTTGTGACCCACGTAAGTCTGTCCAGCCTTTCGCACGACGTTGAAACCCAGACCCCGCTCGACTTGCCATCCTGGATCCGTGAACTGCACTCGTTGCATCTCACGTAACGTCGAAGGCCTTAGTATTTCGGGTCGGTTGGTGCGTAGTAAACGAAATTGCCACGCTGCGAATCGGCCGAGATCTTCCGCAGTCGATGTGTAACCCGCGGCGGGACTCATAGCGCGCGTGTCAAAGGGTTTCAGGATCTCACGAGCTCCGTCACGAGTGATGGCGCTCCAGCCGACCGCGAGGCGCTTGTTATAGAGCGCCATCGGCATGAAGGGGTGCGTGTCCTTCAAACCCAGTGGCTCGAGTACATGGGCCTGCACATAGTCGCCGTACGCCTCGCCAGACTCGGCCGAAACGATGTTGCCGAGCAGGGCAAACCCTAAGTTGCTGTACTGAAACCAACGCGAGGCTGGCCACAGGGGGGCTTGTTCCGCGATTTTCGCCTCCAGCTGAACCTGCGTGGGAAATGAGAAATCAGGGCCGGTCCAGTACGGGAAATCGGATTCTCGCGGCAATCCCGCCGAGTGGCTGAGCACGGCACGAGCCGTGACTGGGAGGCTGTCCTCTTCAATAGATTTGAGCCGTGCCCAAGGTAGGTAGGTTGTCAGCGGGTCATCCAATCGGATACTGCCTCGCTCCCAGAGCTGCATGACCGCGACCGATGTGAACAGCTTAGAGATAGAACAAATCGAGTAGAGAGTCTGCGCCGTCGTTGGAATGTGGTGTCCCGAATCCAGTGTTCCATACCCTTTAGACCAGGTGAGTTGTCCGCCTTGAACGATCGCCGCAGACAGCGACGGCGTCCGTTGGAATACCTGCTGGCTTTCAAGCCACACATCGATCAGACGCAGGGCCTCCCCACGACCTCTCTCATCGAGTGGGGCATCCAGCGCCAAGACGCCCTGGCCCAACGCCGTCAACGTCAACAAGGCAAAGAGGAGGAGAGCTATCCGCATCGTAATACTCGTTGACTCGGCCATAGGACTCCCAATGCCAGTAAGGCATGATAGTCCCACCAATACGCGTGACATAAGGCGTCTAACCACCCTCTATTGCAAAATCTGCATAGCGCTTGACCCAGCGATGGACGCGACTCAATCTATCCCCCGTCGTCGGAAGAGACTTGCGTGATGCCACGCGAGCGCCGAAGGAGCAACCGCCCCGGAAACTCTCAGGCAAAAGGACCGCGACACTCGGAAATCTGGAAAGTGGCACGACGACGTGCTCGCCGACGGGATAATACTCTCAGGCAAACACAACAGATGGGGCGCTTCTGGTCGCCGATGCGATCGCGAGTGTGCTCGATGGGAATGGCGCCGAGGCCGTTCTACAGCGCGTTCGTCAGCTCGTATTTGAGCTCTGCCGCCGCTATCCAGTCTACGGCGAGCGTGGCACAATCAGTGGGGAGGCCTAAGCCCCTGAAACAGCCCTCTCACATCACGCGCTAACGTGGACATCCGGTGGCTTCAAGATTTTTTGACGGTCGCGGAAACCGGAAACTTTACGCGCGCAGCTCAGCTGCGCAACGTATCGCAAGCGGCGTTTAGTCGCCGCATCAAGTCGCTCGAGTTGTGGCTGGGTGCGGCGCTCATTGATCGCACCTCCTTTCCCACACGCCTGACACCCGATGGCGAGCTATTCCGCGAGCGAGCCGCCGAGATCGTCACCCAGGTCGCGGAAACCAGATCGAGCCTCACCAGCACGGTGGTGCCGCGACGAAATCAGATTCGAATAGCCCTTCCCCACTCACTCCTCACTGGACGGTTGCCTCTCTGGTGGAACGCCTGGTCGAAGAAGGCCGGGGCGGGTGTCTTGTGGAGTGTGGAAAGCGGCAACGTGCATGAGATTGTCCCGGCTCTCGTAACTGGCAATATCGACTTGCTCATTTGCTACGAAACCGTACACGCGCCCATTATCCTGCCTTCCGATCGCTACGACCACATTTCGATTGGCAAGGAGTTGTTTGCACCCTACGCGTCCAGCACCTCGGTGGCCCAAAAGCGCAGCGTATTTCCCGGACGGAAGAGCGCGCCACTGCCGCTGCTCATGTATTCGAAGAACGCGATCTTTGCGCGCGAGGTCGATGCGATCATCGAAAACGCACCGCAGAAACTCATTGGACGCACTGTCCTCGAGACCGAAACCGCTGAGGTGCTGGAGGCGATGGCGGCGGCTGATCACGGCGTGGCTTGGCTGCCGGAGTGCGTTGCGAAACGGGCGCCGTCAGGGGTGCTCGCGCGGGTGGATGCCAGTGACTGGAGCACCCACCTCGGCATCGTGGCTTATCGCGACAAGAACACAGGCGGTGCGGCGATGGAACGCGTTTGGAGCCTACTGTCCTCCGACAAAATCTAGGCGTCCTTCTGTTTCTTGGAAGGCGCGTAGTCGAAAATGAAATGGATGCGCGCACGCTCGCCGCGGTTCGTGACCTGATGAAACATCAGGTTGTTGAGTTCAAAGGCGTAATGGGCCCGCGGCGGCACGCGCTCAGGGCCCACGATGAATTCGACCTCAGGATTGGTCACCAGGGGCACGTGGATACGGTGGGCAACCGTGAACGAGGGATGAGAATCCTTATGTCGTGCAATCCGGCAACCGGGACCGAGCCGGGTCACCATGGCACGGAGGGTGGTCCCACCCGGGGGATAGTGTTTACTCAAAATCCCCTCCATCACGGGTGTCGCTTCCTCGGCCAACAGGTCCCAGCCGTTCCCATGCGTCACAGTCACGTTTGGCCATCCCTCGCAGAACAGTAGAATAATGGATTGCGTTTGAGCATGGACATCGTAGTCCCGCTGCCGCCGGGGATCCTCACGCCAGGCCTCTTCGGCCAGTGAAACGACTTTGTCGGTGAGCGCCTGGCAGTCAATCTTCCCCAACGGAACGGTGGGTTCGTTCGATATCATGAAGGCAATATAAGCCACCTGTCTGGGATTTCACCAGTTATCGAGCCCTATCGTGCCCGGCCCGCAAAAACCATCCCTTGAGGAAATCCAACAGCAATTGGAGTCCGCATTTTCGCGCCACAAACGGGGCGACCTTGGCTTTGCGGCGACGGTTTATCGTCAGGTCCTCGCCCAATATCCTGATCAGCCGACCGCGCTCCATTACCTGGGTCTCATCGCCCAGCAAAGTGGCAATTCGCAGCAAGCGCTTCAGCTGCTGCGACGCTCGATCGAGATAGATTCCAGCGACCCACGCGCTCACAATCATCTAGGCCAGGTATACGTCGCGCTAAATGACAAACGCAATGCGGCCCTCTGCTTCGAGCGTGCTTTGCAAATCGAACCCAATCACGTCGCCTCGCTCAATAACCTCGCGAACCTCACCCTGACCCGAGATTTGGCGCAGGCAATCGCATTGTATCGACGAGCACTACAGTTGAGTCCAGATGCGGCCTTTGCCTCATACAATCTGGCGCAAGCCTTGAAGGAATACAACTCGTTCGACGAAGCGTTGCTCCTCTATCGACGCACCATTGCCCTCGATCCGAAGCACTTTCAAGCGCGTCACATGCTCGGTGTTCTCCTCGAGCAGCGCGGCGAGTTTCCCGAGGCGATTTCAGAGTACCTGACCGTACAACGCTTGAATCCGCGACATGTCTCATCACTCGCCAATGCGATTGGGATTCGGGACTACATTCCGGAATTCACCCTGGTGCGTAGGGCGGAGGCACTGGTCACGCGTCCCGATGCCAGCGACGAAGATCGGATCAAGCTTCATCGGGGGCTTGGCAGACACTATGAACGAGCGTCAGACTTCGAGCGGGCCTTCGCGCACTTCGACGCTGCAAACGAGCTTCTCAGGCGCAGCCGCGCGCCCTTCGACATTCGTTCTGTCAGCAAGAACTTCGATCGCATCACGAGCGCTTTCAGCCGCGACTTTTTTGCACGGGATCTTGCGCGCATTAGCGATTCGAAACGTCCGGTGTTCATCGTGGGCCTGCCACGCTCAGGGACGACTCTCACCGAGCAGATCCTCGCCAGTCACCCGCGCGTATTCGGCACCGGTGAGCTGCCGGACATTCCGAAGATGGTCAAGCTGCTGCGTCCGGAATATCCTGAGTGCGTGGCGCTGATGGAGCCTGATGCGCTTGCCGATCTCGCGAATGATTACCTGCGGGTCATAGACCGACTCGCCGGGCCTGAGCCGCTTCGAGTGACTGACAAGATGCCGCTCAATTCTTTGCATCTCGGTCTGATTGCAAGACTCTTTCCCGAGGCGCGCGTCGTCTACTGCCGACGAGATCCTCTCGATATTGGCGTGTCCTGTTTTGTGGAGCTGTTTGACCTCGAGCATGACTACACCACGACACTCGAGGACTTCGGACACTATTTTCTGGAGCACGAGCGGCTGATGGCACACTGGCGCGCCGTTCTTCCCATCCCGATCCACGAGGTCTGCTATGAGGCACTGATCGCCGAACCGGAGATGACTTGTCGCGCACTCATCGACTACTGCGGACTCGATTGGCACCCGGCCTGCTTGGATTTCCACAAGACGGAACGCACCATTCAGACGCCCAGTCGCTGGCAGGTGCGCCAACCCTTGTATCAGACCTCCATCGGGCGATGGCGCAACTACCTCCCGCACACTGCCGCCTTGGTTCAGCTCCTTGAAGCAAGCGGTTTCACCTACGCGAAGGACACTGCCGAGCGGCAGACGACGGCTTCGTATCGCCCTTTGAAGCGGCACGACCGAAGGTGGGCCACGCCTCCGAGATCTCTCGTCCGCCCCATTTTCATCGTCGCCGCGCCGCGTTCCGGCAGCACCTTGCTCTTTGAAACGCTCGTTCATAGCGATCGTGTGTGCAGCCTCGGAGGCGAAGCGCACTGGCTTGTGGAAAATCACCGTGAGCTGCGACCGGGCGCACCGGGGATCGACTCCAACCGGCTGACGGCGGCACATGCCACCGAGGAATACCGCGATAGCATCATCCAGCAGATCGCCACGCGTCTGGTGGATCAAGCCGGAAACTCGGTGGAGGCCGAAAGCGATCGGGTCTTCGTAGAAAAGACACCGAAAAATGCGCTCCGCATCCCTTTCTTCGACCGCATCTTCCCTCGATCTCGATTCGTATTCCTGTGGCGGGATCCGCGGGAAAACATTAGCAGCATCTTGGAGGCCTGGCGGTCTGGGAAGTTCAGGACCTACGAGAAAGTGGATGGTTTCGAGGGCACCTGGTCCCTGCTGCTGCCGCCTGACTACCGGCAGTGCCGCGCTCGACCTTTGGAGGAGATTGCCGCGTTCCAGTGGGAGTGCACGAACCGAGTCATCCTGGAAGACCTTGAAGCGTTGGAACCGGGGCGATGGATCTCGCTCAGCTACAGCGATCTGATTGCGAACCCGGCGGCCTCGCTGAAGCGCATCCTCAAGTTCGCGGAGCTCGACATCGATTCGACACTCGAGCAACATCTTGCGCATCCCCTGCCGCATTCCCGCTATACCGATACCGCGCCGGCGGCGGACAAATGGCGTATGAACGAGCCCGAAATATCACGCGTCCTGTCATCAGTTGAGAACACGTGGCAGCGCCTTCGCGGTCTTGACTGAGGGCCCGAATTTCCCCTGATTTTCAGGGTCCCATGCTAATTATGCAAATAATGCATGAGGCCTCGTGGGCCTCCCTCGGACCCTGCCACCGGCCGGCCGACATCCTCCGGCGCGGGGCGCCGGCGCTGCAGTATTTGCATCACGTCAACGTGACACTCCGATTAAAGTGAGACCAACTTGAGGTGAGCCCACGGCCCACTCGCCCGTTCAGTCCAGTACAAAAATTTGGGGAGACAAGAACGATGCCCACAGGCAAGGCTCGGACCCACGACGGCGCGACTCTGCGCAAGCTCCTCCTTGGCTCCTCTTGTGTGCTGAGCATGTCGGCCGCACATGCCGAAGAAACCAGCCCGCCCCAGACGGTCTCGGGCGCTGTGCAGGCCGCGCTTCAGGAGGTCACGGTAACGGCGACCCGCTTCAACACGACGGATGTGTCCTCGCTCACCAAGATCCCCGAGCCTGTTATCGATACTTCGCAGAGCATCAAGGTTTTCAGTAGCGACGAGCTCGCCTTCGCCAATATCACGACGCTCAGCGCGCTTGGGAACCTTGACTCGAGTCAGTACTCGACCTCCATGGGCAGCGCGTATGTGACACAGAATTACTTTCGCGGGTTCGGTGGGACCAATACGTGCAACGACTTTCCGATCAAAGTCGACGGCTTCCGCACGAACTGCGAAATGCCGCAGGACTTGTCGCCGTATGGCAGGGTCGATCTGCTGAAAGGATCATCTTCCAGCCTCTATGGCCAGAGCTTCGTCGCCGGGACCTTGGTGCTGGTCTCCAAGCAGCCGGAAAAGGAGTTCGGCGGCTCTGCATCTTTGGAATATGGGCAGTTCAATCACACCGCGGCGCAGGTCGATGTCCACGGCTCGCTGACCTCCGACCAAAAGCTCTACGGTCGCATCATCATCGCGGGTCTCGACGAACAATCCAGCTTCGACAATTTGAGGGACAAGCACGTCACGGTCTCGCCGAGCCTCAAGCTCGACATCACCGACCGTGATTCACTCACATGGTTGTTGACCGACACCTACTTCCAAAATGGCGCGGGCTTCGGCTTCCCGCTGGCTCTCAATGCCGCAGGACCCGGTGGCGCGGCCAACGGCGCGAACTATTCCATTCCCGCGATACCGTTGAACCAACTCGGTTTCTTGCAGCCGCCCTGGGCGCAGCAGCAGGGCAACTGGCTCAACACCTCGTTGAAATACGAGCATCAATTCGGAGACGACTGGCACCTCAGTGTCGCCGGCCAGCATTATTCAGCGCACTACAACCAAAAATTCGTGTGGGTCGGCGACTTCAGCCCGATTTCCACCAACCGATCTGCCACGACCGATGTCTACCTGTATTTCGAGAATGAAAGAGACAGCCAATGGGCCGGTGAAGTGAATCTGTTCGGCGATGTAGATCTCTTCGGACACAAGCAAACGCTCTTCTTTGGCGCGGATCGCACGGATTCGGTACTGGGCGTTGAGCCGTATGCGGGAAGTTACATCGGCGGCAACTCTACGGGTTTCAACGTGTATCAGCCCAACTGGTCACTGATACACGATCCAGGCTCAGTAAACGCATTTTACCCGGGTGGTACATATGCCGGCGCCTTTGCTGTCGCCTATCGCCGGGTTGAAGTGAACCAAGGCGCGGAATTTGGCGCATTGCTGCGACCGTCGGATGACTTGACCATCAATTTGGGTGCACGATATTCGCATGATACCGAAGGTCAACAGCGTGTCTGTTGCAACGAGCCCCTTGCCTCACTCGACGCAGTCCCGCGAGAACCGGTGCGCCCCGTTCAATCTGCAGGAACCTACCAAGCGGGTGTGAACTACGCCATCACCAGAGGTATTCATGCATACGCCAGTTGGGGGACCACGTTCGAGGCCTCCAACAGCTTCGCCTACAATCCCGCGGAAGGTAATGGCGGAGTAGGAACCTTTCTCGGCCCCCAGAAGGGTGAGACCAAGGAGGTGGGGTTCAAGGGCGAGTCGCAAGACAAGTTGATCAACTGGACATTGGACGTTTTTGAGACGGCGATCACGAATTCCTTTCAGACCGACCCCCTGCATCCCCGGTATGCGATTTCGACAGGCGAGCAGCGTGCCAGAGGCTTTGAGGGCGAACTGCAAGGCAAATTGACACGCGCTTGGGACGTCACGCTCTCGACTTCCTCGACCAAGAATATCTACACCTCGGGGCCGCTCAAGGACATCTGGTCACCCTTTGCGGTCAAATTCGGTCTGTCGGTATTTTCGGACTATCAGTTCCAGGACGGTCCTTTGAGCGGCTTCGGATTCGGCGGAGGCTACGTACACAAGACCCGAGCCCCTTATGTGTTGGCCAACGGCGCGGACCTCTCAAACCTGATCAAGGATCAAAACGAGCTTGATCTGCGCTTGTTCTATGTGATAAAGCCCTGGCGGTTCGAACTCAATGTCAACAACGTGACGGACCAGAGGTTCGTTACCCCCCGGCTGGCGAACTCGCCACAGTACGACTGGTATGTGAATCAGCCGCTCCAGGTACTCGGGAAAGTCACGTTCAAGTTTTAGGACCGAGCCTGCTCTCTGTAGAGGCTCCGTCGAGCAACATCACTCGTGACTCGAATAGCATCACTTGAGCCCGGCGTGTTCGCAGCATTGGATTCGTTGTTCGTCGATTACGCCCTCGACAACCACGTTCCGGGGTTGATTTTTGGCGTCGTCACGGACGAGCGGCTTGCCTACGCACGTGGCATCGGGGTTCGTGACCTCTCGTCCAAACAGCCGGTCACGGTCAACACGCTGTTCCGTATTGCATCGATGACCAAGGCGTTCACCGCGTTGACGGTGCTCAAGCTTCGCGATGAAGGACGGGTGAACCTGGATGCTCCCGCCGAGCTCTACATTCCAGAGCTTCAAGCCTGGGTTTATCCCACGGGCGACTCGCCGCGGATTCGCGTCCGCAACTTGCTCAACCACACCGCCGGCTTCGTCTCAGACGATCCCTGGGGAGACAGGCAAACGCTGCTGCCGGAAGACGAATTCTCGAAGCTGCTGCGGGAAGGGGTGCATTTTGCCCGCGCGCCGGGCACGGCCTCTGAGTATTCAAACCTGGGCTTTGCGCTCCTCGGTCGCATCATCTCCAATGTGTCCGGCGAGCCCTTCGATATCATCGTGGCTAGGACGCTGCTCGAACCCCTGGACATGCGCTTGTCAGGCTTCAGCCCTTCGGACGCCTCCATGGAGGATCGCGCGACGGGCTATCGATGGCAAGACGAGGCCTGGCATGTCGAGCCGCTTATTCCGCATGGCTCCTTTGCGGCGATGGGAGGCCTCTACAGCACCGCCGAGGAATATGCCAAATGGATGGCCTTCCTGTTGTCCGCGTGGCCGCCACGCGATGAGCACGACGGTGGGCCCGTGTGCCGGGCGAGCGTCCGAGAACTTGCTGAGGGCGCGAGCTTTCCGTTGTTGCAGACTCGCTCTGCACACCCCAAGTCCACCCCAAGCGATCAAGCCGTGTCCTTTGGCATGGGGATGGTCGTGGCCGTTGACCAGGAGCTCGGCTTGACGCTCAGTCATTCGGGTGGTTATCCCGGCTTTGGCTCACATGTACTCCTCCTCCCTCGGGCGGGCGTCGGGCTATTTGCCTTCGCAAATCGCACCTATGCGAGAATGGCGGCCCCGCTCTGGGAGGCTGCGCTTAGTTTGCGCACTCGCGGTCATCTGGCGGATCGCCCGCAGGTTCCGTCCGGAGCTCTCGCCACTGCCTATCACGCGGTGAAGGCGATGTATGCACAGGGCGGCGTAGAGGCTGCGAAAGACTTGCTCGCGATCAATTTTCTCATGGACCGGGACGAGGCAGGATGGGCGCGAGATCTCGTCAGACTCAAGGAGCAAGTCGGCGAGTGTGTCCTCGCGGGTCCCTTGAGACCGACGAGCGCCCTGTCGGGAGAGTTCCTCTGGATTTGCGCCCACGGCCGCATTGCGGGCAGTCTGTCGCTGGCGCCGAGTCGGCAATTGGGCATCCAGCAGCTGACGCTCGCTCGAAAATCACCTTGAGCGCAGAAGTGGAGCGCGCCGGAAACGCAGGCCACCCTCGATCGGCGGCCTCCGGTGCCGGCGATAAGACCTGAGGGGCCTATGGAATCGCAGTCCGAACGCTCACCGGTCGCATCCCATCACTCGTTGCTCATTGCCGGCACCGTGACCGTGGTGGGGTTCCTTGCGACGACTCTGGCCCAACCCCGGGTGCTGGTCCACATCCCGCTGCAGAATTTGCTAAAAAACGTGCTGCACACCGACCGCAGCACCAACGCCGCGTTTTTTTTCTGGATCGGCCTCCCCTGGTACATCAAGCCCCTCCTCGGGGTTCTCTCGGACGCCTGTCCGCTCTTCGGCAGCCGGCGCAAGAGCTACATCCTCATCGGATCCCTGGCGGCCATGGCTGCCTGGTGTTCGCTGATCACAGCGGCACACAGCTACAGCGAGCTCCTCATCATCTGCTTGGTGGCGAATCTCGCCACGGTCGTCACGAGCACCGCGCTCGGGGGCTACATGGTCGAAGCGGCCCGCGCAACCGCCGGGGCCGGTCGGCTGACCTCGCTCCGCAATCTCGCCATGCAGTTTGCCTATCTGGTTGCGGGACCTGCTGGCGGTTTTCTGGGCGCCGTGAGCCTGGAATGGTCCGCCCTGGCCTGCTGCGCAACTGCTTTTCTGGTCGTGCCAACGGCATGGTGGCTCGTCCGGGAACCCTACCGGCAACGAGCCCCCACCGGCTTATTGCGCGATATGGGCCAAGAGCTCCGTGGGATGGCGAGGGCACGGATGGTTTGGGCCGCGGCCGGCCTTGCGGCACTCTTCTACATAGCGCCCGGGCTGAACACGGCGCTCTTCTACCTGCAGCAGAACACGTTGCATCTCGGTACTCAAGAGCAGGGCTATCTTGTGTTCCTCAACGCCGGCGGTGGCATGGCGGCTGCGGTCCTCTACGGCTTCTTTGCGGCCCGTCGCTTGAGCCTCCGATCGCTACTCTGCGGCTGCCTCTTCTTCAGTGCGGTGGTGACGTTGGGCTATCTGTTCTACCACTCTTACGTGCAGGCCCAATTGATCGAGGCGATCAACGGTGCGGGAACCACACTCGGTGAAATCGCCGTCATGCACCTCGCGGTACGGGCGACACCGGCGGGCAGTGAGGCGCTGGGATTCGCCATTCTCATGGCGGTGAGGAATTTTTTTATGTGGGGAAGTGATTGGCTGGGATCGGCCCTGATAGAAGTTCTTCACATCCATTTCAGCACCTTGGTATACATCAACGCCGCAACCACACTGCTGGCGGTGCCGCTGGCGCTGGCTCTACCCAAAGTACTGCTTACGGCGCGTGACAGTCCAATCGAAGCAGCGCAAGACCATGCGACGGCCTAGCCGACGGTTGACTTGCGTCCTATGGGTTCGTCGAAATCACGCAGAGGTCCTACAGACACGATCTGACCCGGATTAATCCACGAATGACTCTGGTAGTAGTGTCCTTTGACGATATGAAAATTCACCGAGATTCGTGCGGGGCGAATTGCACTTCGACGCCGATTACATTCGCGGTCGTCGGATCAAAACCCGCATCGCTGTGTGCGCCAACGGTACGGTGAGACTGGAGACCATCGGTCGCGGCAAGGCAGCGTTGCGCTGGCTCGAGCGGATGCGAGGCAAGAAGCTTTTCCAATTGGTCGGTGAATCAGGGAAGCGAACCGGTCACGGGGATGCTGCCTGTCCAATGCCGCGACGAGCTTGCCGCCATAGATGTCTTCAAGTGATGCCACCGGAATTTCCAGCTCGGCTTGCAGAATGTCCTGAGCCTTGGCGGATAGTGATGCAAGGCGCACCTTATGCACGGTCCCTCGCAGTACGAAATTGACCTCGACTTTGACTTCGATATTGCCGCGCCGTACCAGCAACTTCGTTTCGCCGGCGCCGGTCGCCGTGACCCCGACGCAGAATCCTTTGAGAATTTCGTCGGTTTTGGATAAATGCATCCGGAGATGCCGCTGACGAAACAATCCACAACACCCTTAGCTTAGCAATATGCCACAGGCGGCGATCGCTATCGGCCATCACGGTTTGCGACTACGGCCTCCGTTACGAAAATACAGCCGCCTCATCCAGAACTAGATCCACGACGCCATCCAGCTGCGGGTTTCGCTTTGCGCCGCACGGAGTGAGCAGGCAGACAATGGTGCTGCGTGATCCGTTGTACTCGCGCTCGAGGACCCGCCGCCGTTGCTGCAATTTCCCCGCTTCGGCGGCGACCATCACATAAGGATG
>Ga0209488_10002870_pt1 | contig 14016 bp, 13 predicted proteins | sample Rivendell_Oct201_8_FD_188349 | JGI IMG/M metagenome (GOLD analysis project Ga0209488, IMG submission 188349) | Vadose zone soil microbial communities from the Eel River Critical Zone Observatory, Northern California, USA -... | ecosystem: Environmental > Terrestrial > Soil > Vadose zone >... | reverse complement strand
AGCGCTTTTGCACTTAACCGCTTGAAGTAACTGGCGCGCCCGGCAGGAATTGAACCCACGACCCCCTGGTTCGTAGCCAGGTACTCTATCCAACTGAGCTACGGGCGCGAAACGAGGCACCAATTATAGCAGGCGAAAATGGGGGACCTGGAGGCGGGCTGCCCTGCCCCCACCGTTTCGCCCGCGGCTGAACCGCCCTACAATGCTGGTTGTCAGCGAAATCACCCGGTCGGCTTGAGGATTCATTCATGTCCCGTTCCCGATGCCGGTACTGCGATCAGGACAATCCGGCGGACTCGAAGTTCTGCAGCTCCTGCGGCGGAGCGTTGCACCTTCCACCGCACCTCGTATCGTGCCCGCGCTGCGGGACCGTGAACCCGATAAAAGCGACCGTCTGCTGCTGGTGCAAAGACCAGCTCCCGGGGCGCAGGTCTTTGCCTCGCCCGCGCTCCCCGGTGATCGTCGGCACGGCGGTTCTCGCGGCGGTTGCCGTCCTCGGCTACTACACGTACCGCCAACGGTCGTTCGCTGACGCGCCGCAGCCGCCGGCAGCGAGCAGCGATGCTGGCGGCCGCAGCGCTCCTGCAGAGGCCGGCTTTCTCGACCGGAATGCGGCGGCCGGCGACACGAAATCAGCCGGCGTCGACGACGGCGCCGCGCTCACCAGCTCCGCGGCCTCGCCTGCCGCCCCTTTGCGCGCCGCGGCGGACCCGCCGCGCGCGGGCCGTCCGCCGGTAAAATCAGAGGAAGCGAAAGCAAGCGAGCCGGCGCCGCTTCGCCCGGAAGCGTGCACTGACGCGACCGCGGCCCTTGGATTGTGTGCAATGAAATCCGCTCAGAAGAAAGAACCGGAAACGGCTGCCGCCGTCGAGGCGGCGGTCAAACGTCCCCAAACGACCGGCGCAGGCAAGGCAGGCGGGCAAGAGCCGACTTGCACGGAGGGGGCCGCGGCCCTCGGGCTGTGCACGCCGAAACCCATACAGAGGAGGGAATGATATGGCCAGGAAACTCATCGGCACCTTAATGGCGGCAGCGCTTTGCCTTCAGGGCGGCGCCGCCGTCGCAGCGGCCGACTACAAGATCGTGACCGCCAATGAAAAGGGCACCTATTTTGCGATCGGCGCCGATCTCGCAAAGTTCGTGGCTCCCGAAGCCACGATCAACCTGGAGGTCTTGCCGACGGCGGGTTCGGCCGCGAACATCAAGCATCTTCGCTACGACCTGGGCGTGAAATTCGCGATCGTCCAGGCCGATGTCTACCAGGCTTTCATCGACCGGGCGGCCGTAGGCAGCAAGGAGGCAAGCACCATCATACGTCCGCTCCGCGTGATCCTGCCGCTTTACAACACCGAAATTCACTACATCGTCAGAGCCGACTCTCCGATGAATTATCTGCACGACATCAAGGACGCGAAGATCAACGGCGGCGAGTTGGGAAGCGGCGCCGCGCTCATCACGCATACCCTGTACCGGATGATGTTCAAGGGACCCATACCGGAGGCGCAAGATAGCTTCCTTCCCAACCAGGAGGCGCTCGTCAAGCTGATCGGCGACAAGTCGGTCGACGTCGTCGTCGTCGCCGCGGGGCAGCCGGCTCCGCTGATCTCCAACATGAAGCCCGAGGCGCAGAAGTTCATCAAGCTGCTGAAGTTCGATCCCAACCACCCCTCGAGCAAGCTTCCGCTGACGGTCTATTCCTACTCCACAGTCCTTACGAGCAGCTATCCCAACCTGTTGAAGGAAGACTTCACGACCGTCTCGGTGGGAGCCTTCCTGGTGACCTACGACTACAACCTCCAGTTCACCGTGGGTCACCTGATCCGGTTTGCGCGATCCTTGTGCCAGAATTTTCCCGTCCTGCAGGCGCAAGGCCATCCCAAATGGAAAGAAGTCAATTTGAGCCTGCCCGCACTCGGTCCGGGCTGGATCTATTATCCGCCCACGACGAGAGAGATCCGCGCCTGCATCGCCGCCAAGGCGCCTGCAAAGCCCTCCAGAAAATGCTCGGCGGAAGAGCGCATCCTGGGATTCTGCAGCTGATTTTCAGGAACTCGCCTGATTTGACTGCCTACGTTTACTCCGTCCGCGCGGCGTCGAACGTCACCCAGTCCGGACGATCGCCCGCAGCGAGCCGCCCGTTGCCCGGCTTGAGCGCCAGGTTGGTATCGATGCGCTTTGCGCGCGTTCCGGGGATAAACGGCTGCGGAACGTTCGGGGTCTGCATCTGGAGGATGGCAAAGGGATCGTGGACCACTCCGAATACGACGTTGAGCCGTTGATCATGCACAAAGACGCGGCCGGTCGTGACTGTTTTCGGCGAAAACTTACCCAAGAGGCCGTGGCTGCCCGTGACCGCAAAAGTGACATCTTCGTTGGGTCCGGCGCTCTTCAGAGCGGCGGCGAGATATGGCACGAGCTCGTCGAGTTCCTCGCTCGTGAAGATTGGATCGCCCCTGAATTTGACGCTTGCCAGCTTTTGGCGCATCGCGTCAATAGAAATTCCAAAGGGGTGAGCGTTTTCCGGAGCGTCGGACTCGATGCGTTCGATGCGCACGAATCCGAGCGAAGGGCGATATTCGTAGCGCAGGACCTCGGGTCCGTCTTCGTCGGTTTTGGAACCCAATGCGCCGCAGGAGCCCAGCGCGAGCGCCAGGCTCGCCGCCAGGACGGCCCGAAGGAAGCTGCTCCGAAATACTTTGGATATGGCCATCAAACTTTTCCTTATACATCATCCGCGCTAAAGTAGCGCGTGCGGGAGGCATAGGGCGTCTTGCCCTCGGGATATCAACCCAACTAAGGAGGTAAACATGCAGAACAAACAACTTATCGCCGCCGTCGTCGGAGGCATGCTGGCTGCTCCAGCGGCCTTTGCCCAGATAACTATTTCCGGTCAGTTGAAGGACGGTTTTGAAATGTACAAACTGGGGGCGGGCAATGCCGCAGCTCCCGCGGCTTCCTACCATTACGAGCCACGCGTTTCCGACCAGTCCTCGCGCATCATTTTTTCCGGCACGCAGGATCTGGGCGGCGGCACGAGGGCATGGTTCCAGCTGGACAGCCGGTTCCAATCGGACGTCGGTGGCAGCACACAGACCAATTCCGCCACAACGACGGGTATCAACCTGTGGGCGGGCGGCAATACCGGAGTGGGCGTGGCCGGCGACTGGGGAAAGCTCACGATCGGCCGTTGGGACCTGCATTATCTCGAGTTCATACCCATCGAGTTCGGCTATGCCGGTTCGCTGCAGGACCTTCTGGGCGCCGGCCCCATGTCTCAGGTGAACGGCAGTGTTATTGCGAACGGAACCCGCACGCCGAACGTGATCATGTGGGATAGCGCGAACATGGGCGGCATCACGGCTCGCGTCGCTTACTCCACCGCCTTTACTACGAATCTCACTGGTGTTCAATCTAGTGACGAAGGTTCTGGAAAGGGCGCCAACGGCAGCAAGGGGGGCGCGCTGACCGCCGCCGTGCGCTACTCCAGGGGACCGTTGGGACTGGGCGCCAGCTATTGGACCGCGACGCCCGAGACCGCGAACTCAAATCCCGTCGGAGAGCAGAGATCAATCCGCCTTTGGGGGGGATACACCTTTCCCATGGGTCTGAAGGTCGGCTTGGGCTTCGACAACTCGCAACGGCGCGTAGGCGTAAGCCCAGCGAACGACGGGGACAGCCTGACCAAGCGCAACGCCTTCATGGTGCCGATCACCTACAATTTCGGGAACCATACTGCGGGCCTCACCCTTGTCAAGGTGGGCAAGCTGAGCGGTCCGAATGCCGGGGGCCCAACCGATTCCACCGATGCCACGGCGTTTGCCCTGGGCTGGGAATATGCGCTGTCGAAGCTCGCCACGGTCGGCGTGTTCTACGCCAAGATAGACAACAAGGCGAACGCCGCCTACACCTTCTTTTCTACTTCCGCCAACGGCGCAACCAACCCCGCCGCCGGCGAAAGCGCGGCGCAGCTTTACGCCGGCTTCTCGTACCGCTTCTAAAGACAACCAGCACGGACGGGGGCCCGACCGGGCCCCTTTTTTTTGGCGTTGACCTGCTCCTCCGCGTCGACCTCTCGGGTGCGTGCCGGCCGACGCCGGAGTTACAATCCTGCGATTGCTTCCCGAGAGTCCGCATGGACCTGAACTATTCCGCGGAAGAGCTTGCGTTCCGCGACCAAATGCGCGCTTGGCTCGAGGCCAACCTCCCCGACGACCTGCGGCGAAAGGTCGCCGACTACGAGAGATTGTCGAAGGACGACCTGATGCGCTGGCACCGGATCCTCGCCAAGGCGGGCTGGGTCGCGCCGGCCTGGCCCAGGGAATGGGGCGGCACCGGCTGGAACGTGGCGCAGCGCTACATCTTCGAGGAGGAATGCGGCTACGTCGGCACGCCGCCGCTCATCCCGTTCGGCCTGACGATGTGCGCGGCGGTGCTGCTGCGCTTCGGGACCGAGGCGCAGAAGAAACGGTTCCTGCCGCGCATCTACAACGGCGACGATTTCTGGTGCCAGGGCTATTCAGAGCCCGGCTCCGGTTCGGACCTTGCCTCCCTCAAGACCAGAGCCGCGCGACACGAGGACCGCTACGTGGTGAACGGCCAGAAGACGTGGACCACGCTCGCGCACTACGCCGACTGGATCTTCTGCCTGGTGCGCACCGATCCGGGCATGGAGAAGCGGCAGGAGGGCATATCGTTCCTCCTCATCGACATGAAGACGCCGGGCATTTCGGTGAGGCCGCTGATCCTGATGGACGGGGAGCACGAGGTGAACGAGGTGTTCTTCGACGACGTCAAGGTGCCGGTCGAGAACCTGGTGCACGAGGAGGGCAAGGGCTGGACGGTTGCAAAGTACCTGCTCGGTCACGAACGCCTGACCACCGGCCGCATCGGCGCCTCCAAGCGCGAGCTCGCCAAGCTCAAGGAGTTCGCCTCGAAGCAGATGAAGGACGGCAGGCCGCTCATGGAGGATGCCCGCTTTCGCGACAAGGTGTCGCGGCTCGAGGTCGAGCTCACCGCGCTCGAGATCACGAACTTGCGCTTCCTCGACCAGCTGCGCGGCGGCCGCGTCCCTGGCCCCGAAGTATCGATGCTCAAGATCAAGGGCACCGAGATCCAGCAGACGCTGACCGAACTGATGATGCAGGCGGTCGGGCCGCTCGCGCAGCCGTTCCGGCCGCTCGACGGCGCCGGCGACTTCGACGAATTCGCGGCCGGGCTGGCGCCCCGCTACTGCAACTTCCGCAAGACCACGATCTACGCCGGCTCGAACGAGATCCAGCGCAACATCATTTCCAAGGCGATTCTGGGGCTATGAACTTCGATTACAACGAAGAACAGCAACTGCTCGCCGACTCGGTGCGGCGCTTCATCCGCAAGGACTACGACTTCGAATCGCGCAAGAAGATCGTCGCCTCGGCCGGGGGATGGAGCGAGAAGCTATGGAGCACCTTCGCCGAGATGGGGCTGCTCGGGCTGCCGCTCTCGCCGGACTACGGCGGGTTCGGCGGCGGCGCAGTCGACCTGATGAGCGTCATGGAATCGTTCGGAGAGGCGCTGGTGGTCGAGCCTTATCTCGCTACCGTCGGCCTCGGGGCACAGTTCGTCGCTCGGGCGGGCACCGCGGCGCAGAAAAAACGCATTCTGCCGCAGGTGGTGGCGGGCAAGCTGAAAATGGCGTTTGCGCAGACCGAGAAGGATGCGCGCTACAACCTCGCGCAGGTCGCGGCGACGGCGAGGAAAGCGGGCGGCGGCTGGCAGCTCGACGGCGGGAAATGCGCGGTGATCGGCGCGCCGATTGCCGAGATGCTCGTCGTCTCGGTACGGTCCGCGGACGCGGGCGGCATCAGCCTGTTCCTGGTTGAGCGCGAGGCGAAAGGCGTGGCGCTCAAGCCCTACCGCACCGTGGACGAGTTGCGCGCCGCGGATATTTCCCTAAAGGGCGTGACGGTGGGGGCCGATGCACTGCTGGGGGAGGAAGGCGGAGCGCTGGCGCTCATCGAGGAAGTCGTGGACTACGCCACCGCGCTCCTATGCGCCGAGGCGGTCGGCGCGATCAAGTACGCGAACGACGCCACGCTCGAGTACATGAAGACGCGCAAGCAGTTCGGCGTACCGATCGGCATGTTCCAGGCGCTGCAGCACCGCATGGTGGACATGGTGATCAGCTACGAGCAGGCGAAATCCATGGCCTGCCTCGCCTGCACCAAGGCGGATGCGGCGTCCGACGCCCGCGAGCGCGCTCGCGCGATCTCGGCGGCGAAGATCAAGATCGCCGACGCCTGCCGGCACGTCAGCCAGGAAGCCGTGCAGCTGCATGGCGCCATGGGCATGACCGAGGAGTTGAAAGTGAGCCACACCTTCCGGCGCCTCACCATGATCGCGCAGCAGTTCGGCGACGCCGATCACCACCTCGAGCGCTTCGCGAAGGCCTGAGATCGGTTTCTTTCCCTCGGCGCGTCGGTCGCGGAACGCGATGAACGAAAAAAACGTACAGGTATTGCTGGCTCGCCGGCCGAGGGACGCTCCGCAGGAGAGCGATTTTCACATCGTCGAGACCGCGGTCCCCGGCATCCGCGACGGGCAATTTCTGGTCCGCGCCCATTATCTTTCGCTCGATCCGTACATGCGCGGACGCATGAACGATGCGAAATCGTATGCCAAACCGGTTGGCATCGGCGAGGTGATGGGAGGCGAGGCGGCGGGTGAAGTCATCGAGTCGCGGCACAGCGGCTTCAAGCCGGGCGACAAAGTGGTCGCGCGTACCGGGTGGCAGGCGTACGGTGTGAGCGACGGCACGAACGTGCGCAGGATCGAAGGCACCGACATCCCGATCTCGGCGTATCTCGGCGTCGTCGGCATGCCGGGCCGCACCGCGTACATCGGCCTCCTCGACATCGGCCAGCCGAAGAGCGGCGAAACCGTGGTCGTGTCGGCCGCCTCGGGCGCGGTCGGAAGCGTGGTCGGGCAGATCGCGAAGATCAAGGGCTGCCGTGCAGTCGGCATCGCCGGCGGACGCGAAAAGTGCCGCTACGTCGTCGAGGAACTCGGCTTCGACGCGTGCGTGGACTACAAAGCGGGCCGGTTGGCGGACGGTCTGGCCGAGGCGACGTCGAAGGGCATCGACATCTATTTCGAGAACGTCGGGGGCGAGATCCTCGACACCGTGCTGCGGCGCTTGAACCCGTTCGCCCGCATCCCCTTGTGCGGGCTCATTTCGCAATACAACCTGGCCGAGCCCTACGGCCTGAAAAACTTCGGGGCCCTCTTGATCAACCGGGCGAAGTTGCAGGGTTTCATAGTTTCGGATCATGCGGCGCGCTACCCGGCCGCGAACGAGGATCTCAAGCGATGGCTGCGGGAGGGGCGGCTCAAGTACCGGGAAAGCGTAGTCGAGGGATTGCGCAATGCGCCCAAGGCCTTCATCGGCCTGCTGAGCGGCAAGAATCTGGGCAAGCAGCTGATCAAGCTCGTCTAGCGCCGGCCCGACGGATACTGCTATCGTCTCTAAAAAATGTCAGAGGAGGAGAAGCCATGTCCGACCGTCATCTTGCCTACTGGCCCAAAAACGTGCCGCGACATCTGGTCGTACCGGAGACGAACGTCTTTTACAATCTCGAGGTTTCGGCCCATCGCCATCCGAAGAAACCGTATTTGATCTACTACGATACCTCGATCACTTTCCCCGAGCTGGAAGACGAAGCCGAGCGCATGGCCGGGTTTCTCGAGCGAGAGTGCGGCGTAAAGAAGGGCGATCGCGTGCTCCTCCTCATGCAGAACAGCCCGCAGTTCGTCATCGCGTACTACGCCATCATGCGCGCCAATGCGGTGGTGGTGCCGATCAATACGATGAACTTGACGAACGAGCTGCGCCAGTACGTCGTCGACAGCGGCGCCGAGACCGCGCTCGTCGCCCAGGAGCTCTATCCGCAGGTGAAGCCGCTGATCGGCGGGGAGTTGAAACAGGCCATCGTCGCGGCGTACTCGGACTATTTGAAACAACCGACCGACCTGCGCATCCCGGAGCTTATCGCGGCCCCGCGCCAGCCCATCGGCGATCTCGGGGTGACGCTATGGAGCGACGCCATGGCGCGCAACCTCCGCCCCGGCCCGATGACGGCCCGCCCCGACGATCTCTGCGTCATGCCCTACACCTCCGGCACTACCGGCCGTCCCAAGGGATGCATGCACACGCATCGCACCGTGATGTTCACGATGGTTGCGGGAGTGCATTGGTTCGGTCCCGACCCCAGCCAGACGACACTCGCGGTGTTGCCTTTTTTTCACGTGACCGGCATGCAGGGCAGCATGAACGGGACGATCTACTCGGGCAACACCATCGTCCTGCTGCCGCGCTGGGATCGCGAAGTGGCGGCGCAACTGATCCAGCGCTACAAGATCACCGCGTGGCAATGCATCCCGACGATGGTAGTGGATTTTCTCGCCAATCCCAAAGTCTTCGACTACGACCTCAAGAGCCTCGAACGCCTGAGCGGCGGGGGCGCGGCCATGCCCGAGGCCGTCGCCAAGCGGCTGCAAGACAAATTCAATATCGAGTTCGTCGAGGGCTATGGGCTCACTGAAACGATGGCGCCGAGCCACATCAATCCGCCGGAGCGGCCGAAGAAGCAGTGCCTCGGCATACCGATTTTCGACGTCGACGCGCGCGTCGTCGATCCGGACACCTTCCGCGAGCTGCCCCCCGGCGAGGTCGGCGAAATCATCGTGAACGGGCCGCAAGTGTTGCTCGGCTACTGGAACAATCCGAAAGCGACGGCGGAAGCGTTCGTCGAGATCGACGGCAAGCGTTTCTTCCGCACCGGGGATCTCGCGCGCATGGACGAGGACGGCTACTTCTTCCTGGTCGACCGACTGAAGCGCATGATCAATGCCTCGGGCTTCAAGGTCTGGCCGGCGGAAGTGGAGAGCATGCTGTATCAGCATCCGGCCGTGCAGGAAGCGTGCATCATTGCCGCACGCGATCCGCGCCGCGGCGAAACGGTGAAGGCGGTGGTCGTGCTGAAGCCCGATGCGCGCGGTAAAGTATCGGGGCAGGACATCATCGACTGGGCGTCGAAGGAAATGGCTGCCTACAAGTATCCGCGCATCGTCGAGTTCGTCGATACGCTGCCGAAATCGCCCACCGGCAAAGTGCAGTGGCGCCTGCTGCAAGAGCAAGAGAACAGCAGGCAGGCAAGCGCGTGACGGCCGCCGGCCCGTCCGGCCGGCAGAGCTAATTACCCATCACCTCGCCGAACCGCTCCCAGCGCTTGCCGTTGAAGCGCTGCATCTGCACCGACTCGATAGGAGCGTAGTCGTTGTCGCTGGTCGTGATGGTGATCCCCGGCAGCAGCGTATCGATGTACTGGCCTTTCATCGAAGCGGCCTGCTTCATCACGTTTTCGCGCGTCAGGTTGTCGCCGCACTGCTTCAGCACCTGCTCGAGGGTGCGCGCCACGGTGTAGCCGTACATATTCGAGACGTCGTTCAGATCGCCCGCAGGGTAATACTTCTTCATGAAGCTTTCCCACCTCTTCACGGCCGGGTCGTTCGCCCACTGCGCATCGCTGTAGTCCTTGAGATAGGCAGTGGTGATGATGCCCACAGACTTCTCCAGTCCCGCTGGCGTGAGCACCGCGCCGATCGACGAAGAGACGTTGTTGAGGTACTGCACCGGCTTCCAGCCGATGTCGTAGGCCTTACGGATCGCCTGCGCCGCGAACTTCGGAGTGCCCACATTGAAGAAAACGTTGGCACCTGAAGCCTGCAGCTGCACAATCTGCGAGTCCACGGTCGGATCGCTCACCTCGTACGAGACCTCGGCGACGATCGCCTTGGCGGCCTTGTCGCCGAGCCCGTCCTTCAGGCCCTTCAGGTAGTCCTTGCCGTAGTCGTCGTTCTGATAGAGAACTCCGATCTTGACGTCGGCCTTGGTCTGCAGGATGTTCTTGGCGTAGATGCGCGCCTCGGTCTGGTAGTTCGGCTGCCAGCCCATCGTCCACGGGAAGTTCTTCGGGTCGTTCCACTTCGAGGCGCCGGTCGCGACGTGGAGCTGCGGCACCTTCTTCATGTTCATGTACTTGTGGATCGCCGTGTTCGACGGCGTACCCAGCGTCTGGAACACGAACAGCACGTTGTCCTGCTCTACCAGCTTCCTCACCATCTCCACCGTCTTCGGCGGGCTGTAGGCGTCGTCGTACGAAATGAAGTTGATCTTGCGGCCGTTGATGCCGCCCTGGTCGTCGACCATCTTGAAGTACGCCGTGATGGTCTTGCCGATCGTGCCATAGGCCGAGGCCGGGCCGCTGTAGGGATTGGTGTTGCCGATGCGGATCTCGGTGTCGGACGCGCCCGGATCGTATTTCTTCTGCGCGAGGATCGCCGGGGACGCGAGCGCGGCGGCAAGCAGTGCTGCGATTGAAACGAGCTTGCTCTTCATGGTGACTTCGTCCTTTGATTTACGCCGGCCGCTTCCTCCGGCCGGGCTAGGACCGCTATTTTGCCCCTTTTCGCGTGAATCGCACCAGCAGCGTGCGGACGGCACCGGCGACCCCCGCCGGCATCAAGTACACGAAGCCGATCAAGAACAGGCCGAAGATCGCCCACGGGGCTGCCTTCGAGATCTCGTCAGCAACGTTCGGCACGAACTGGATGAAGAGTGCGCCGTAGAGCGCGCCCGAAATGGACGCGAGCCCGCCGACCACGATCCCGACCAGGAAAACCAGGGAAAGGAAGATGGTGAAGCTGTCGGGCGCGACGTACTGCACCGCGATCGCGCCCAGCGCCCCGGCGATGCCGGTATACATGGCCGACACGCCGAAGGCGAGCGATTTGTAGAGCGCGTTGTTGATGCCCATCGCCTCGGCCGCGATGTGCTGGTCGCGGATCGCGATGAGCGCGCGGCCGACACGCCCGCGCAGCAGGTTCCACCCGAGCACGAACATTATCGCGGCCACCGCGAGGGCGAAGAAGTAGAGCCACTGGTCCGAATTCATCTGCAAACCGGCCTCGCGCAGGAACGCGGGCGGCTCGGGCTTGGCGATCACGATGCCCTGCACGCCGCCGGTCCATTTCTCGAGGTGGTGGTACTTGAGGAGCTGCGGCATGGAAACGCCGAGTGCGAAGGTGGCGAGCGCGAGGTACAGGCCCTCCAGGCGCAGCGCCGGCAGCCCAAAGAGGAATCCGGCCACCAGGCACACCGCGCCTGCCGCGGGAATGGTCGCCCAGTAGGGCGCGCCGAGCCGGTCCATGAGGACGGCCGCGGTATACGCGCCGATCGCGTAGAAGGCACCGTGCCCGAGCGAGATCTGGCCGTTGTAGCCTGTGAGGATGTTGAGCCCGAGGAGCGCGATCGCGTAGACCAGCACGAGCGTGAGCTGGAACGTGCGGTAGTTGCTGACCACGAAAGGCAGCACGCATGCGATCGCGACGAGCACTGCCACGGCGATGGACGCGCGTCGCGTCATACGCGGGTCACGTGCACCTTGCCGAAGAAGCCCGAGGGCCTCACCAACAGCACGCCTATGATGAGCCCCAGCGCCACCGAGAGCTTGAGGTCGTTGCCGATCACGTAGGCGCCGAGGACGTTCTCGAGCACGCCGACCGCGAAACCGCCGATCACCGCGCCGCCGGGGCTGTCGATGCCGCCGAGCAGCGCCGCGGCGAACGCGTAGAGCAGGATGCCGCCCATCATGTTCGGATCGAGGTACACGATGGGCGCGATCATCATGCCGGCCACCGCGCCGACGGCGGCCGCGAGCCCCCAGCCGAGGGCGAGCATCCAGCCCACGCGAATGCCCACCAGCCGGCTCGATTCCGGGTTCTGCGCCACGGCACGCATTGCGAGTCCCAGCGGGGTGAAGCGGAAGAAGACGTAGAGCAGCGCCAGTACCACCAGGGTGACGCCGATTGCGCCGAGCTCGTGCGAGGAGATGTAGGTATTGCCGAACAAAGGCTCCTTGGGGAACGGGCTCGGAAAGGTCTTGATGGTGTAACTGTAGATCCAGCCGGTCGCGCTGTTGAGGATCACAAGCAGCGCGATAAAAATGACCACGATCGCAAGCACCGACGCGTTCTCGACGGGCCGGATCACCACCCGCTCGATCACCACGCCGAGCGCGAGCGCGAACAGCACGGTGAGCAGGAAGGCGGGCCAGTAGCCCATGCCGGCGTTGATGAGGCTCCAGGCGATGTAAGTCGAGAACATCGCCATCTCGCCTTGCGCGAAGTTCACCAGGCGCGTCACCTGGTAGATCATCACCAGTGCGAGCGCGAGACTGGCATAGATGCCGCCGGTGGCGAGCCCCGAGAGAACCTGATGGATGAACGCGTCCACGGTTTTCCTCGTACCTAGTATCCGAGATACGAACGCCGCACGGCGTCGTCGCGTCTGATCTCATCGGCGGCTCCGGAAAGCACCACCCGTCCGGTCTCGATGAGGTACGCACGGTTGGCGAGGGCTAGCGCCATTGCGGCGTTCTGCTCGACCAGCAGGATGCTCACCCGCTCGCGCTGGTTGACGGTCCGCATGATCTCGAAAAGCTCGCGCACGAGGAGCGGCGCCAGCCCGAACGACGGCTCGTCGAGAAGCAGCAGCTTCGGCCTGAGCATCAGCGCGCGCGACACCGCGAGCATCTGCTGCTCGCCGCCCGAGAGCGTGCCGGCCTGCTGGCGCAGGCGCTCCTTGAGGCGCGGAAAGTAGGTGAAGATGCGCTCCAGGTCCGATTCGACCGCGGCCCGGTCCTTGCGCGTGTAAGCGCCCAGCCTCAGATTCTCCTCGGTCGTCAGGTTGACGAAGGTGCCGCGGCCGTCGGGCACGTGGGCGATTCCCAGCCGCACGATGTCCTCGGTCAAGCGGCCGTCGATGCGCGCGCCGCCGAATCGCACATCGCCCTCGGTCTTCACCATGCCGCACAGCGCGCGCAATATGGTCGTCTTGCCGGCGCCGTTCGCGCCGAGTAGCGCGGTGATCGAGCCCTCGTCGATCGCGAAGTCTATGCCGTGCAGCACCCGGGTCGGGCCGTACGAGGCGCGCAGGCCTTTCGCTTCGAGCAGGGCCATCAGTGTGCGCTCCCCAGGTAGGCCTGAATCACTTCCGGGCAGGCACGCACCTCGTCGGGCGTGCCCTCCGCGATCTTGCGCCCGAAGTCGAGCGCCACCACCAGATCGGAGATGCTCATCACCAGGTTCATGTGGTGCTCGACCAGCAGGATGGTCACTCCGAGGCGGTCGCGGATGTCGCGGATCACCGCGCCCAGAACGCCGACTTCCTCGTGGTTGAGGCCGCTCGCCGGCTCGTCGAGCAGCAGCAGCGTCGGGTCACTCGCGAGGGCCCGCGCGAGCTCGACCCGTTTCTGCGTGCCGACGGGCAGATCCGATACTCTTGTACCGGCAACCGCCTTGAGGCCAAGGAATTCGACGAGCGCTCGAGCCTTGTCGGTCGCCGCGCTCTCGTCGCGCCCCACGCGCGGCAGCCGCAGAGCGTTGGATAGGAAGCCGCTGCGTATGCGGCAGTGGTGGCCGATCATCACGTTGTCGAGCACCGTCATGGTGCCGAACAGCGCCAGGTTCTGGAACGTCCGGCCGATGCCGAGGGCGGCAATGCGGTGCCGCGGAACGCAAAGCAGGGACCTTCCGTCGAATACGATGTCGCCGCAGTCGCATTGGTAAAGGCGCGACACGCAGTTGAAGAGAGTGGTCTTGCCGGCGCCGTTGGGGCCGATCAGTCCGACGATGCAATTGCGCGCGACGTCAAACGAAACGTCGTCGAGCGCGACGATCCCCCCGAAGCGCACCCCGACGTTGTGCACCCGCAACAATGCCTGTGCAGCAGTGGATTCCGCCATCCGTGCTCCACAATTGTTGTTCGCGTCGTGTCAAACCCAGCACGTGCGGAGAATGAGCCAGTTCGCGTTGGACTGTCTGGCGGAGAGAGAGGGATTCGAACCCTCGATACGGGGTTAATCCGTATAACGCCTTAGCAGGGCGCCCCCTTCGACCGCTCGGGCATCTCTCCGGTCG
>Ga0209488_10002867_pt1 | contig 14026 bp, 10 predicted proteins | sample Rivendell_Oct201_8_FD_188349 | JGI IMG/M metagenome (GOLD analysis project Ga0209488, IMG submission 188349) | Vadose zone soil microbial communities from the Eel River Critical Zone Observatory, Northern California, USA -... | ecosystem: Environmental > Terrestrial > Soil > Vadose zone >... | reverse complement strand
AGATCGATGCTGAGACAACCACGATTGACGCGATGAGTTGACGATTCATTTCAATTCCTCCGTTGGTGAGTTGGGAACAAGTGCTACATCTTTAGCTGCGGCAGGTTTTGGGTTCATCTGATTGGGCGCTCACTTGACCGGCGTGAGGAGCGGCTTCCCTTTTTCGACGATATACGTGGCGAGTTCCGCTCCGTTTCCGGTGCCGACGTTCCTCGCCGAGTGAATCGTGCCGGCAGGGATGAACAAGACGTCTCCGGCCTTGAGAGTCACCGGCGGCTTGCCCTCGACCTCATACTCCAGCAGGCCTTCGAGCACATAGATGACTTCCTCGCCCGGATGCGTGTGCTTGGCGGCCAGCACTCCCGGCGCCAGCTCGACGATTACCTGGATGGCCTCTCGTCCGGGGGCGCTCAGGTCGTGCCGCTGCAGGTCGGTGCGCTTGACGCCGGGCTGCTGCGCCTGCGCCGCGTGCGGGGTCAAAGCGCTTCCGACAATCAGCAACGCTACCGCCGCCATTCGAGTCATTTTCATGTGAATGCCTTTCGTTATTTTAAGTCGTGCTCGCTGCAGGGCGGGAACACTGGGTGCTCGGCTTCGTTGGCGGGTATTGCCGTCGATAAAACGGCCGAGCCCCAGTGGCCCGTCACGCGTCAGCGCTGCTGACCCATGATGCAGCCCTCGATAAACATCATGAGGGCCCGGGATTCTCCATCGTCGTCGCCGCCGCCGACACCCAATCGATATCCCCTGGATGTCGCCAGGGCCTGACACTGCTCGAAAGTTTGTCCGTATCTCGCCTTCATGTCATTCATCATGTCGCGCCAGTTTCGTTGTTGGGCGTGAGCAACACCTCCGATACCGACAGCGACGACGACAGCAATTGCCAATTTGTGCATGACGCATACTCCTCTTGTGATGTCGCAAGCTCTTGCGACGTTGTTAAATCTTGACTCATGTTTGATGTTTGTGATGGGCGGCGCGCACGAAAGCGCGCGCCGTATCTTTTTCAAAGCGATTGACGCAGCGCCCTGAACGCGGCTCGGAGCTCGATGCTGAACAGTTCCGGCTGTTCCCACGCGGCGAAGTGCCCGCCCTTGTCGACCTCGTGGAAGTAGTTCAGGTTGCGATAGGCGCGCCGCGCCCATGTCTCCGGGGGTCGATAGACGTCCTCCGGAAACACCGTGATGGCGACCGGGAGCGAGATCTCGGCGGTCTTCTGCGCGGCGGCAACGATTACGCTACCTCGTGCGCCGTTCTCCCAGTACAGCCGTGCGGACGAAGTCGCAGTGTTCGTCAACCAGTACAGCGTGATGTTGTCGAGCACGTCGTCTTTCGTCGGCGACTTTTCGGGATCGACGCCGTAGTTCCACTGCGCGAAACCCGGATGCACGAGAATCCACGCTGCGAGCCCGGCCGGGGAGTCCGTCGCGCCGTAACCAACCGCCTGCGGCCGCGCGGTCATCATCGTGAAGTACGCCAAGTTTCCGTTTTTCCCGGAGGTCATGAGCGCATCGAACACCGCGCGTTCTTTTTCGGAGAGTCCCGCCGGCACAGGCCCGCCGCCGAGCGCCGCGGCCACCTCGGGCGGCACCGTCGCCGGCAGGTTGATGTGGATGCCGAGCAAGCCTGCGGACGCCTGGCGCGCCATCGCGCTGGAGATGGGAGTGCCCCAGTCGCCGCCCTGGGCGACGTAGCGGGTATATCCGAGGCGCTGCATCAGTTCCGCCCAGGCGCGCGCGATGCGCTCGGGATCCCAGCCGGTGGTGGTCGGCCTTCCGGAGAAGCCGTAACCTGGCAAAGACGGGATGACGACGTCGAAGGCGTCCTCTACGCTGCCTCCGTGCGCTGTCGGATCTGTGAGGGGACCGATGATCTTGAGTTGCTCGATGACAGATCCCGGCCAACCGTGCGTGACGATCAACGGAAGCGCATTCTTGTTGCGGGAACGGACGTGAATGAAGTGAATGTCGACCCCGTCGATGTTCGTCGTGAATTGCGGCAAGGCATTCAGCTTCGCCTCGGCCTTGCGCCAGTCGTAGCCGCTGCCCCAATACCGAACGAGCGCCTGGAGCTTGGCCAACTGGGCGCCCTGCGACTGATCGGCGACGGTTTCCTTGTCGGGCCACCGCGTTTCGGCAATGCGCCTGCGGAGATCGACAAGCGCAGCTTCAGGAACGTGAACCTGGAACGGACGAATTCCAGTGTCGCCAATCGCCGAAGAAAAGACGCTCTGTCCGGCAAGAACGGCGACACCGAGTGCTGCCGCCGAGGCGGCAAGCACGCTGCGCCGGGGCAATGACGATTTTTCCAACATGACTTCCTCCTATGCTCTGCGTTCTGCAAAGCGCGGTTGAATAAACTTTGGGAAGATGGCGCGCGCTCTTCACGCGCGCCGTTCCTTGTCAGGTGACGCTGCGAAGGCTCCTGAAAGCGGCTCGGAGCTCGGTGCTGAACAGTTCGGGCTGTTCCCACGCGGCGAAGTGCCCGCCCTTGTCGAGTTTGTTGAAATAGATGAGTTTGGGATACGCCCGCTCTGCCCAACTACGCGGGGCCGGGTAGAGCTCGTCAGGATAGACGCTCACCGCAACGGGGATGGAAACGCCTTTAACATTGAAATACCCGAGTTTGTTCTCCCAATAGAGTCGGGCGCCAGAAAGCGCCGTGTTCGTCAACCAGGTGAGCGTGACGTTGTCGAGGATGTCGTCTCGTGTGAGGCCGGCGGATTCACCCGCAAAGACGCGCGAGATCAGCTCGTAGCTGCGCGCGTCGTGGTCAAGAAAATAGGCCGCCAGGCCGACCGGGGAATCTGCAATTCCGTACATCGTCTGCGGGCGCAACCCCAATTGGAATCCGTAGGCGATGCCCTTGGAGTATACAAACTGCAGTCGCTCGTAAGCGATTTTCTCTTCTGCTGAGAGGCTGGTAGGCGCCGGCGCTCCGGAGAAGGCTGCCTTGTCGATGTCGGCTGGAAACACGCCAGGCATGTTGGTGTGAATGCCCAGCAATTCCGGAGGCGCCTGCAGTCCCATTTGTTCGGTGATGACCGCGCCCCAATCACCGCCTTGCGCTACAAATTTCGTGTATCCAAGGCGCTTCATCAGCACGGTCCAGGCACGTGCGATATGGGGCCCATCCCAGCCGGTGGTGGTGGGCTTGCCCGAAAACCCGTAGCCAGGTATCGACGGAATCACCAGGTCGAAAGAGTCCGACGCGCTGCCGCCATGCGCCGTGGGATTGGTCAGCGGATCGATGATCTTCATCTGCTCAGTGATCGAACCGGGCCATCCGTGCGTGACGATCATCGGCAACGCATTTTCGTGCTTCGAACGGACGTGAATGAAATGAATGTCCAGCCCATCGATCTCGGTGATGAACTGCGGCAAAGCATTCAACTTCGCCTCCACCTTGCGCCAGGAGTATCCGGTCTCCCAGTAGTGCGCGAGGTTCTGGATGGTCGCCAGCTGCACGCCCTGGGATTGATCAGTGACAGTTTCGCGTTCGGGCCACCGCGTCGCCGACACGCGTCGGCGGAGGTCGACGAGTGCCTCTTCCGGAACGTTCACTCGGAAGGGGCGGATTGCGTTGCCTTCGGCCGCGGCTGCCAGGTGCGCGGGCAGCAGGCTGACGGCACTCGCGGCAGCAACACCCATGGCGGCGGTTCCGACGAGGCGACGGCGATCGTGGTCGACATCATTAGACGTCTTGATCGTATCCACTGGTCAATCTCCCTTGTTCTATAGTTGGCTGAAACTCTCCGGCCCCGATTAATTCGCGGCTGATTTCCAGGTCATCTGGTCAACGCCGAAACACCTACGCCCACGAGCCAGGAATCACCCGTTATGTGTTGTTAGAGGCTGTTAGCTGCTGTCAGTGCCGCCTATTTCCCGAGCAGGTTAGAGCGCGGCCCAGGGCGGAGAGAACCCGATCACAGGTCTCTTTCCACGCCGAATGAAGTCGTCAGCAAGAAGGATCTGATGTCGCGGGTTTGGCCTGACGTCATCGTCGCAGGCATGTACAATGCTGGTCGGAGGCGTTGCGGCACAGCGCGCTCCGGCCTATGGTTACCTCCAACACGCAGCGGCTGTTCGGTGGCGGTGTGGCTATGCGCGCTAAATTTGGGAGAAATGAATGCGCTCAAGAATTTCCAGTTTAACCATGACGGCCGCCTTTGCCCTCGCGTTGGGTCAGGTAACGAGTCCCGCGAATGCCCAGTCCAGTTCACCCGCGTCCGTCACCGGCAAGGTCACGTCCGCGGAGGAAGGCGCCATGGAGGGCGTGGTGGTGCGTGTCAAGAAGGGCATTGTCACGGTCAGCGTGGTGAGCAACGCCGGGGGCGAGTTCCGCTTTCCTTCGGCCAAGCTCGGGACCGGCACATATGAGGTGAGCATCAAGGCCGCGGGTTATGACCTCGACGGTCCGAAGTCGGTCACGGTCGCGGACAATGCACCTGCGAACCTCGACGTCAAACTGGTCAAGACCAAGAACCTCGCGGCGCAGCTCAGCAACCAGGAATGGATCATGAGTGTGCCGGGCGACGACAGCCAGAAGCGTGCGCTCACCGGCTGTACAAACTGCCACACCGTCGAACGCATTCTGATGTCGACCCACAATGCCGACCAGTTCCTCGAGACTATCAAGAGGATGGCGCAATATTCCAACAATAGCTTCCACGCAAAGCCACAAATCCGTGCCGAAGTCCGCGACATCAACCGGTTCGTGCCGAACGCCGACAAGGTGGCAGCCTATTTCGCCAGCATCAACCGCAGCACCGGCGAACCGAAGTATGAACTCAAGACCCTGCCCCGCGTCAGCGGTGAAGGCACCAAGGTCGTCATCACCGAATATGACCTGCCCGAAGCAACCATCCAGCCGCATGACGTGATCACCGACAAGGATGGCATCGTCTGGCACAGCGATTTTAGCGGACAAATTCTCGGCCGTCTCGACACCAAGACCCTTGAGCACACGAGCTTCAAGGTTCCGATGCAGCGCGAAGGTTGGCCGACGGGCGCGCTCGATCTCGAAAGTGACCCGCAGGGCAATCTCTGGCTCGGCCTGATGTTCCAGGCCGGCACCGCCAAGTTCGACGTCAAGACCCAGCAGTTCCAGATGTTCCAGATTCCGCCGAACATGATCAAGCCGGATTCGCAGACGGCTTTGATCGGCCCGCAGAACTGGACCGTCGATAACAGGATATGGATCCAGGACCCGGCGCGGCGCGGCGTTTATCGGATCAACGTCTCCACAGGCAACACCGAACTGTTCGAGCCGTTCGCGAATGGTCCGGGCGCGCCCTACCAGATCCTCGCCGACAAGGGGAACAATCTCTGGTTCCTGAATTTCGGCGGCGCGCACATCGGCAAGATTAACGCCCAGACTGGTCAGATGTCATTGTTCCAGACCCCGACCCGCGGTTCGCGTCCGCGTCGTGGCCGCCTCGACGAAGAAGGCCGGTTATGGTTCGGCGAATTCTACGGCGACCGCATCGGCATGTTCGACACCGCGACGGAAAAATTCCAGGAATGGGAAGTACCTGGCCGCTTTTTCTCGCCCTATGACGCGGCAACTGCCAAGGACGGCTACGTCTGGACCGGTGGCATGAACGCCGACCGCATCCTTCGCATGAACATCACGACCGGCAAGTTCATCGAATATCCGCTGCCGCATGCCACCAACATCCGCCGTGTATTCGTTGACAACAACGTCACGCCGCCGGTGTTCTGGGTCGGCAACAACCATGGCGCCGCGGCCGTCAAGGTGGAGCCGATCGTGGACTAAACCGATTATCCCGCGGAGCCGCCGGGCACCGCGAACAAACGACGCGCCCCTGCCGATTGCGGCGGGGGCGCGTGCCGTTTAAGCTCCGGCAATTCGGCTGCGATTGGCCTTTCTCGCCCCAAAAATTCAAACACGCCGGGAGATTACGATGCGCTCGATCATGTTATTGCGTATGAAACACAAGGCCCTGCTCGCCATATCGCTCGCCGCGTTCACTGTTGCGGCCCAAGCGCGTCCTTTCGAGGATCCGCGCTCCGATCGCATTCCGGCGCTCGATACGGCTACCGCCAACGAACCGCGCGATCCAGGCTGCGTGGCGGATCAACTCGCCTCCACCGGCGGGCCGATGCCGAAAAATCCCCGCACGCTCGCCATTCGCTGGACCGGCTATTCCAATTTCGAGCTTGTCTACAACGGGCAGATCGTCCTGCTCGATGCCTATTTCGATCGTGGCGGCCTCTACCCATCACTCGGATTCAAGGCAGCTGACGTCGCCAAGGCGAATGCGATCCTGATCGGTCACGGTCATTTCGATCACATGTCGGACGCAGCTTCCGTTGGCGCGCGCACCGGGGCGACGATTGTCGGCGCACCGATCACGACCGAAAAGCTTGCGACACAAGCTGTCAGTGCTGCTCAAGTGCGCACCGTCACCGGACGTGGCGGCGAAACATTTGGCCTCGGGTCCTTCACCATCGAACCGATACTTGGCGTCCATGGCGATCCGCCTGCATCGCTGGTCGGCGCCTTCGACGCTGCGCTCAAGGCTACGACCAAAGCACCAACACCGGAACAGATCGCCGAACAAGCCGTTCTGCGCCAGCGCGGCACGTCGGATAGCCGCGTGCGCACGGAGGGCACCATCGCTTATCTGATCACGCTCGATAACGGCTTCCGCATCTACTATCGTGACAGCGCCGGCCGCGTGACAGATTTCGAGAAGGCAGCGATGGCGCGCGCCGGCCGTGTCGATGTCGGCCTGATTGCCGTATCGGCCGCCTATCTCAATTCGGCGACGATCGAGCAGGCGATTGAGCACTCCCGCGCCTACAAGCCCGACGTTTACATTCCGGCCCACCACGACGCGCCCGTCAATAATCTCTGGCGTGCCACCGAGCCGTTGTTCCAGGCGTTGCGCGACGACAATCCGAACATCGTGACGGTGTCGAAGGGCTACAGGCAGCCGATTTGCTTCAACACCGACGTCAATATCAGCAAGAGCCGATGACATCGTAGGTTTCGCAAGGGGAGAACAAAATGCGTTCGATCACCATTGTGATAATCGCGATCCTGGCCGCGATAATTGGAATGCCAGGTTACATCAATCAAGCCAATGCCCAACTCATTCCCTTCCGGGTTGGCGAGGCCGCACCCGCCAATACATTCCTCGCCATCTGGGTGGCGCAGGACGCAGGCTTCTATGAAGCCCAGGGGCTCAAGCTTGAAATCGTTCACATGGTCGGCGGCCGCGAATCCGGCCCGGAACTCAAATCCGGACGGGTGCGCCTGATCCATGTCGGCATGTCGTCGGTGATACGCGCCAATCTGGCAGGTGGCGACCTGCGAAACATCGGCTCGCTCAGCAACCTCATCCGCACGACCATGTTCGCAGCGCCCCACATCAAGACCAATGCAGAACTCAAAGGCGGCGTCTTTGGCATCAGCAGCGAGGGCTCGGAAAGCGACTCGGCGACATCGCTCGTCCTGCAGCGTCTCGGCATGACGCGTCAGGATGTCATCGTGAAGGAGATTGGCACCGATCGCCTCACGCCATTGCGAAACGGGACGATCGCGGCGAGCGTGCTGGGTGAACCGCAACGCACCCAGGCCATCAGCATGGGACTACGTATCGTTTCGGACCTCTTTGCGGAGCGCATTCCATGGCTCTATAGCGGGCTCACCGTCGATCGTGGCTATATCAACTCCAATCGCGACACGCTCGTGCGCTTTCTCAAAGCCACCATCGAAGGCAACCATCTGGCCCTGAAGGATGAACAGCGCGCCAAGCAAGTGCTCGCCCGGGAACTCAAGCTCACGGACCAGAAGATCATCGATCAGGGCTATGCCAACTTCAAGGCCGAGACGCCGCTCCATGCGGAAATCGACGTCAAAGGTGCCGAAAACGTTCTCGCGGCCGTGGCCCCTCCCGGTGCCAGCCGAAATCTCTCCGACTATATCGACACGAGCCTGATCGATGGGCTGAGGGCGGAGGGATTTTTGAGTGCGACGGAAAGAAGGTTCGGCACGAAGTGATGTTGACCCAACACCAAATCCAAGACCGTCATCCTGAGGTGCTCGTCCACGCAAGTCAGCTGCCGCTGACTTGCGTGGACGAGCCTCGAAGGATGAAAGACCACGGGACGTCTCCCTTCGAGGTTCATCACATAAGGCGGCTTACGCCGGCTTATGTGATGAGCGCCTCAGGGTGACGGGCTAAGTTATGAATCAATGACCGAAAAAGACTACGACGTCGTCATCCTCGGTTCCGGCATCGCCGGGCTCTCCGGCGCGCTTGCCGCTTACGAATTGGGTTTGCAGCCTATCGTTCTTGAAAAGGCGTCACTTCTTGGCGGCGGCACGGTCAATTCCTATGGACTGATCTGGGTCGGACTCAACCATCTCGCTTCAGCCGCTGGGCTGAACGACAATCGCGACGACGTCATCGCCTATATGCACTTTCTCTCGGGAGGTTTTCTCGACGAGGCTCGCATGCTGACATTCGTCGACCGCGGGCACGAGGCCCTGCGGTTCTTTGAAAGGTGCGGCGTGCGCTTTCGTCTCGTGCGTGGCATCACGGACCATTATTTCGGCACCGCTCCCGGCACGCGCGCGAGCGGCCGGTCCCTTGAAGTCGAATTGATTTCCGGCTTCGAACTTGGCGACTGGCGGGAGCGCGTGCTCACGCCGCATGATGTACCGTGTTTCGTCACTGCCGAGGAGCAAGTGGCCTGGGGCGGCATCAACAATTTCTCGCGCTGGGACGTGGACCTCGTACGTGAGCGCAAAGAGCGCGACATGCGCGGCAAGGGGCTCGGGTTGATTTGTCATTTCCTCAATGCGCTGCGCACGCGCAGAGTTCCGGTCTTGACTAACCAGCACGTCGAGCGTCTCGCGTTCGAGAACAAGCGCGTGACCGGCGTTGTCATGCGCTCCGGCGAGACCATTGCGGCGCGCAAGGGCGTGATCATTGCGACCGGCGGCTACAGCGCCAATGCCGAGATGAGCCGGGATTTCGAACAAATCCCCGGCATCGACCAGGAGCCCGATAGCCTGTCGCTGGCGTCGCTCACTGGCGACGGCCTTGTGTTCGGCGCCGAGATCGGCGGCATCCTGCACAAGATCCAGAACAGCCTGCGCGTCATGCTCTCCTACACCATTGCGTCGGACGTAGCGGGCCAGCCCGGCACCTGCGTGCACGCCGGAATCGTCGAACTGTGCAGCCCGCACACCATGGTGGTGAATAAATACGGCAAACGTTTCGCCGACGAGACGTTCTTTCAAGGGATCGTACCGGAACTCCGCTATCTCGATCCCAAGCGACACGAATATCCAAATCTCCCGGCATTTCTCATTTTCGATTCGCAATATTTGAACGCCTACTCCTTTGCCAATCAGCTTGCGGGGGATCCGGCGCCAAAATCGGTGCCGTGCGCCGCAACGCTCTCTGAACTGGGTGCCAAACTCGGCATCGACAGCGATGCGCTCGTTGCGACCACGGAACGTTTCAATGGATTTGCACACGCCGGCGTCGACCCGGATTTCCACCGCGGCGAAAACCAATGGAAGCTTGCCTCTGCCAAAGCGCAGCGCGGAACCAACGAAGTTGGCCCCAACGCAGTTGGGACCAACACAGTTGGCGGCAATGCGAGCCTCGGTACGATCGAGAAGCCCCCTTTCTATGGCGTCGAACTCCATCCGACGGGATCAGCCTCGGTAGGATTGCTCGCTGACAGCAACGGCCAGGTCATCCACCAGCGACGGCATGCTATTCCCGGCCTTTACGCATCCGGCAATGTGGCCGCCACGACCGAACATGGCGTCGGCTACCAGGCGGGCCTTTCACTCGCCTCATCGATGACGTTCAGCTATCTCGCGATACGGCATATGATGGCAAACACGTAGCCCAGAGAGACCCGATGAAAACACTTGCGCTCGCCCTGACGCTGCTGGGTTTTGCCGCTGCGCCTGCCCACGCGCAACCCACCGCATCGGTCGAAAGCTTTTACAAAGACAAACGAATCCGCATGCTGGTCGGCTACGGCGTCGGCACCGGAAACGATCTTTACCTGCGGCTGCTCGCGCGTCACATCGGCAAATACATTCCGGGACGGCCCACCATGGTGCCGGAAAACATGCCGGGCGCAGGCGGCATCGTAATGTTCAATCATCTCTACAATGTTGCCGCCCGTGACGGCACGGTGATCGCACATCCCTCACGCAGCCTCGTTACGGAGCCGCTCTATGGCAACGAACAGGCCCGTTATGACGTGTCGAAGTTTGGATGGATCGGCAGCCTCAACCGCGACGTTGCGACCTGTATCACTTGGGGCCGGAGTGGCGTGAAATCGATCGACGACGCCAAGCGACGCGAGGTCGCTGTTGGTTCCACCGGCGCCTCGGCCGAAAGCAACTATTTCGCAAAGCTGCTCAACGTCACGCTCCGCACCCGCTTCAAGACGGTGCTCGGCTATCCGGATAGCGGGGCCGTCGGTATTGCAATGGAACGCGGCGAACTCGACGGTTACTGCAGCTTCACTTGGGCAGCGGTCAAATCGGCGCGTCCTAACTGGGTCGAGCAAAAGCAGATCAATGTCTTGTTACAGCTCAGCATGGGCAAACATCCGGAACTCCCTGACGTGCCGCTGGTCGCCGATCTCGCGCGCGACGACGCGACACGCCAGATTTTCACCCTCGCCTTCGGTGCGCAAAAGATGGGCCGCCCGGTCGCAACCACGCCCGGCGTGCCGCCGGAGCGGCTCGAAGCGCTGCGGCGCGCCTTCGACGCCACCATGAAGGATCATGAGTTTCGCGAGGACGCCCGCCGCGGCGGCCTGGAAATCGACGGCCCGATCACAGGTGAAGAGGTCGAGGAGGCGGTGCGCGAGATTTACGCAATGCCGAAGTCGATCGTGCAGAAATACGAAGCGATCCGCGCGGAGAAGTAATGGTGCAGCTACGCGGCAGAGAACTTTCCACGTCAGAACGACTTGCGTCATGGACGATCGCGGAAGACGCTGTTCCCAGCCAAGGTCCCAGTACCTGAGGATGATTTACTGCAAGCGCTCAATCGGGCCAGATTAGCGCGGTTGGCAACCACAATATACGCGGATGGCCACATCGACAGCGCGCCAATCCAACGTCCGACGCAAATCGACAATTGTGCAGTGGCCTTCCGATCGTGCGAATACGCGACTGAACGTTGACGTCGGTCGCCAAGTAGGAGTGCTGCAAAAAGATTCTAATAATTGGCTTTTCCTGAAACCGTACGACTGCGAATCACAATTGTCGTCGTCCAAGGGATGACGCAAGACAGAACAACATCTTGTTGACGACCGCTGCATTTATCGTTTGCGCAGCGGGCAATCGATTCGTGGCTTTCGGCTTGGGGACGAAGATATCTGGGCCGCCGAGACGGCCGTGTTTCCCCTGACCTCCGTCTCGGAGGAGGTCCAATTCCATTTGGAGGATTAAACAATGCCCAATGCTGCAAATTATATAGTGATAGCCGGTAGTGATCGCGCCGCCCCGCTGCATGGGGCGCGTGCTGTCGGGTCGGTTCCATCAGACGAGCGATTTGAAGTGACCGTCCGAGTCCGACGTAGGACCATGCTTGGGAGCCTGGCGGCGAACGGCTTCCACTCGGACCAAGCGCCCACAAAGCGAAAATACCTCACGCGCGAACAATACGCGGCCGATCATGGCGCCGACCCCGCCGACATAGCGAAAGTCGAAGCCTTCGCAAAAGCCAACGGCCTAATCGTGATCGAGACCTCGCTCGCAAGGCGCAGCGTTTTTCTCTCCGGCACAGCCGGGAACTTCGCCAAAGCCTTCCGCGCGACAATCCAGCAACACGAGCACGACGGCGGAACCTATCGCGGTCGAACGGGCGAGTTGTCAGTACCTGCCGAATTGGCGCCCATCATTGAAGGCATATTCGGAATCGACAATCGGCCTGTCGCGAAACCGCATTTTCAACGAAGCAAACCATTACAGGGACTCCGGCCGCACGCGGGTCCCGCCGGCTCATTCGCGCCGCCGGATCTGGCAAAACTCTACAGCTTTCCATCCGGGCTCGACGGTTCCGGGCAGTGCATCGGCATCATCGAACTCGGCGGCGGCTATCGCAACGTGGATATCGGCGCTTACTTCAGGAAGCTCGGCATCCCCGCACCGCAGGTCAAAACCGTCAGGGTCGATGGCGCAACCAACAAACCCTCCACCTCTGATAGCGACGATGGCGAAGTGATGCTTGACATCGAGGTAGCGGCTGCAGTCGCCCCCAAGGCACTCATCGCGGTGTACTTCGCGCCAAATACCGACCAGGGATTCCTGGATGCCCTCACCATGGCGGTTCACGACACGACGAACAAGCCGTCGGTCATCTCGATCAGTTGGGGCGGCGCGGAAATCAACTGGACCACTCAGGCGATGACGTCGTTCGACCAGGCGCTTCAAACTGCCGCGGCACTCGGCGTGACGGTCTGCTGCGCGTCTGGAGACAACGGTTCGGGCGACGGCGTGGGCGACGGCAAGGAGCACGTGGACTTCCCGGCATCAAGCCCATTTGCGCTGGGTTGTGGAGGCACGAAGGTTATCGCTACCGGCACTGCAATCTCCAGTGAAGTTGTCTGGAATGAATCAATTGACAGTGCCACTGGCGGCGGCGTCAGTGACTTCTTCCCGGTGCCCGCCTACCAAAGCGTAACCGGAATCCCAGGATCGGCGAACCCGGGCGGTCCCATGGGCCGCGGCGTTCCGGACGTCGGCGGAGATGCTGACCCGGCGACGGGTTATCAGGTCCGTGTCGACGGGCAAGAGTTCGTGATCGGCGGAACCAGTGCGGTCGCACCCTTGTGGGCCGGTCTGATCGCGCTCATGAACCAAAAGCTAGGTCAACCGGTTGGCTTCCTGAATCCACTGCTCTACGGGTCCTTGGTCGGCAAGGGTTGTTTCAAGGATATTACGTCAGGCTCCAACGGTGCCTATTTGGCCAAATCGGGCTGGGATCCCTGCACCGGATGGGGATCGCCTAATGGGACGAAACTCCTCCAAGCCCTCGGAGGATAATTGCTACCAATCAAGGCCCGCGGACCCGGCCTTCCCGGCCGGGTCCGCCGCTGAATTCTTCTCTCATTTTATTGCGTCGTGCCGATGCCAGTGCTCACAAGGCGCAGTGGGCTCCAGCTATGAGTACCGAAAGCTTCGAATCCGGAAAAACAGATTCGCAATTCTCACTTCGGCGTCATTGCTCAGGCATCAGCGCGAACGTCCACATCGAGCCGCCGCGCGGCACCTTTGGCCCCGCGATGCGGCCGGCCAGCTGACCGCCGAGACCGGACGCGACGGAGACATATTGCTGTCCCTTGTGCGTGAACGTAATCGGGTTAGCGTTGACGCTTGAGCCGGTCTTGAACTGCCAGAGCGTATTGCCGGTGTCTTCGTCAAGTGCGACGACTTCGCCGGTAAGCTTGCCCGTAAACACGAGCCCGCCGCCGGTGACCAGCATGCCGGCCGAGCTTGCGAGGTCCGCCAGTGGTTGCTGCCATTTCCTCTGCCCGGTGATCGGATCGAACGCGATGAAATAGCCGACGACCTCGCCAGGCTTGATTTCCGGATTGCGCGCGATCACGCCGGTCGATCCTTCGCCGAGGATCTGCGGCCGCGGCGGCGCAAGTTTCTGGATGCGCGGCACATCCCATGGCGCCGCATAGATCAATCCCTTGTTCGGATTGAAGGCCAACGGCACGGCATTCGAGCCGCGCGAGGGGAAGATCGAGACTTCGTCGCCCGCCAGGAAGTCCTTGTAGACACCGGTAAGCTGCGGCCGGCCGCTCGCAAGATCGATACTCGACGCCCAATTGACTCGCGTATAGGGGTGCGCCTCAATCAGTTTGCAATTGGTGCGATCGAGCACATACATGAAGCCGTTCTTGTTCGACTGGATCATCACCTTGCGCATCTGGCCGTTAATGGTGAGATCGGCGAGCACGTGTTCGTCTGTGGCGTCGACGTCATAAACGTCGTTCGG
>Ga0209488_10002866_pt1 | contig 14028 bp, 14 predicted proteins | sample Rivendell_Oct201_8_FD_188349 | JGI IMG/M metagenome (GOLD analysis project Ga0209488, IMG submission 188349) | Vadose zone soil microbial communities from the Eel River Critical Zone Observatory, Northern California, USA -... | ecosystem: Environmental > Terrestrial > Soil > Vadose zone >... | reverse complement strand
GAGCATAAGGTTATCTAGCTCGTCTAATTACAATCATGGATGGGGAGTGGTTGCTAGTGGGCCTCACGGTAAGCAGGTAATTGACAGTAGCCGCGGGTCCTCCGAACGAGAATTAAAGCAGCCTAGCTGTATTGTACGTAAAAGTGGTCCTGCCCTACTGACCCTGAACATCCAATCGACTACAGTAGTATGCATGTCGTGGTGGCGTCACAGTCGTGCAGATGAAGTTCAAGTTATCTTATCTATGAGAAGCGGATCTTGGCCCGTTCAATTGCTCCCGCCGGTTCCTCAATCTCAGTTCTTGTTGCTGCGGCCTCACAGACACACGGGGCCAAGCACATCCGCTATTCAGGGAGTTTGCGTATAAAAACGTGACTTCCGCGGTATCATCGCGAGCACACATCTGGCATGTTTGCAGCCGTTTGACACCCAACGACTTCTACGCTCGTCAGGAAGTGTCACTGGCAGTTCTTCAAGTTGACATCTCGAGTACGGCGATCCACTGCGATGGTAAGACTCTCGTCCTTCACGCCAAAATTTGTTGCCAGTGTTCTTGCATTCCATTACTTGAATATTGCTAGTTGTAGATGTCAAACTTCGAAGTGCTGCGCCGCACAAAGGAGGAGATCAATGACATCATCCCAGCTGGCGCTGTCTGTCATCATAATGCTCGGTTACATCCAGGGCAACGAGTTTAGCATCCCTCGCATGGCGTTCGCGTTGGATAGGGGTCGGAAGGTAGTCCCTACACGTGATTAGTCTGACTACGAAGGCGTAAGAAGTGGACCCACACTACACGAAGATATGACACATGATCATTTTATGCCAGCAGAAATTGATATCTTGAGCTCTGTGTATCCGTCCATTAGGCCGAAAATCTCGATGTCCCCCGAGTAAGGGTTTGTTACCGTCGGTGTACCGTGCGTACGGGATCGAGCGACTCGGGTCGCAGCCCCACAGGTTCAACATGTCGCATTTAGTGGAACTAATGGATATTGGATTCGTCCGAAACTACCTATCAAAGCAAGTACAAGATGTCATCGAAGAAATACTACGCGCTGTCCGAAAAAGCGAAAAAGCGATCCCACTCCTCGTCCAAAACCCCAAAGTCGAATCCCGCGAGGTCCCCTGGAGCTGTACCCGTCTCATTCGTATTTTCCTCGCTCCCCAATTCGATAGATTGGCCAAGAGAGTCGGGGAGAGGAGACAGAGACCTTTGGATGTCCTGGTAAGTGGGAGGGGAAATCCCCGTGTTGCCTCCATAACTAAACTGAAAGTCGTAGTCGGAGGGATGCTCTGGTACTTCTATCTGTTCTTCCTCTGCACTTATCTCCTGTGCCGCAGCGGCGATGCTTGGGAAGTCGTTCTTTAGGAAGTCTTCCCACGTTGGGAGCGGTGCCGTGGGTACCGATGGTTGCTCCGGAGGCGGATCCATCGTCACGGTAGTTGGCGCAGTCGGGAGTGTCCGTTCAGGAGAGTACGTCATAGACCAACACCCAGAGAAAACGGGCTGATCCGTCGTCTCACTGACAGGAAGCGACGCCGAAGGCACTGGCAGGGCAGGGGTCTCCTCCGTTCTGGGAGCCTCAACATCAAGCGGGTGGGGGTTTTCATGATGTGCCGATGATCTGCTGGGCCCGCGGCTGGTCGCCTCCGCCTCGCCCCGGAGGCGTGGAAGGATGTTCTCGACGAGATGCACAGGGAGACCTCCGAGCCCAGGTTGTTGACAGATGGCTCGCGCTTTATCCGAGTCAGACATGGTTGGCCGCAGCGCGGGATTCGAGATGATCTTTGCCAACTCTCCCCATGATAGAGAGGGTCGCGCCGCTGTTGCGGGAGGTCCGGCGGAAAAATTTGGTGTTGTCGCGATGGCTTTGGACGACAATGGCTGGCTCGCACCGGCCCTCGGCGGATCGGAAGGTAGTACATTCTCCGCGCCTTGGCTCCAGGGATCGGCAATGACGGGCATGGCCGCCTTGGCTTTGCCCTTCTCTGCCCGGGCAATGCGACGAGCGCGGACCTTTACCGGGGGCGGCAGGTATCGCGCTGCCTCCAGCGGCTGGGGGACTGGCCTCGGGGTTGCCGCCGCACGGGAGTAGGCGGACGGACCGCTCGATTTCAGTATCGCGGAATGAGAACGCGATCGTGCTGTGGTACACTTCCTTGTGGCAGCCGACGTTCCAGCTGGGGTGTGTTGGGGAAGGTTACTGAGTAACGTGGCGAGTTGCCCGGAGGCATGGTACCGCGCTAGAGTATTCAATGTTTCTGGTGTTAACTGCAAGATTGTCCCATCATCAAGGGTAGATGGGTAGCTGGGTTGTGGAGTAGTAGATATCGCAGAGGAAGGAGGTGGTTGGGATGTGGAGGGGAAGAGGTGGGACATTTGGTGGGCCATAGTGTGGTGTGTTGTGAAGGATGTGAGGCTGCTTTTGTGTAACGACAATAGCGAGAGCTTAGTTGGAGAGGGGGGTATAAGTACGGGGAAGACCACGTCCAGCCAAAATTAGGTTTATATTCAGAGTGGGGACTAGAAAATGTGGTGTTTAATCCACTGAGAAATGAGCGCTAATGAGCCTTTCGCCTTCTGCATTGTGCTGGAGAAAATGCGAGTGAGGGACACGTCGTGGAGGTGTACTCTCAGGTGGAAATGCGTAGCCGAGTCGCAAAAACGGAAATCACCACAGAGCGTGCTAGTAGGGGCCTTTCCTATCTATCCACATCGACCCTGTAACAAAGCTCAAACTAAACTTGAAGGGGATAGCGAGCGAAGAAAGCAACACGCGCGGGCGGTGGGGTCCACTGGCATACGGATCATTAGATCCTGCATTAGACGGTAACTGATTCGTACATTATCGCAGTCATATTTATCTTGAATCGCTGAGGCATCTGGCCCCATGCACGACAGAAAGTAACTTGAAGTTGGAGTTATCACCAGAGGCGGTAGGCAGACGGTCGTGACCCTTTATATTGGTGCATTTACACTCACGGCCGTTAAATATTCATTGGACCATTGGAGTCTCTGTCGTGCATGAGATCGATATGCATCACAGAAAAGTAAGAGCCTCTAGTCAGGGTCGCAAGTGGAAGTTTCAAGACTACTGGAAGGTGTAAGCTCGCAACATATGGTATCAGATCTATATCAGAAGTCATTATCATACCCCTATTTTCGAGTCATCGCGGAGATACTGGGACTCGGAACAATAAGCTCATTGTAGGGGACTGATTCGGATTCCTAACCGGTTCAACTTGAAATCAAATATTTGGTTGTGCGGTGGCGACGAAGGACAAGTTGCTTTCGGGCCGGGCGTGCCACCGCCACCGCCACCGTGTTGGTGGCAACAAAAAGACAGCCACAGCGCAGTCCCAGGCCGGTCAACTCTCACTCGGTGTTCGTTCAGGATCACACGTAACACTCATCAGTAAGTTGACGGAGGTTTGTCAGCCCTACTGCCAGAGTAACTGACCATTTCCCCTCAGGCTGTCTCGCTCGACGACGACAACTTTTCAAGTTCTGTCGCGTGTTCTCACCTTTCCCCTAGCGACCTCGGTTCGTCGACCCCTGTTGGTGGCACCTCGGGCTTGGAAATGGCGAAGCCTTATTCAATTCTCGAGAATGAGCAACGAGGTCGAGGTGTGTTTTCCTTGCCCACCGCCGTTGACCGCCCTGGACAACTGCTGACTCAGCCGAATAGTCTGTGGCGGCGCAGGTCGTGCGAGTGTAACAATCGACGCGCTCCCCAACGATGTCCTCCTAAACATATTTGATTTCTGTCAGGTGGATTACACACTACCATACAACATATTCTCCTCGTGGAAATGGCTTGATCTGGTGCACGTCTCCCGAAGATGGCGGCAGGTCATGTTTACTTCACCACTCCGTCTGAACTTGCAACTTCACTGCACACCTACGACACCTGCGAGGGAAATGTCGGACATTTGGCCCCCCTTGCCTATAATGATTGAGGCGATGCTTCATCAATACCCAAATTCCGATGTTTACGATGACAACATAGTCGCCGCACTCGAGCGCCGTGATCGCGTACGCGTGATCACAGCCTGGGGTCTATCAAGTTATCTGTTGGATAAAATTGCCGCGGTGATGCTTGAACCCTTTCCGGCGCTGACCAACCTTTCGCTTCGATCCAAAGATGACGTGACATCCGCTCTCCCCGAAACGTTCTTGGGGAATTCTGCCCCAGGTCTACAACGTCTCGAGTTGGATAGCATTCCATTTCCAGCATTGCCGAAACTTGTTTTGTCTTTCGATCACCTTACCGCTCTCTGCCTTCGCAACATACCCCCTACTGGCTACATTTCACCGGACGTCATGGTATCATGCCTCTCAACATTGACCCGGGTTAGCGAACTTACCATACAATTCAAAACCCCGCGTCCTCGTCCCGAACCGTCAAACCGACGTCTGCTTCCGCGCACACGAATTGTCCTCCCCGCTCTCACCTATTTTAACTTCAAAGGCGTCAGCGAGTACTTGGATGACCTTGTTGCTCGTATTGATACCCCTAATCTCATTCACCTTGATGCAGTGTTTTTCCATCAGCTCATCTTTGACATTCCACACCTCTCCCAATTCTCTCTTCGCACCGATAGACTCAAGTCGCCCGATCGAGTTGATTTCCTCCTTCACGCTAACTCTGTCCAGGTCAATTTTGGTCATCATCCCACGACCAACCTCTATTTGCATATCCCATGCAGCCATTCAGATTGGCAGCTTTCATTTCTCGTTCAAGTCTGTGGTCATCCTCTGCCTGTTGGCTCTAGCGTGGAGCGGCTCAACATCGATGATTTTGAAGTTTCCCCCCAAAAGTGGCACGACGACACAGACTACGACCAGTGGTTGGAAGTTTTACGGCCGTTTATGGCTGTGCGTGAGTTGCATGTGTCCAAATCGCAGGGGCCGCTTCTCATGCGCGCGCTAAATGACCTCACCGGGCAAAGGAGCATGGAGGTCTTACCCAAACTGAGCGACCTTTACTTGAAGGGCGCTCAGTCCGTTGAATCACTTCGGGAGACTATAGGGCCATTCGTCGCTGGGCGCCAGCTCTCTGGTCACCCTGTAGCTGTCCACTGCATAGAGGGCGGGGACTGGAAGATTGTCGATTTATGAATAAATCTTTGATCGCCTTAATATCACTGTACCACAAACAAACCTGCTATCTACTTATACTGATCGTTTGGACCTTGACTGCTAGATGCTTTACATGTTCAGGGTGATCTGATGCATTGACATTATTCAGTCTGGTGATTAATTTAACAGAGTGTTTCACGGGAACGTCGTCAGTGAATATTGGTCGGATGGGAATTTCGATGGTTGTACAGCGATATCGCTTGCCTGTAGTAGTGGGTGTATAAATGACAAGAATCGAAAGTGCACAACAGCCCTGAGATCCTCGGTTTACAGTCTTGGCCTAAGAAAGGAGCAATGTGAATGTGAAGATCAAGAGAGAAACAAACAAACGGACGGTCTTCTAACGGAACCTTTAGTGTCCGCGATCGTCTGGCGGAAGCCTCTGACTTTGTCCGTGATGATCCCCTCCGTCTCGTAGTCCACGTCGAGGTGCACGAGTGCGACATGGTTGTTGCACGCGATCATGTTGCCGAGCGCCGCTCTTCGACATGCCCGCAGCGCGACAACGTCTGAGAGCGCGTTGCGCAGGTGCTGCAGCTCCTGGTCCGTCGTTGTCGAGGGTTGGGAAAGGTAAAGGTGGGTGAGCGTATGTATAGATGAGAGACGTAAAACGTACGGGTAGCCATGCTGAGGGGTTATGGAGGTCCTGGACTCAGTCACGGTTCCGGGGATGGCCAATCGCGCGAGTCCGATCCGGAGCGTTGTCGCGAGTGAGAGCACGTCAAGGGAACCGAACGAACATGTTTCTTGCCGTAAATCCTTTACATGCGGGAACGTGAGCCGTGTACTGATATCTCCACTTTGTCTCCGACGGACAACTCATGCAGGGCCAGCATTGGGTGTTTCTCTGACTCCGGTCGAGAAAATATTGCTGGACACCATCAAGGTGTGGTGTACTCAACCGTGACATCCAGGAATTTCGACCTCTATGATCCGAATCATGAATTTTTGTACAGGCATCCCTCGCAACCTGGGTGTGTGGCTATTGTTGCAATATTTAAGCACTGGGGCGAAACCTGACGTTCAGCTGGTTGAACTTGGTCTGGGGAGAGGAATGCTCATGGATGACATCCTCCGGGTGCGTAACTCCTTTTCTAATGTGTCCGTGGCTCACCCTATCGGTCTCAGGCAATTCCCGCATACTCGCGCATCTGTCGAGCATGTTCACCTCGTTGAATTTAGTCCCTCTCTTCGTGCCGTTCAGGAGAAGAAGCTTCAGGCATGATGTGGAAAGCAAAAATGATGCTACGTTACTCACGTACGAGGCGTCTTTAACACGCATCACGGATGGAAGGTCTTGATCACCTCTACGCCCGACCCGGCTGCCGAAACTGTTCTGAGACCTTCGAACGTCCTGAACGCTTCGCGACTTTCACCTGCTCTCTCATTATCATTCACTCCGTACCATGAACGGTCTTTACAAAGACGCGTTTCCGCCCTATCCTTGCGCCAGGGCATTACTTGGCGCCTTTTCTCGTCAAGGTTTCGGCAGCACCCTTCCAAACTGCGTGCAAGTTCGGCACACCAGGTGCAAGAGGCAGCGCATTAGTAACTACGGAAACGACCACGCCGTCGGGGACTCTTTCTACGGGAACTGGTGCGTCATTCCCTAACAAATCCCGATCGCCTCGGTACAGCAAGGGCGTACGATCCGCTTTCGCTGCGCTCTTCTTCCTACACTTGGGCATCGACACACGATTTGCGGCACTGCAGCGCTCCGCGGCTTCCTCGGAGCGCGCGGATACCCTCAGGAAGGCTGCCGCGCGGCTCATGGATCCCGTAGGGACGAGCGAGGTGTGCAACCGTGATAGACGTGACTGGGGGAATGGGCGGGACGCAGAAGCGGCGTGGCCATTGGTCGCAGGTGAAGTACAGGGCACTCCCACGGATTCAGGGGAAAGCGCCCAGCGGCGCCCGCTGTTGGAGTGCTGCATCGAGAGGCGTGGCACCGCACCAACTACTCGGCCATCAACGTCCCCAATCCAGTGGACAGGCACACAGGTCATTCGTCTTGTGCCTGAGTACTACACGTTCGCTGCAACCCTTTCATACCACATGGACATTTGTATGGAGCTTCAGCGGGTGCGAGATTGAGAACTTCACCGCACACCTCGCTGGAGCAGTTTCACAAAATTCGAGACTCTGGCGACAACTAAGAACAGTCTCACCAGTGATAAGGTTGTTGTATATCACGTACTGTCATCGTCATCTTGATGGCTATCTCCATCTGGGATTGGCAACGGCGGTGAAAGCACCTACCAAGTCTATCACAAATACCTAACATTCTCACAGCTGTCGAGATACTGAAATCAGTGTGCTCGATCTCCGTCGGACTGTTTTTCCATCTCATCACGCCCTTCACTGCATTCCCGGTGCTGATTTCCAGTAAGCTCTGTTCGCGGTCTGTGGCGCCTCCGGCGCCCCAGCTGCAAAGTAGATTGGTATTGGCCCCTACCCTGTATAACAACAGTCGGAAATAAATAAGCGCGAGAAGGCACTCACAGCCTGAGTTGCGTGTCTTCGAGACGAGTCCAGCGTCACGGTTGGTATTGAGATTCGCCATCTCAAGATTCAAGAAGGAAGGACAGAGACGGCCACCGACGAGACTGTTGATGACAACAACTGGCCAGATCAACAATGCCCATACGACGCCCCTGTTTCCCACTGTTCCCACGCTGAGCGCTGAGTACCCAATCATCGCGAAGGACTTCCAACTGGAAAGCTGATGTTACCAAGTACAACCGGGTTGTGTTCAAAGGTGATAACGAACTACTACCGCCACAAATATACAGAGGTCCGTATTCTGTCGGAAATGTCCGCATCCGCAGCCCGTCGCTAAGCTCCCACTGGCAGGACCAACCTAATGGCCTCGAAAACCCATCCCTGGCTAAATCACCCTTTATCAGGCTCGCCACGGAGACCCCGCCGCTTGGAAAAGAAAGAAAGCCAGCCACCATCTGCAGCCAATGGCGCGGGTGATGGCACTGGAGGTGCTCGGAACTTGTCGGGAATCATGAAGATGTCATCAAAATGATGGAGCGGCGGTACTGCGCCTGTCCACGCATCTCTGGAAATTCAGGCCCTACTGGACTATTATTCTAGAGCGGACTATCATTTGGGAGCTGTATCGGTATTGTATCATGAACACTGGGAATTTTCGGGGAGCAGAAGCATGGGCTTATCTTCAAGTTGTGGGTAACGAGCGTCGCCCTAGGCGACTCGTGTCTTGAGCACCTTCTCAGGCTGTATACTCGAAGATCCATATTCTGAATACTACCATGACATCGGAGGGCAAGTACGACCATGATTAAATAGAGAGCACCTGAACTAACGGAAATACAGGTGACGCGCACCAGGCATGACTTCCTGCATCTCTTTCTTAACACAGGCAAGGCTAGAATTGATTGTATGGAAACTTGTGAAGAGGCTCGCATCGTCCATGAAGGTTACTCTGGTAAATTATGTGGAACTACCTTGTAGGCACAAAGGCTTCAGAAAGGCCTTGAACGAGAAGCTCGGGCCATACGGCGAGACATGGGCATACACTTGAGCATTTTTTGTGACGAATTGCTTCCTGCTCTGAAAGTTTCTTGTACAGACAACCCCACCCGTCTCTCCAAATTTCCTGCCAGTAAAGTCCAACGCAGGCGCACCCCATCATATCCGTCGTTCTGGTGTCATTCATTCTCCCAGCTAAATGGTCCTCCAATAGAAGAACAAGTAGTCTTATTTGGCGAACATATAAACGTTGGGATGCAGAATATTGGCAAGGGGATGATGGCGAAGATGACGCCGGGGGTGATGTTGCGGACAGTTACTAGGGTATAACCACTGGCAAGGGAAATGAGATGCCTTGAGAATCTGATCAGACCGATTCTAGACTTCACTGATGGTCTCAAGTACCATATACCATTCAACGACAGGCGTCTTCTGAACTCCGCTATGTGGGGAGTGCTAACCTTCCCAGGTCGGCAAGTGTCTGATGGTGCCGGGATATCGGGAGATGAAAACTGATAAAGACAAAGCGTGGCATTACTAATGATACGGGGAAATTTGACAACTTGCATCGCAAGAACCGGGCCATCCCCACGGTGATGTTGACTGTTGACTGATAGACAGATTTCCGAGTCGTGAGAACTTTATGATTTCCGAGTCGGTGTTATCTGTACCTTATTTTCTTATTGTTACGGGTACCAGGTCCATAATATGTTATCGTTATGAATTCCCCGGACATCCTTTTTGCTATTTAGTGGCTTTCGTTTTCTGTCCGTTTCGCGCATGGGATGTGGGGAGAGCAAGGACGGACACCAAACGATCGGTCACGTGATGATACTCTGGTTGCTGTACATGTTCAATCGACTTCTATGGCTACGCGAACGCGGAAGATTAATATTGTACGTACGCCACGGTTGATGAGCGCGCTTGTCAGTTACGAGTGGTTGCCGGTTTCCTTTATAGGTGCGAACGTCGAATGCGAAATTTCGATTTCCCTCCGCTTGCCCCTGGTCCCGGAAGGCTTAAAAGGCTTCAGCACGCGTCTATTTGACGTAAATGACCCCTGTCACAAGACATCAGTGTCCTCTTGCGCACCCCCTTCCACGATAGTTCAGGCGATTTGTCGATGTCGGCTTCATTCACGTCCAGTGAGCGTGCGGGCCTAATCCTCCTTGCCCAAACGTCTGGTTTGTCTGCCTCCACCATCCTTGGACTGCTTTCATACATCGTTGTATGTGGCACGCACACCCCTCCGAAAGTATGGGTCCACTGAACTCTTCTTTTTGCTTTTTCAAAGTATAGTGCCGTCACCATAACTCCAGGTTCCAACAAAAGATGGAGGATCAAAGGTGCCGCTGAAATTTTCTTTCTTAACCAGCTGGGTTGGGACCTTGTTCAGGCCACTGGTGAGTCATTTCACTGTCAAGGAACTGAAAGTACAGTAAATGACTGAGTATTTGCTTCAGGTGGCCTCATGAATATTAAGTGGGCTGTGGACGCTGTACGTGTTACGATCCGTCGGTGTTGGCTGGCTTCCTCATCTCGTAACGGAGTAGTCTGTCCAACAAGGTGCTTTCTGCGTCGCTCAAGGTAAGTTATAATCTCCTGAAGCTGACAAAGAATGATATTGATACTGCTGTTAGGCGCCGTCAAGCACATGTCTGATGTTGGTGCAGCTTTGTCGTGAGTGATAGGCATATGAGCAACATTGATAAAGACAACTTACGTATTTCAATATCGCAGGACGCTGGTCGGTTGTCTATTTCTTGTCCTTGCGATTTCTAACTTATGGTGGTCAACCTGTCAAGACCATCACGATATATACCCTCAAAGTACTCTGTTTCCCGAAAGTCGGCCCGTGCGAGGGAAATGACGAACGTGGTCGTAGAAAGAGCATACGGACCGGTCTCGGGGTAGTTGTTGGAATCTGGCTTTTTCTTGGTCTTTTAGTCGGCATCAACATAGCAGCAGATGGGTCTTATCACTTCTACGGCCCGACAGGATGTTGTAAGCACCATATGTTTTTGTTTTTATTGCAGGTCGCGTCTTGACACGATGCAGGGTGTTGGATCCAAGCAGAATACTCGATCCAGCGTACAGCCACCGACTTCGCTTTCATGTGGACAACTGCAGCAATCAATATCGTTGGCTATATCATAATTTTTTTATACCTCAGGGGGTATCTCGCAACGCAAGGGTGGCGCATCATCCGACCGGATACCCGACAGCCAATCAGCCTCCTGTCTGTCACGCAAGTATATGGCCTACTATTGTGAGACATCTTCCTCTTTCGCAACTCGCCTCCTTTTAACAATGTCTTTCCATCCAGCTACCCGCTCGTTTACACTTTAGCTGTGGGTATTCATTTATTTCAAAATGAACTCCGGGGTTAACCTGTAATCACAGGTTTTGCCTTTGTCAATCGCGCGCTATTCCTCCTTCGCACATCATCACGTCCCCTTCGGCGTGACGATTTTCGTCGACATTATATATCTCGCCTCTGGTCTATTCAATGTCATCCTTTTCACATTGACTCGTCCCTTCCTCCTCCCACATGACCCACGAACTCACAACATGGCGCCCAAACCAACACCACCCCCCATCTCGGTCCTATTGTGCCGTGAGCATCAGGAACATGGAGTCGGTACCATGACGCTTGCAACCCCACGGGATTTCCCTATCGAATATCGACGGCCGCCGGTTCATTCCACAGATGAAGAGACCGTGTTTTCATCCGAGGCAGGGTGGTTTGGGACGAAAGAGAAGAACTTCTCAGAGGGTTCGTTAGGTTCGTGATTCTTGCCATACGGCGTATAGATCCATGCTCAATGCAACCAATAGGAGTCGGTGTCTGATGGGTCGCATGAGGTTTTATGCAAATTCTACAAAACTACTGCCCGAACCACTGTATCCGGCTCCCCCCTCGGTTGATGATCTGGAAAGCAGGAGAGAAGCAGGGATGGATACATATTTATATACTCCTGTCGAGAGCAGAGGGTGTCTTGATGTTGTACTAATATAAGGGTGTATTTTTATGATGTACTCGAAGCATCTGGCACGACTGTAAGACGGTCTTTACTTTACGTATGTCACGACTCCCTTACCGGATCCGGGTATGTCCATTGTTCCCTTTTTCTTTCCGTCTGTTGTCTGACCGGATGTCAAGCTTAGTAACTAAATACGTGCCCCGGATGTAAAGCGCAGGGTCACTGGCATGCGCCAATCATGGACACCCTCATCACGCGCAAGGTCCACGGAATTAGACCCGGGATGGTCGCCACTAGGAGTTTGCAAGATATCACTCTCCAGTTGAAGCGTGGAGCAGGTGGGTGACGCCGAGGTACTGCCCGTTGTGTGAGAGGAGGTGTGCGGTGCTTGCGTGTGCAAGCAATAACTTTGGATTTTGGGAGAAAAACTTTTCCACTCATACGAGCTTGTACGAGCTCGTGCAAGCTCACACAAGTCCAAAAAAAAGTTGTGGGCAGAAATCCTGATGCGGGTCATGGAGAGGGCTCTGAACATCCATTTGGGACCTACCGCAGAGCCGTTGTGACGGGACATGCTTCATGCGGTGCAGTGTCGGAAAGTTCCAGTCCGCGGTTCGAGCCAGGATTTCTGGGGTGAACGATGTTGGGTATTTGTATCTGGACAGTGGACGCTAGCTCGTCCGCGATGAGGCTTTGGGATGATCGGTCAACGACTGGGATGTCATTTGCTGAAATAGATAGATGCGATGAACCGCGTACGAGTGACCCGGAGTAGGTCACCATTCCGTATCGGAGAGCGCGTCGCATATTCTTCTTTTTTTTAAAGAGCGTTTACCCACTGTGATGGTATACCACCGTACGTGGGTAAGAGCCCAGCAGCAGAGATGACCGTCAGCACTGTCAGTCTCAGGGCACGCTGTCACCGATGCTTGTTGGGAGACCCACTGAATAGTCCGTGCTGTCTCACCTATATTTGTGTGTCGTTGATATACACTGGACCAGTATTCCTACACAAGAAATCAGGTACAGGAGAGTAACAAAATGTCTGAATATAGAGCATTCAGAGTCGCAGATGAAAGGTAAGCAATTTTATCGGTAGTGTCAGCACCCAGCGGCATGTGCCAGTGGCACCAGAAGCCCAAGCACCTTTCCCCCTTTAGGCCTCTGAGTTCCGAGGTTGTTTCAAGTCTACCAACGGCCTGAGTATATGGTGCGAAACTCTCAGATAGCATTTGTGTGGCATGGCGTTGGTAGTTAAGGACCATTTTTAGCGGGCATGTTGGTTTTCAGAAGAGGGGTTTGCCGGTGTCTCGGAGGTTCCCGGGCAGCTGGTGGCTCCTTTGCAGACTTGGAGATTGACGAGCCTTGTTCAAGTCCTGAAAGGGAAACTGGCCGCTATTGGTGTCTCCCATGCAGCCAATCGGATTGGCAACTTTCAGTTCTCGCAGGCCAATGGCCACCCTTTGCCCGTGCTCGTTAGTTCTAGCGTGGAGCAGCTCGACATTGATGAATATGGAACCTCCTCCCAATATGGCACGACACAGACTACGCCAGTGGTTGGAGGCCATTTACGACCATCCGTGGGTTGCATATGTCCAAATTGCAGGTAGCGCTCCTCGTGTGTGCGGCAAGACCACCGGGCAAAGGCCATGGGTCTTACACGGGTGAGCACCTTTTCTTGAGGGGGCTCTGCCCCTGAATCATTTAGGGAGACCATGGGCCATTTGTCGCAGGCTCCAGCTCTCTTGTCGCCCTGTAGCTGTCCACAGAGGGAAGGTTGTTGATTTATGCAAAAAGTCTTCGATCGCCTTGCTATTGATACCTGACACCGTACCACGAACAAACCTCGTGTCATTTTTACTTATGCTTCTCTGGACCCCGGACTGCTAGATGCTTTCAATTTTTCAGGATGATCTGATACATCGCCATTATTCAGTCTGGTTGATGAGTTTATTATCAGCGTTTCACAAAGAGCGCGTTACTTTATGCGTCTATGGTTGTACAACGATATCGCTTGCTTGCAATAGTAGGTAGACGTGATGCGTACAGATGACAGGAATCGATAATGCACAGTCCTGAGAAATGACAGATGGCACAGCGACACAGACAAAATGCGATATTCATCATGCCCAGTTGTCGATGAGCGCATCACGCATCTCACCAACGACGGCGCTCGAATTTTGACCTTGAAGTTCTGTTAAAGGGAGGTCCAGAAAGGTGGGGCAACAAGTAATAAGATGGCGAATATGCGCACTAAATGTCGCTTCGATAACGCTAATCTCCGTCGCCGTCGTATCAAACCCGGTAAACGCGCACCAGTCATTGACAACCAGCCCTGCACCGATTACATCCGATCCTCGATTCACAGTGCCGGCCTAAGAAAAGAGTAAGGTGAAAGTG
>Ga0209488_10002864_pt1 | contig 14040 bp, 7 predicted proteins | sample Rivendell_Oct201_8_FD_188349 | JGI IMG/M metagenome (GOLD analysis project Ga0209488, IMG submission 188349) | Vadose zone soil microbial communities from the Eel River Critical Zone Observatory, Northern California, USA -... | ecosystem: Environmental > Terrestrial > Soil > Vadose zone >... | reverse complement strand
CACACAGGCGGGCGCCACCAGCTCCGATCCGACTGTCCACCACAGACTATACCTCGGGCGCAATGCGGCGAGCATGGTATCGACGAGTATCGGACTTAGAGCCGCGAAATCTGCTCCTGGGCGCAGCGAGAGCCTAATGGCAGCCCCGATCTCCGACGAATCTCCCGGGAGATCGTCGACGACGTCAGGAATGCCGAGTTCGAACACCCGTCGGTCGAATGCCTCAAAATCGAATGGCTGATCGAGGGCCTCCAGCAAAAGAGCTTCCGCAGCTTCGAACCACGCGGCCGAGTTTGAAAAGACCCGCGCCGGGCGTGCATGGCCCGGAAGCAGCGCGGCGAGCGTCAGCGGAAAATAGCGGCCGACGTGGTCGACGCTCGCCATCAGCACTCCCGCCACGCCGTGTTCGCCGCAGATGCCCGGGACCAGCCCAAACCGCCACAGCGGCGCCTGCAGGTAAGCGGGAAGCCAATCCTGGCCGAGTACCTCCTGGCTCCTCTCGATGCTTCGCTGCAGCCAGGCGTCCCACGGATCGACGAACCCGCGGGACAACCGCCGGCAGATAAAGTCGCCCTTCTCCGGCACCTTGCCGTATAGGCCGGCGGGCGTCTGCGGATCGGTCGCCGTCAAAAGGTATCCGGACATCGAAATGCACTGAGTTCGCGCATTGTAAACGGGTTCAGGACGTTTCCGACCCGCACCTCGAACGACGCGCTCTTGCCGCCGCCGGTAAATCTGACTGTGAAACGGTCAGTCAGCGCGGTCATGCGCACGTCGCTCTGATTAAGAAGACGGAACCAAGCCCACGGCCCGGTCGCGGGCAGGGTGTCGCTGGTCTCCGAGCCAAAGCTGACGCGGGCGAGCCCCGCTCCCCCGGGCCATTGCAGTTGCTGCGGCTTTACCGGACCGTGGGCGAAGGTTGCGGTTTGACCATCGATCTCGACAGTGACGTCCTTGGCGGATGCGTCGAGATCGAGGAGCTGCATCTCGAACCTGACGAGAGGAGCGCTTGGGCCGGACCCGAAAAATGCGTCGCGGATCTGCTGCGCGCGTTGGAACTGAACGAGCACGTTCGGCGACATACCGAGATCGACGTTCTCCACCCGCTGCCAACGCCAACTCTGTGCAGATGTGTCCACGAACGGCTGAAGATTGTTTTTGAAGAATTCGTCCAGCAGACCGTTCGGGGCAAATAGTCGGGTGAAATCCTGAAGCGTCACGTCTCCGACACTGCGCTCAAACGGATAACGCTTGTCCAGGGCGCGGTGGCAAAATGGCAGGACGTTGGATTTCCACAACTGCTCGACATGCGCACGGGTGCCGCCCAATCTTATAGTCCTGGATTGCGCAGCCACTGGCGCAAGCCATTGATTGACCGGCGGTGGTAGTCGACTGGCGTCGGTTTGGAGATCGAGAATGGCATCATCGGCGGCATCCGGCCCGCTCGGCAGCACCAGCTCGTTGCGGTTCGGCAGCGCCGAAACGCGGTGCAGCTGCTCGTAGAGCTTGCCGAGCCCGGCGATCGTCTGATCGATAGGCGCCGGTTGCCCCGCCTCACCCGTCACCAGCCGATGGAGCGGCTGGAAACGGTCATCGATGTATTTGCCGGGGAGCGGCTCGCTCGACGCGGTGCCGGGACTGAGTACTCCGCTCGCGGCGATCCCCGACCCGATCACCCCCGACCCCGAGACCTTCTGCTTGGCGATCGCCATCGCACCCGCTTCGGCCGCTGCCGTCCCGGCTCGCCGCTCGTACGGGGCGGTCAGCGTCGTCTCCTTGGTCGCCGCGAGAAGAATTTCGCGCAGAGGCGAACTGGGCCCAGACAGCGAATTCAGCACTTCGACGGCATGCTGCAGGCTTTTGAACGGGACGATCATCAGATCGGACAGCAGGAAGTCCCAATCGGCCGCGTATTCGTTATAGTAGAGAACCATTACCTCGTGTTTCAGCTTGGCAAGATCCCGCCCGCCGATCCTGGCCTCGGCAGCCGGTCGCAAGACCCAGCTCTCGCTCGCAACCGCGTCGGCGATCCCATCCAGCGCCGGCAAGAACACCCCATGGAAGCCGTCATAGGTATAGAGCCCGGGGATACCCTCCGAAAGCTGCCGCCCCGATTTCCGCGCGAATACCCGAGCGGCAGCAGGACCGCCGTGGTCGATGATCCGCCAATCCGGAACCTCGTCAGCCTTTGCCGTTTCCTTGACAAGCTTGTAGGTTCGTTCGGCCGGCGACAACGCTGCGAGCCTCTCGCGTGCCCGCTTGACCAACTCGCCGTCCGGCGGGATCGGTTGCAGCCGCATCGCGAGCAGGGCGTCGAAATGGGCCTGCAATGCCGTGCGGCCGCCCTCGTTGCCCTCGTTCCCGTAGGTCGCGTCCCAATCCGCTTTCATCCAACGGCGGACCAGCGGCTTGTCCAGCCGTCCTTGCGAACTGAGCATCAGGTAGACTTTAAGCCCGTCGTAAAGCGGTTCGGGCCGGTTCATGTCGCGAACAATGCTGTCCTCGAGGCCGACCAGAAGTCGTGGCAGCATCAACCCGTCGAGCGCGTCATGATAGGATCCTATCGCCTGCGCGCCGAGCTTATCGCCCTGGTACAGTCCAAGCCGCAGACCTAGTGGAACGGGGTCATCCCGATAATCCCAGCCGGTCGGTATTGCGCGCAGCGTGTTGAGTGGCGGTAGGATCCGACGGAGGTCGGCGTCCGCAACCCGCGCAACGTCAATCCCTGCAAGCTGTTCCTTGTACCTCGCGGCATCGGCCTCGACCTGACGAATGAGCTTTTCATTTCCGTCGTAGCTCACCAACCAGCCTCCGACCGCAACCACTATGGCGAGCGCCGCGGTGGCGTAGGCGCCCCACTGGACCCAGCGTCGGCGCCGTTCGGCCTGCGGATCGGCGCTGATGAGGCTCGCCTCTTGAAACACGACCTCGCGCAGCAGGCGGCTGAGAAAATAGCTGCGGCCGCTGCCGCTGTGCGCCGAGAGCCGCTGCGGGTCCAGGCCAAAGGTTGCCGCCATGGCGCCCATGACGCGATCGACTGGAGTACCCGATTGGGTGCCGCTGGTGAAATAAAAACCCCGCAAAAACGCCCGGTCCTCCAGGCGGCTCGGCCGGAACACCTCATCGAGAAAGGCTCCGGCTATCGGCTTGAGCGACGCTAGTTGAGTCGGGAAGCCGACGATCAGGTTGCGGCGGGTCACATCGGTTTCTTCCTGGACCCGCACCAACATGTGATCGTTCAGACGGTCGAGCAGCAGATCGTATTCCCGCCCGAAATCCGCCGCTTCGAAATCCGAGCCCAGGCTCTCTCCGACCGGGAAGGTCACGCCCCAGACCTGGTCGCGCTGTTCGCGGCCCAAGTTATCGAAGAACTCGGAAAAACCGGCGATCAGATCCGCTTTGGTAAACAAGACATAGACCGGCGCACGCAGCCGAAAAGCCTCCTGGAGTTCTCGCAGCCTCATCCGCACGGCGCGGGCGTGCTGCGCGCGCTCTTGCTCCGTACCGTCGAGCAGATCCTTCAGACTGATGGCGATCAGCACGCCATTGATCGGCTGCCGCGGGCGATGCCTCTTCAGCAGGTCCAGGAAACCACGCCAGCCGGCACTATCGATCGCCGTCTCGCTGTCCTGGGTCACGTAGCGGCCGGCGGTATCGATCAGCACGGCCTCGTCGGTGAACCACCAGTCGCAATTACGCGTCCCGCCGACACCCTTGACAGCGCCTCTGCCGGTGCTGTCTTCGAGCGGGAATTTGAGCCCCGAGTTGATCAGAGCAGTCGTCTTGCCCGCCCCGGGCGGTCCAATCAGAATGTACCACGGCAGTTGGTAGAGGTAGTGCCGGCCTGTTACCCCCCCGAGGCGACTTTGTTTCAAGGTGGCGAGCGCCGACCGAAAGCGCTCGTCAATCTTCGCAATTTCCTCGTCACGCCCGGCGTTTTCCGACGTCGAGCGCTCGTCGGCCTCCGCCGCGACGGCCTGCACCAGACGCTGATTCTGCTGGCGGGCCTGCATTTGCCCGAGCAGGTTCGCCAAGCCCCAGGCGATCATAATAAGGACAACGCAGACCAGTCGAACGGTGTCGCTGGCGAGTGGTCGATAATCTGAAACGGCGACCAGAGGGCCGATGAACCACACGAGCGCCGCCAGCAGCAGCGCCCCGACCAGCGTCAGAAACCAGCGCGCTCTCAGTATGGCGAGGACGCGGTTCATCGTGCTTTGCCGGCAGCGGCCCCGGCTTCCGGAGCCTGTTTCATCAGCACGACCTCGATGCGCCGGTTCTGAGCCTGTCCGTCGGGGGTGGCGTTGCTGGCAATTGGCCGGCCATCAGCCAGACCTTGAACCGACACTCTGTGCGCGTCGTGCACATAGCGCAGGATAATGTTTTCGACCGCCTGGGCCCGGGCCACCGAAAGGTGCCAGTTGGACGGGAAGCGCAGTGTGCGGATCGGCGTGTTGTCCGTATGGCCGGTGACGACGACGTCGCCGACTTCCTCTTGGAGTGCTTCGCCAATACGCTGAACGATCGGCATATAACGATCAACCACGGTGTCGCTGCCCCGGTCGAACATGCCGTCATTGCGAATACGAACCGTCAGGGATTGTGCGTCCTCGAACACCGTCACCAGCCCGGCGGCGATTTCCGGCTCGAGAAATTTCCGTATCCGCGACGACGGGAGCGGCGGCGGCGGTGGGGCTGGATTGCGGACGATCCGCACCCCGTCATGCGGCGGCAGATTGGCCAACATTGTGAACACTTCGTCCGAGCGACGGTTCAGCGCATAGCTGAAGCCGGCATAAATAAGGGTCAGGAGCAAAACCGTCGCCAATGCCAATACCCAGATCGGCACCGCTTCCGATAACGGCCGGTGTATCGCCGGCACTCCCTTCCAATGGGGCGAGAGTTCTGGCTCGAAATGCCCGCGTTGCTGCCGGATCAGGTGGAAAAGGCGCTCTCGAATGCGGTCGAGCTCGGCCGGACCGCGCGGGTCGAGCCGGTACATGCCTTCGAACCCGAGCGCAAGACAGAGAAACATCAGTTCCAGCACCGCGATGTATCGGGCCGGGTCCTGTTGGAGGTTGCGCAGGTACTCGAAAAACCGCTCGCCGCCGGAAACCTCGCGAAAAAAGGTCGCCACCATGCTGTGGCTCGCCCAGACATTGCCGCTGCCCCAGGGCGTATTCTGGATCACATCGTCGATTGTGGCGGAGAGTGCGTATTTCCCGGCGCGAACCGCATCGGCGGAAAAACCGGCTTCCCCGGCCCGCTTCTCGAAAGCCTCGATTTCGCGCATTACGCGCAGCCGCAATCCCTGCAGATCACTCTGTGCCGAACTACCCCGCAGCCGAACGGCAAGCATCAGCAAGGAAGTTGCTGCAGCGGCGAGCGGGTTGACGCCGCTCTCGACAATTTCCGCGGCCGCGCCGCGATCGGGTGGTGGAGGCGATGGCGCAGCCGGCGCGGCGGAACGGCGTCCGGCCGGGTTCGGCAGGATAACTGTGCGTCCGAGATCGTCATTCGGGTTCGCAGGCCCATCGACAGCCGGCACGGCTCAGCCCCTTATCGCCCAGAGGTCCATCCCGACGCGCGGGAAATCGCCGGCGAGAAATATCGCTATTCCGCCCGATTGCCCGAGCAGCTTCCAATACTGCCCGCCCCTCTCCAACTCAAAATAGGTCACATCGGCATGAAACGGGATCTGGCGCGGGGCAACGGGCAGCGGACGGATCGGTATGCCAGGCAGCGCCACATTGACGAGTTCGCGGATCCTTTCGACGGGTGCGATCTTCACGTGGTTTGGGAAGTGCCGGCGCAGATGTTCAGACGGCATCTCGGCTCTGACGGCAAGCACCAAAGCCGCTTCGGTGAACAATGTGCGATCGTGGACGATGCCGACGCGCACGCCGGAGGGCCGCTCCTCGAGAGGGATCTGAACCGCAGTCTCGTGGAGCACTGCACTCAGAGATTGGTGGAGCTGCGCGATGACCGGGGCGAAGGTCCGCTCCAAATCATCGTGACGGTAAAGCGGAAATGCCGGCGGTCGCCGACTTGCGTTGGTAAAGGTCGCAAGCTCGCCGGCCATTTCGACCGCCAGCGAGTAGAGCCGTTCGGGGTGTGGATCAGCGCCGCCCGTCAGATGCGTGATCAGCGGCTCGAAACGGTTCACGACCTGAAGCAGCAGATAATCGTTGATCTCGGCGACGCCTCGGGTGCCGGTGGTGGGAAGGATGCGTGCCGCGAGCGCCTCCCCCCTATGGTGAAACAGCCCCTGTAGTTCGGTGATCAATGCGGCCAATCCGGGCACCGCGCTGCAGACGAGGCAGGGGGGAATGTAACGGTCGTCCAGCACAATGTTGCGATCCGCCCGGATCTCGACGATCCGCGCGAGACCGAGTGAGAGAAAACCGGCCCGCTCGTCTGTGGCGAGGGCAAAGCGCAAGCGCAGCTTGCCGACCCCGAGGATCGCTTCGCTCTCGCTTCCGGTATTGGAGTCGGAGGCTTCGTATTCGAATTGCCGGTAACGCGCGGCAGATTCGGCAGTTTCGAACAGATCAATGTCGAACCCGCCACGGTGACGCATCGGCAAAACGAGGTATACGATGCAGTTGCGTGTGTTATCGGGGATCTCAATCGGCGCTGGGTGATCGACATCCTCGGGGACGGCGAACGGCGTACCATCCTCAAAAACTCCCCGGCCCGAGCTGAGGCCGAACTTGCCTATGGTCAGAAGCTCACGATTGATCTCGAGCTCCGATATTCCCCACGGGTGGGGTGCGAGCTCGGCGATGCGCGAACGCACCAGCTTCTCGACATAGCGGTCCTGTTGCTGAAAGTGCTGCGGCCGAAGGAACATGCCTTCGGACCAAACTACCTTATTGTCCCACGACATAACGCTTGACCATGTGAACCACTGCTTCCTTTTCCGTCAGACTGTCATTCGAGCTTTTTCACCTGTGCTTCGTAGGCTCGGACGAACTCGCGTCCGTAAAGCCCGTCAAAGCTGTTCTCGGCATCGCTGGCGACCTCCCGATAAAGCTGTTCGTAAGCCGCCCAATAGCGGCTCTGCCGCGCCCCCGGCAAAATGCTCGCGAGCGTTGGATGTTGGTCCAGTCGCTGTTTCAGATTCGCAGGATCGAACCGTCTGAGCACGGCACGCAGCGCCGCCTGGACCCCCGACATGGTCGCGAGCTCATGCTCCTTCACGTCGCGGAAGGCCTCCCGCACCGCCTCGACGCCGGGCATGTACCCGCGCACCGGCGGGCGCAGCAGCGCGACCAGCGTGTCCTCGATCCCGGTGGAGAATTTGACCGGGTTGTTGTTGGCTGCGCCGATGACTGTCCGGTCGACGCGGAGCTCGTTTTTCAGAGCGGATCGCGCGGCGAGGAGTTGTCGCAGACCGTCCGTCATCTCCCGGAAGCAGGCCCCAGCGGTGCGCATCAGCTCGATCGCATCGGCATCCGGGAGGCTGCCGATTTCTATCCCGGCGGCTTTGAGGAAGGCTGCGCTCGCGGCGAGCGACGGATCCGTGGGATGGCGGTCCGGCGGCTTAGAAGCCTGGATTTGAGCGGCGGAGGCGGAGGGTGCGGCTTCTGAGGGTTCGCGGTCCACCGGGGTTTCGAGCGCCGGCCAGGGTGGGGGAGGGTTCGCCTTGATCCGAGGCGGAGAACCCACCTCGACCCGTGGCGGGTCCGGCAGGCGTGGCATCGGCTCGGCAGGTATGGCTGCCGGTTCCAGCTCCTCTCTTTGCCGGGTATTCGGTGATGAGCCCCACAAAGGTCGGGGAGGTGGCAGTGCCTGGTTCGGAGCGGGAAGATGATCCGGGTAGGCAGCCGGATACGGTGCTGCCAATCGGGGACCGATTGCATCAGCCGAAAGCGGCCCTGTCGAGGGCGATGAATCGTCATCCTGAAAACCGAGAGAGCCGGGGTCGGCGGCGAACCGCGAATCCGGCAGTCGTCGATCCCAGGCTTCGTTTCCCGGAGGGATCGGCGCGAATAGCGGGTCGTCATCGAGACTGATCGCCCTGGCCGAGCCGATGCCTTCGAGGCCCGTCTCTGGAGCCCGGGATGGCGTCCCGGGCGGTGCTGACGCAATCGACCGTGGCATGGGGTTTGACGACGCGCCGGCGAACGATCCGGCGGGACCATGGCCAAGCCCGAACGGATCCGCGTCGTTGACCGATGGACCGTCGGCCGCCAAGACCTGCGCGAAGGGATCGGCGGCATCACGCTGCGGAGCAGCTCGACCCGTGGGCGCACCCGCGGGTTCATCGAGATCCGGGGCTACTTTGACGCGGATCTCGTAGTCGCCGATCTTGAAGCTGTCACCGTCACGCAGCGGCAAGCTCGACCCTCGTCCAACCGCGTTCGGCGCGCCGTTCACGAATACTCCATTGGTGCTGGTGTCGGTAATCCAGTACTCGCCGTCGCGATAGGTGATCACGCAATGGCGACCAGAGAGGTAGCGGTCAGGGTCGGGCAGCACCCAATCATTGATCTCGTGCCGGCCGATCGTCACATTCGTGCGGTACAGTACTCGCGAGCCCTCGCTCGGAACCGCTATCCTTCCCTCGGCGACCGTCAGGACAAGCATCGGCTTTTTTCCACCTTACACAATCCCCGAGCTCCCCCGAGCCGCCGACGACCTCTGTCCAGGGCGCCGCCCGCTTCCGCCGCCGGCAATGTCGATTGCCTGGGCAAGATAGCGCTGGAAATTTTCCGCCGCAGTTTCTCGGTCGTGCTTTGTCGCGGCCAAAGCCACAGCAGCTGTGACGGCCTTGGCGGACATGTGCTCGGTGGGCGGGATTTTCACGCTCGATCCTCGGGGCGCGATATCGTCCCCCGCCCAAAACGCCGCGAAAGCCGGCCATGTGCAGGGTGAACCGGTATCTGCCGCGCCGGCTGCAGCTCCGGCCGCATGCCGGGTCTCTTCCGTCGGCTTGTATACCCATGCTTCAGCGGCCGTCAGCGCGGTCATCGCCGCCGGTGAAACCTGAGCAGCGAGCGCGTCGCGCGCGCACAGACACCCCCACCACACCGCTTCGCGTTTCGGCAGTGCATGTGCAAGGAACGACACCGCATCGGCAAAGCATTCGATTTCGATCAGTCTACTGACGAACTGCAGCGGTGTGATCCTGTCGTCGAGCAGCCGCTGCCCTGGCTCGCTGAGTTCGAAGGCCCGGCAAATCTCTCGGGCACGCGTCGCTGTTATCTTCGGAAGTTCGGCGGTCTCCGATTGCATTTGCGGGGAGGCTGGGGAAGTTTGCATGTGGCCTCCATTTTCACCCGCCGATCAGGACGGTCGGCGCGCCGGGGGCGGTGATCACCCCGGTCGTCGTCGTATTGTCGAGTAGTCGCGCAGCCGGCAATCCGCCGACCAGGACAGTCATCGAGCCGCGAATAATCGGGTCGGGTGCAGCGGCGCAGGCGCAGGCGTCAGTCACTCGTGCCTGCGGCAAACCGCATGTCAACACTGTAAACATGCCCAAAACGATCGGACCGCCGAACGCCGGACAGACGTGTAAATCGGTGATGCGCGCTGCCAACATTGTTTCCGCCTCTTGCCGAAGGGAGTGGTCCCGGATAGCCGAATTGTGTCATCGGCCTTTCTGCAACCACACACTCATGGTTTTCAGTTGATCATGACCAAACCACCCTTGACCACCGTCATCGCCGAGCCGTTGACGGTAGTCATAGCAGCCTTGAGGTCGAGGGTGGCCTTTCCTTCGACGGTAACGGTGACGCCGGTAATGGTGATCGTGCCATCCGCCTTCATCACGATGGAGCTCGCCCCGGTCCGCAAAGTGATACTTTGCCCCGCCTCCACTGTGATCGTCTGGCCCACATTGATCTTCTGGGTCTTGTCGATCTGCACCTTTTCGTCGCCGTTGACCTCGACGGTGCGGTTGTTGAGCACGAAGACGTTCATGTCCTTTTGGGCATGGACGTAATATTCTTCGCCGCCTTTTTTGTCTTCGAACCGGATTTCGTTGAAGCCTCCGCCACCTTTCGTGCTGTTGCTTTTCACCGTCGATCGCGTCTGATTATCCGGTAGCGGATACGGCGGCATTTTATCGGCGTTGTAAACGCGGCCGGTAATGATCGGCTGGTCCGGATCGCCCTCGAGGAACTCGACGATCACCTCCTGCCCGATGCGTGGGATGAACATCCCACCCCAATTTTTTCCTGCCCAGAGCTGCGAAACGCGGATCCAACAGGAGCTGTTCTCGTCGGACTTACCCTCCCGATCCCAGTGAAATTGGACTTTCACACGGCCGTATTTGTCCGAGTAGATTTCCTCGCCCTGTTTTCCGACGACTATCGCAGTCTGCGGCCCGTGCACGACCGGCTTTGGTGTGACCTGCGGGGCGCGAAAGGGCTGCTTGCCTTCAGCCGCGACGAACGCGCATTCGTAGACTTGACCGGCCGATGGCGCCAATGCTGTCCGATACTCGTCCGATTGGAGGAGATGGGTCGCCGCGACGATCAGGTATTCCTGGTTCTGATCCTGGCGCGGGAAGCCCTCGAACGAGAACAAACCACCGGCTGCAAGCCCCCTGTCGTTTCCCCTACCCGCCACAGTTTCGTACTGGGCGGAGAGTTCCTCCATTCGGACGCCGGCATAGCTCGTGCCGTCGGATTGGGTCGAGTACTCGCCGGGATAGTCGTACATTGCGAAGATGGTGGTCGGCGCGTCGTACCTGCTGTTAGCGCGCGCCTCGAGCTTCGTGTTCGGCTTTTCGAAGTCGAAGTCGGCAAGCGTGTATTTGGCCGATTGCACTTCTTGCGTCAGCGCCCAATCGAAGATGTGCTCGCGGTTCTGCCCCTCGTGGAAATTCGGCGGGAAGTAGGGGATTTTACGATGGTGCGCCAGCGGCTCGTGACTGCCGTAAGAATCGGACAGGACCAGGATATGATGCTGCGCATCGGTATGCTTGAAATAATAGTAGATTCCTTCCTGCTCCATCAGTCGTGACACGAAGTTGAAATCGGTCTCGCGATATTGGACACAGTATGTCCATTTGCGATAGGACCGCATCAGCTTGTTTTCGAAATCGGCTGAAAAACCGCGATCCTGAAAAACCGTGCGAATGATCTCCGGGACAGTCTTGTCTTGGAAGATCCGGCAATCGGCGTTCCGCGTCAGCAGCCAAAGCCAAGGCCGCAGCGAGGCCCGATAGACCGTAAAATCCCCCTCGACGCCGCCGTATTCGAACCGGCAGATGAAACCGTTGAAATATCGGCTCCCGCCGCCGGGATAGTCCAGTATTACGGTTCCTCGCTTACCGAGCACCTCGGCGCCGCGGATGTCTGGGCGTTTGCTCAGTAGCGTGACTTCGAAATTGAAGGGCTGGCTGAGTTGCTCGGTCGCGGCCATCCGTTCGAACAGCAGCACATCCGGACCAAGCGGTGACTGAAAGCGGATCTGGCGCTGTTGCTGACTGGGTGATGTCGAGGAACCGGCCAAGCCCGTATCGCTGTTAGTCGAAAGCATAGGCGAAGTCCCCCTCCTCGACCGCCACATGTACCCGCCCGACGGTCCGGCCCTCCATCAAACGGGTCAGCATCTCAGCGCTGATCCTGGGTAGGACAGTATTCGTCAAGATCGCATCGATCATCCGGCCGCCGCTGTCGAGCTCGGTGCAACGCTGCGCGATCAGCTTGACGACATCGTCGTCGTAGGTGAACGGCAGGGCATGATTGTCCCTGACGCGCCGCTCAATGCGACCGAGCTGCAGGCGGATGATATCGCCCATCATCTCGTCGGTGAGCGGATAGTAGGGGATCGTAACGAGGCGTCCGAGAAGGGCCGCCGGAAACACCTTGAGTAGCGGTTCGCGCAGCGCCTTGGTGATTGCCTCCGGTTCCGGCATCAGCTCGGGATCGCGGCACAAGCTGGCGATCAGCTCACTGCCGACATTCGTGGTCAGCAGAATGAGGGTGTTGCGGAAGTTGATAAACCGACCTTCGCCGTCCTCCATCTCTCCCTTGTCAAAAACCTGGAAGAAGATTTCGTGCACGTCCGAATGCGCCTTTTCGACCTCGTCCAGCAGAACGACGCTGTAGGGCCGCCGGCGAACCGCCTCGGTGAGCACTCCTCCTTCGCCGTAGCCGACATAGCCGGGCGGTGCACCCTTCAGCGTGGAGACCGTGTGGGCTTCCTGAAACTCGCTCATGTTTATCGTAATAACGTTGTGCTCGCCGCCGTATAGCGCCTCGCCCAGGGTCAGCGCCGTCTCGGTCTTCCCCACACCGCTGGGGCCGCATAGCATGAAGACGCCGATCGGCTTCCCGGGATTGTCGAGCCGCGCGCGCGAGGTCTGGATCCGCTTTGCGATCATTTCGAGCGCGTGACGCTGGCCGATGACGCGCTGATTCAACGTGTCCGCCAGCCGCAGCACCGTCTCAACCTCGTTTCGGACCATGCGCCCAACCGGTATGCCGGTCCAGTCGGCGACCACGGTGGCGACCACTTGAGCATCGACAGTCGGAAGGATCAGCGGAGACTCGCCCTGGAGCGCGGCGAGTTGCCGCTGGAGGGGTCTCAGCTCGTCGAGAGACGCAGCACGATCCGCGTCTCCCGCAGCGGTAGATGCGCCTTCTCCATGGTTCCCGTCGACCTCGGTGTGGCTCGCACGCAATTTCTGTCGCAGTTCGAGGACCCGATCGACGAGCCGTTTTTCGGCTTCCCACCGTTCTTCCAACCCTTTCAGCCGCTCGGCTTCGGCGGCACGTTGCTCGAGGCCCTCCGCCTCCCGCTTCGCCGTGTCCATCCCCACAGCCGTTTCCCGGCCGATAATCTCGAGTTCCGTATCGAGAGCTTCGATACGCCGGCGGCTATCCTCGACCATCGGTGGCACCGCGTGCTGGCTGATGCCGACGCGCGCGGCTGCAGTGTCGAGCAGACTGACCGCCTTGTCAGGGAGTTGGCGGGCGGGAATATAGCGATGTGCCAGTCGCACCGCTGCATCGAGCGCCTCGTCGAGGATCTGCACGCGATGATGCTTTTCCATCGGCGAAGCCATCTGTCGCATCATCAGGATTGCTTGCGCCTCGGTGGGCTCCGCCACCTGAACCACCTGGAAGCGTCGGGTCAGTGCCGGATCCTTTTCGAAATACTTTTTGTATTCGCCCCAGGTCGTGGCGGCGATGGTTCGCAATGTGCCCCGTGCCAGCGCCGGCTTCAGCAAATTGGCGGCGTCGCCAGTGCCGGCAGCGCCGCCGGCGCCGATCAAAGTGTGCGCCTCGTCGATGAATAGGATCACCGGTTTGGGCGAGGCCTGTACTTCGTCTATGACGGCACGCAGGCGGCTCTCGAATTCGCCCCTCATGCTCGCACCGGCCTGCAACAGCCCGAGGTCCAAGGCCCGAACCGTCACGTCCTTGAGTGGCGGCGGCACGTCTCCCCGCGCCACGCGCATCGCGAAGCCCTCGGCCAGTGCCGTCTTGCCGACCCCCGCCTCGCCGGTCAGGATCGGATTGTTTTGTCGGCGCCGCATCAAAATGTCGACGATTTGTCGGATTTCCTGATCGCGGCCGACCACCGGGTCGATCTCGCCATTGCGCGCGCGTTCAGTCAGGTCGACCGAGAAGCGTTTCAGCGCCTCCTGCCTTTGCAACGCGGCCGGCACCAATTGGCTGCTGTCGGCTGCCCCGACGACATCCTCGCCCGCTGCGCGAAACCGGTCGGGGGCCGCCATGCCGCTCTCGGGCGAGCCGTCGGTAACCCTGGCAAAATCGTCGCATAGGGTGTCCGGCTTCACTTTGGCGAATTGGCGCGATATTCCGAGCAGCGCATTGCGCAGCCCGCCGGTTTTGAGCACCCCGACGATGATATGTCCGGTGCGAACCTGGGCTTCGCCAAACAACAGCGAACCGTAGACCCACCCACGCTCCGCCGCCTCTTCTACATGGGCTGAAAGATCCGAGATCGACGTCGCGCCGCGCGGCAATCGATCGAGCGACTCGGTGATGTCGTGCGCCAGCTGGCTCGGGTTCAGCTCGAACCCGCGCACTATCCGGTGCAAATCCGAATCCTCGA
>Ga0209488_10002863_pt1 | contig 14044 bp, 8 predicted proteins | sample Rivendell_Oct201_8_FD_188349 | JGI IMG/M metagenome (GOLD analysis project Ga0209488, IMG submission 188349) | Vadose zone soil microbial communities from the Eel River Critical Zone Observatory, Northern California, USA -... | ecosystem: Environmental > Terrestrial > Soil > Vadose zone >... | reverse complement strand
GCCGTACTTGCCATTTGTAAGCTCCCTTTAACGTCCAGCCCGCACGGACTGTACGAGTCTCTCTCTTCACTTTTGAAGCGCATCTTCGCGCACATGATCCTGCTGCGAGATCCGCGTTTGTCTCGCAGGTCGCACGCAGCAGACGCCTCGCTCATCAAGAAGTGCATTGGAATGGCCAAACTTGCGTGCGTTCAAAAGCAGCCGAACTTGTTCATTTATCGTGGGATGGCGAATCTAGAGTCGTTTGGGCGACCGCGCTGCTACTGTGGCAGTGCCACGGACGTAGGCAACTGCCCCTTTCGGGGCACATACGATTGACGTATCATTAGAGGGAGAATGCGAGAAGGAGGTACGGGAACATTATGGTGGCGCAGGCCCATGATTAACGACTCCGCAACCCTCGCAGTTCCGCGACGAGCCTCCGAAGGATCGCCGTGTAACAACGAAGGCCTGCAGTTGCTGCTCGACGTTACCAACCAGCTTGTCCCACACTTAGAGCTCCGCGATCTCCTCCGTGCAGTCTCGAAACAGGTACGACGCGTGATGCAGTGCGATTTTGCCAGCCTGTCCCTCCCAGATGCGGAAAACAAGCTTCTGCGACTCTACACAGTTGATTTTCCGGAAAGCAAAGGCGATCTCCGGGAAGAAGTCTCTTATCCGATCGAGGGGTCACTTTCCGGAACGGCATTTCGCACGATGAAGGCCTTGTCAATCCAGAGTCCATTTGGGGAACAGTTTCCTGCCCCAATCGTTAAGATCGTGGCTAGTCAGGGTTTGAAATCAATGTGCTTCCTGCCTCTCATCAGCCGCAAGGGCGCAATAGGCACTTTGAATCTCGGCCGACTCCGAGACGATGAGTTTAGCCAGACTGATATCGAATTCCTTACCCAGGTCGCAAACCAGATTTCACTCGCTTTGGAGAATGCGCTTGCCTACCAGCAGATTCGAGAACAGAAAGATCAGCTCTCCAACGAGAAGCTATATCTGGAAGATGAAATCCGCACTGAGCTGAATTTCGAGCAGATTTTGGGAAACAGCACTGCGCTGCGAAAAGTCCTCAAAGCTGTGGGAACTGTGGCACCCACAGATTCGACTGTGCTGATCTACGGAGAGACGGGCACGGGCAAGGAACTGATCGCACGGGCCATCCATGATTTGAGTGGGCGACGCTCGAAGACCTTTGTCAAACTCAACTGCGCCGCAATTCCGACGGGCTTGCTGGAAAGCGAGCTGTTTGGCCACGAAAAAGGCGCGTTCACTGGCGCAATCGCTCAGCGCATTGGCCGGTTCGAAGTGGCCAACGGGGGCACGATTTTCCTGGATGAGATCGGGGAAGTTCCCCTCGAAATGCAAACTAAACTGCTGCGAGTCTTGCAGGAGAGGGAGTTTGAGCGACTTGGAAGCTCGCGAACGCTCCGAACAGACGCCCGTCTGATTGCTGCGACCAACCGCGATTTAGAAGCGATGGTGAGCGAGCACAAGTTCCGATCAGACTTGTTCTATCGTCTGAACGTCTTCCCCGTACATGTTCCCCCGTTGCGCGAACGTCAAGGGGATATTCCACTCCTAGTGCGACACTTCGCGCAGCAGTTCTCCAAGCGCATGAACAAGGTGATGGATACAATTCCATCTGCGGCTTTGGACGCCCTAAGCCGATATCCTTGGCCGGGTAACATCCGAGAGCTTCAGAATGTGATTGAGCGCGCCGTAATTATTTCGACGGGTCCGGCGCTAAATGTTGATATCAGCGATCTTAAGTTTCCGAAGGCTGGTTCTAAGGCAGAAAAGCCGATTTCTATGAAATCGGAAAATAACGCACTTCACGGCGTTTTGGAAGATACAGAACGCCGACACATTCTTGGTGCCCTTAACCAGTGCAACTGGGTGGTGGCAGGGCCCAATGGCGCTGCGGCCCTTCTTGGAATGAAGCGGTCCACTCTCCAAAAGCGAATGCATAGGCTTGCAATTTCACGGCAGCTCAGGTAACTCTGCCGCCAATTTCCGTCAGATCTGTCCAGCGTTTGCTGTCTTCAACGCAAAAGTTTTTCGCCCTTAGAAGCAGGAGTGCCTCTGTGGCAGCCTGATCCGAACTGCATCGATCCACGAACGGGCTTCGTGGAAGTTGGCCGGGTTGGTACTAGTAAATCGATTTACAGGAAGGAATTTTAATTGCGCCTGAGCTCTATATACACTAGGAAATTGTTCCGCCGATCGGAATATGAAAATATGGGAAGCGCCGTTCCAAAAACCCCATTAGAACCGTGGTACCAAGTAGTTGGATTCCAAGCCCCGTTGATGGCACCAGAGCCGTTTCTAAACCAGATGATTGTGGAACAATGCTCGGGGTTCGTAAGCTGGTAAGCCCAATTTAAGCGCCGAAGAGATTGGGAATTCTCGTAGCTGCACTAGCTCATCGGTTTGCTTTACGGAAAGTATCGACGATGCGATACGCGAGCGTCACTTGGTGCCGATGAGATTTACGAATATGCCCCTATGGTTGTACTTGAGGTCGGTCAGATCGTCGGAGAAGTTGGTGAAGTTGTAGCCGACGCCAGCCTTCAGGTTCTTGGTGATGTGATGGTAGATCGCGGTCAAGACGCCGCGGCGGCGTTGATTGATATCCGGAAGGCCAAGCTGTCGCACCTCGGCCAGGCCGTCCCATTGTTTGAGGAACCGCCAGTCCAGCCGCAAGACGGAGAGCTGCGCGGTATTGGCGAAGAAAGTCGGCTGCACGCGGTCCAGGCTTGCCTCTCCCAGCCGGTACGCGTACTTGCCGCCCACTGACCAGTTGGTTGTGAGGTCGTAGGTAAGATCGAGCGCTGCGATGTGGCTCTTCTGAAGGAACTCGGTCGCGGTGTTCTGCAATCCCAGCTGATCCGTGGTTGGAACGTTATAGAAGTATGTGTACTTGACCAGGGCGTTCAGCCGGTCATTCCGCACCGGCCGGTATGCGTAGCCGACCACGCCCTCGGTGTAGCCGCCCGCATAAAAATCTCCGAGCGAGCTATTACTGATCGAGTGATCCAGTTTGCCGAGCAGTCGCCAGCTGGGCGTCATTTGGTATTTGAAGTTGTTACGCAAAAGCAACACGGTCTGTAGGGTATGAGTCAGGTCGGGCTGTTGCGCATCGTCGCGGCGAAACTCAATCGCGCTTGAGAACTGTATCTTGTCCAGGCCGTAACCCATGTGGATTCCGGCTGCCTTGCGTTTGGTCTCGGCGCCGGTCTGGGAGTCGAACAAGTTGCCAAACTCCCCGCTGCCGCCGAAAGTCCAGCGCTCTTTGGTCACGAGGTTGATTCCGGTGGCGTGCGTAAGTCCGCTCTGCGACGCGGCAGTCTGGTAACGCTCCTCGGCATAGACGCTGGAGCTGTCGCCGAGCCGCGTCTTCACGCCTGAGACCAGGCTGCCCCAGCTGCCGCTGTGGACCAGCTGATCGTTGTCCGTTCGCTCGTTTTCCAGCGAATAGTTAAGGTAAAGACTGGTCCGCTCGGAATAGAGAAAGCTGGTGCCGATCTTTCCGCCGAGACCAAGATCTCCGTCGGAAGCTTCACCATCGATTCGGAAGCGTTTCGTCAAGCGATAGGATCCGCCCACGCCGATACGATTGTTGTCTGGACGGCCGCCGCTTGCCGCGACCGTGTCCTGGCCGAAGACGTAAGCGCTCCAGGTGTCACTCGGGCTGTATTTTATCTGCGCGACCGTGTCCGTGCGCTCGCCCTGCTCCTGAGTTAGTGGCACAATCGGCGAATTGTCCTTACGCATATCGTCGCGCACGCCAGCGCTGAAGCTCCATCTGTTGGTCACCCTATAGCTCAGATCCAATTCCATCGCGCGCATGTCGAGCCCCTGGTTCTGGGTCCTCTGATCGGCCTTGGCCATCAAGGTCAGGCGGCTGCTCACCGGCATTTTGAACATGCCGCCGTATTGCTCCGTGTCCTTGATCGTCAACTGTCCCGGCGCAGAGTAACCGGCGTCGAGTCTCTGCGTGTAGAACTGGAAACGACCGTCGTGACCTTTGATGAAGTCACTGAGCCCAACGCTCACGTCGGCGCGGTACGCCCCAGCTTTTGAGTTGGTGAAAGACGTGTCGTCAGGGCTTAGGAACCCGAATCCGCCATCATTGGATTGCAACGAAGGGGAGAGGAGCCCCGTGGTGCGGCCTGCCTGCACCTTCAACCATGAGTTGGCGCTTTTCCGCAAAGTAAGGTCTGCAGCGCCAAGGTTGCTGGCGCCGCCTCCCTCGTTGGAGTCGGCTGTGAAGCCGAGCTTCATGTAATTGTTTAACCAGTAGCTGCCCTGGCCGCCAACGGCGACCTGATCCAGCTTGTCCAATCCTGGGGTGTACTCATAACGCACCACAAGAAAGGACTGATCTCCGCTCAAGCCGCTGGTACGCACCAGCAGGTTGTCATTAGCGGCCGCCGCGAGCGGCTCGGAAAGCAGTAGTCGGCCCTGGATGTAATCAATGTCATAGTCTACGTTGGGCCGCAGATTCACTACCCCTGTGACGATGTTCGATGCCTTGTCGCGGACTTCAATACGCACACTCTCGGAGCCGGTCAGGATATCCTGGTGGTGCAGGAAGTAGAGCGACCCACCGGTTCCGAGGAATTGCTCATAGCTCGCCAACGTTCCCGGCTGGGCGGCGAAACCGTCAGCCGTGATCCGTCGCTCGCCGAAGCTGGTGAGTCCGGACCCGAAGTGCGCGTCGGCTCCGTACAAGCCGCGATCCACGTGAGCCAGGTCGTTGCCCACGTAAGCAACCTTGAAGTTGCCCCACATTCCATAATCCTGGCCGTGACTCGCTTTGACGAAGAACTTACCCAGAGTCGGCGCAGTTTCTTCCACCACACTGTCATCGCCGAACGACGGGTAATAATATTCGGGATTGATGCGCCGGAATAACGAATCGGGTTGCTTATCCAGAAAGTTGCTGAAGAGGTCTTTTACTGGGCCTTCGCGCGTATCCGCGCTGGCCGTCAAATGCCAGCCCTGACTCACCTTGCCGTTCAAATAGAACGCCAGCCGGCCATCGAACGACGAATCGACGGGCTGCGCAGCATTATCACCCTGCTGTAGTTTTTCCGCCGCGCTCACACTGTTCTTCGATATCGTCATATCGGCAATACCGACAAAGAACAGGTCCCTGCGCTTGAACTCCAGATCGCGGAGATATAACGAGCCGTTGCCGTCTCCGTCGAGGACCGCGACTTCAACTGTTTGTGTGCCGTTGGGAAGAACCTCCTCCGCAACGAAGTTGCCGTGTGGGTCAACCGGAACCTCGCGGCCGGCTACCCAAACCTGGTGGCCCGCCGGTATGCCGCTGCCCTGCACCTTCACCGAGCCGCTGCCGAGCGGAATCTGCTGGCGTGCCAGATCGTTCTCGCCGTAGGCGGCCAGCAGAGCCTGCGTTGACGGCTTGTCGGACATCGCGAATTTTCCAGCCGATGCCTGGTGGTAGAGCCACAGCGGCCGCGAATCCGTTTCATCGAAATTGCCCTTCGCGTCATAGGCGCGAAGCAGGTACTTGAGTTCGCGTGCCGGGCCCGCGAGAATTTTTCCCGCTGGTTGCCATTCTGCAAGGCCCGCGTCATCGACCGGAATGACTGCGAGAGGCTCGGCTTGCAATGACTGCTGCTCGAATATCCGGATTTCAGCGCGCTTGAGGAAGGCCGCATAGTTGCTATACATCCGGAAATGCACGACAGGTGGATCAAGCTCGCTGACTGGTTCCTTCACAACCAAGGAGACTGGATCCGCCGCAACTGCGAGCCGCCGCCGCGATTCGAGATTGTCCATGTGGAATTGGATATTGGCGTTGTCGAGCGCGACGTCGGTGCAACGCTGGACGTCAGAAGAGCTGCGATCCAGGTCATCGATCGGCTTGCCGTCGACGGTGATGTGCATCACATTCAGCTCGTACGGGCTCTTCGGGCTAAGCTCCTTGGTTAGATGGGTAACGTCCACGCCCTCGTAGTTGTCCAACGGCAACCGTTCGTCGTACACCACCTGCACCCGCACGAACGACTCTTCGCCTTGAATGAAGCCAAGATTCACGATGTCATCTGACTGGACGTAGCCGCGCCCCTCGTGTTCGGACCGGGCGCCTGTCAATTGCGGATCCTGCATGAGCAAATCCATCGCGTGGCGAGCCCGCGCCGCGGAAAGGCCGATGTCATCGTCGTATACGGACGCGGTGCGGCGGTCGAGTCGCTCGTTCTTGGTGTAACCGATAAACCGCAGCCGCGCGTTGGTGCGATCCGCGATTTCTGTAAGTGCGCGATGCAGATTCGCAGCGTAGTCCGGCGGAATGATCAACTGACCATTTTCGAGCTTAATATCCGGGATGCTGCCCCAGGCGGGATCGTAAACCCTGGTTACCGTTTCCTCCAGATCGTCCGGGCACAGTTGCGGCGTGTCCGGTAACTCCTGAAGAAGATCGTCGTACCAGAATTCCACTTCGATGCGACGATTGATCGTCCGTCCCTGCACGGTTGCGTTGGAGGCAAGCGGGTGGGAGGCCCCGCGACCGTCACTCTCGATCGCCGAAGCAGGCAATCCCAGATTTTTTTGCATCGCCAATGCGACTCGTTGCGCCCTTGCCTTCGACAACGACAATTGGTTTCCGTAAAGGCTTTCATCGCGGCCGGTCAGCGGCGCATCGTCTATGTAGCCGATGAACCGGATCGTCACGCCCTGCTTATCCCGCAAGTTATTGAGCGCCTGCTGGACCTGTTTGGTAAAAGCGTCGGAAATTGGAACGTTCTCGTCTTCGTACCGCAGTGGCATGACGAGGTTCTTGACGCGCGTCCGCGGCGTCTGGCCTTCCTTGTATCGCATCTTGCAGACGTTCTCTACCCGGCAGACCTTGATGCGCTTGATGTCATCGGTCCGGTTCGAGTCGAGCGACCATTGCTTCATTGTCTGGTCGCTGGACAAATGCCGCTCCACCGGCGCGGTCGGCTTGGCCGTGTTGACCTGGCCGACGCCCACAGGGGCTGCCATGATCAGGAATCCGACAATCAGCAGTAGATGGCGTTGTATGCTCATACCGTTCACCTACTCCCCGGCACACGCAAATCGGACCGTTTAGGCGGGGCGCCGCGCCGCCAGAAGACCTCAGGCTCAATCGTCAGTACGTAGCTGTCTTTTTCTTCATCCCAACTTTCTGTTAACTGCCGCTTAAGAGCGTGCATGCGCCGTTCGACTAGTGCCGCATCCTCGGTATCGGCGACGTAGGACAGGCGCAGCACCGACGGCGCTTTGCGCAATTCGCCAAGGAGCACGTCGACGCGCGGCTTCCACTGGGTGCGGATTTCCGTCTTGCCCGGCTCGAAGGCCGCATCCGACAGGTCGATGGCCACAACGCGATAGATGGATGCACCGAAGTCAAATTTCAGGGCCTTGCCGGCCGTGGCGTGTTTGATCTGCATCAGGTCAGTGGACATCCGGAAGCCGCTGGGAAGGGTCCTGTCGTCGAGCTTCAGCACGAAATTGCTGCCGCGGATAGCGTTCGGCACGATCGCGCAGGTGATGTGGAATCGCCCGTACTGATCTGTCTTTGCTGCCAGGCCTTGTGCCGTCACCACCCGTACTCCCGGCAGACCTTTCTCGCCAGGATCCTGAAAGCCGTTTCGATTCACGTCATCGAAAACCTTGCCAAAGACGTCTGTGCAGTCGAACGTCTGATCCGGGATCACACGAACCGTTGCCGTCGCCTCACCGGACATTGGCTGGCCCGTCACGCCCTGGAGGACCTGCGCGCGGTTAGTGAACTCGCCTTCGCCAACACCCGCGCCGACTGCGAGCAAAAGCGTGATCGTTGGATGATCGTCGCTGTCGAAGCTGAGGCCACTCCACGCGAGCTGGCCGGCGGTCACCGTGGGCTCTGTGGGCACACCATTCAGTCGTGCGGACCCTTTGATGTAGCGGAAGCCCGCCGGATAGCGATCCACAACCTGCACACCTTGCGGGGACGCGCCCAGCAAACTACCGATCGTGATGGTGTACGGCACGAGCTGCCCGCGAGTGACGTTGAGTAGCGGCGTCGTCTTGGTGATTGAGATTGATCCCGCGATCTGCGGGTCGACCGGAATGTGGTTGTTGTAAATCTGGTTTGAGCCAGGCACGCTGGTGCCATCCAGTGTGAGATTCAGGTAGTACTTAGTCCCAGTGCTGGCTGGAGGCACGGAAGATGGCGGCGCAAACTCCGAACCCTGTGCTTCGCAGAACGGGACGGCCGGAAGCGCATCCTGCAGACTACCCGGACAGGTAGGCACAGAAAACGGCGCGGTCGATGCGTTGGAAGCCGGGGGGATGACCCGCGACTCACCGGCCACGAAAGCCGCCGATGGTGCGGTCACCTTGATGACAAAGCTGCCGCCGCTGGAGCAGGCAGGATCGGTGAAGTTGAGGTCGAAGCGGTAATAGCCGCCCGCCTGGGTAATCTGGCCTTGTTGGGCCGAGTCGTCGAAGCAGGCTGCCGGCAATGGCGAACTGCCTCCGGCGCTCAGCATGTTCAGCGTCATGCCCGCAATCGGAGCGCGCGTCAACGAGTTATAAACTACGCCATTCGGCGCGATCGGCAGATTGAGATTCTGGACGTTGCTGTTAGAGGGCACGGTGATGCCGGTGATCCGCTGCAGGCTGTTGGTAAAGACTGAGTCGGCTATACCGAGCTTGGCGGTGTTCGGGCCCGCGCCGGGCGCGGTGAACCGCAGCTCGTACCGGTTTGAAGTCCCGTCGGTCGGCGCCACGTTACTTAAGCGATAAACGCCGTTGGCATCCGTGAGAACGGACTGCAACTGGACTCCATTAAGAAACAGCGCGACCGTCCAACCCACCAGGCGCGGCTCGCCGGTATCAGGTACCTTGTTGAAGTTGGCATCGAGCCAGGCTGTGCCGTTCAAAGTGCCGGCGCCGGGAACGGGAGCTCCTGCAATAACGACCGAAGCGCTGGCGCTCGCGGTTTCTGTTGGGGTGTTCCACGTAACCAAACCAGTGTTCGTGATGGTTGTCCCGGCGGGAACTGCCGCAGCAATCTGCGCCCGGAAGCGCAAGTCGATGGACTGCCCGGGCTGCAACGGACCGTTGGGCGTGGAAAAGTCTGCTGTTATTACCGACCCGACTACAGTGACACCGGTCGTTAAGCCATTCATCGTTGGCGCCGGGTTCACGAGCGTGAGACGACCTGCACCCGCGCTGTTGAGATCGTCAGTGATTACGACCGAAGAGGCCTGGAAGTTCGGGGGATTGTTCGAAGGATTGGTCACGTGTACCAGGTAATCAAGCTGGCCGCCCGGCAGCGCAGCGCCGCCGCCCACGACGGTGACTTGCTTGGTAATTGCCAGTCCTGGGACCACTACCACGACGATCTTAGTGAGGTTCCCACCCTCAAGGCTGAAAAACGCGTTACCACCTGGTGCAATGCCACCGTTGCCGAAATTGACGATCCCACTGTTCGCGTTAAATATGGTGAAGTTAATTCCCGCGGGACCATAACCGTGCGGGTCCGTTGCGATTGCGCAATTGGGGTTCGGCCCAAGAGCGCTAAAGGTCCATCCCGGGAGGCCACACACCCCATCGTCCTCGAGACCAAAAATTGGGACTGTTGCGCTCGTCAGCTGCAAGGCGGTAATGGTTTTGCTGGTGTTGTTGATGACACCAATCAGGTTGTCATCAAGGCCGTTATCGTAAGAAGGAACAGGATTGGGAAAAGTTGTTGCGATAGACCCGTTAGCGTTGAGCGTGATCAAAATGGTGCAGCCCTCATTGGCGCGTCCGTCTTGATTCGCGAGATAGGTGGGACTAACGCCCCGTCCCGCGCCGGCATCGCCGCCGGTAAGAATGGAGCACGCCTGCGTCTGGGCAAACGCTGAGTTCGCACCCATCAGCAGAAAGACGATGCTGAAAATAAGTAAAAGCCTCTTCATAGCGTGTGCTTCTTTGAACAGCCATGCTCTTCCTGGGCTGCCAATAGCCGCATGAGCTATGAGGGGGTTCCGCACATCATCGATCTCGGGAAGTCGCACGCGGAAGCGGAGAGTAAGGCGCAGCTTGTCAAGCAGGATTGCGATCCAGTTGGTGCGCCGCTTCGCGTTGTTCGTCTTGGGGGATGTCATCTATGCCCTCGTTCCACTCCACTCAATGATTTTCGGGACCGAGGCAGTCATGGGACTGAATTTCGGCGGTCCCGCCGTCCTGGGGCTTGCGCCCGTTAGACCGGTGACTTTGCGTCGCCATCTTTCGATGGTTTTGCCTTTGTCAAAATTGCGTCGCGAGGGTCAACTAAAATCAGACTTGCAGCTTTCTCTAAAACCTCCTGGCCATCCGTGCCCTTCGGGCTTCGGTCGCCGGCTTCACGTCGCCGGCAGAAAATCTATCGGGTACACAATAGTTACGGCTTGTACTCCATCCTTCGCGCCGAAATTGATCGTCTTGACGCGGTTCACTACCTGAGTGACGAGATCAGGCGAATCCATGTCAGTCGATTGCAGCTGGCACATTGACACGGAGCCGTCCGGCTCAATCGTCAGGCGCAGCACCATCTTGCCTTGCAATGTCGGATTGATGCGCAGTGTCCGGTTGTAATCCCGGTAGAACGCAGACTTGTAACGATCGAACACAATCTGTATTTCTTCGTCAGTGCGGGAACCCCCGGGACCGCTGTGAGCCTTGGGCCGGTCGCCGCCGCCGATCCCCGCGATCGAACTTTTCGCGCGGGCCACCTGCAGACCGGGTCCGCCCATGCCGCCCCCGCCACCGCCTCTGCCGCCACCACCACCCACATTGCGGCTCAGCGAACCGGCATCAATACCACCACTTGATCCCGGCGTATTGGTTGTCAACAAAGAGTGTGATGATGCCAGGCCCACTTCGTCGGCGGCAGCGTAACGCGCATCGCTTCCGAGACGCGGCGCGTTCTGGTCCTGCGCCAGGCTTGCGAACTGTTCTTTGAATGCCAGAATTCCGGCCCTACCTATGTTTGGCTCAGGCGGCGTCGCATCCGTGGAAAAGCCCTTTGCCGGACCTGCTGGGAGATCCGGTTTCCCTGGCCCTTTTGGAGCTTCCGAAGCCCTGGCCTTTGCTGCCCCATCTGCCCCTTTTGGCGGAGGAGGCGGGATCGCGGACGGCGGGACTGGGACCGCCGCTGGACGATAGAAGACGATGTCGATGTCTTTTTTCGTGCGAGCGCCGCTGCGAGCCAGGAATGACGCCCCCACCAGCATCAGCAAGGCCAGCAAGATGGTATGGACAACAATGCTCTCCACCATGCTGCGGGCGGACGGCCCCCCGGATTCTCTGAACCTGCCTATTTCCATGGTTGTGTCCAAAGCAGCCACCTCAATTGCTCGTAATAAACTCGACCTTCAAATCCTCGACGCCCGATTTCGCGAGATCGAGGATGCGCAGAACTCCCTCGTAGTTCAAACGGTCGTCCGCAGCCAGAAACAGGACGCGCTTTTCCGGGGGGCGGCTGCCCAGGATGTCTCCCACGCGCGCGGGTAACTCGGTTGCAGCGATCTTTTGATCGCCCAGTATCACGCGACAATCCGTCGGAAGACCCTCGCCTGCCGAGGGCTTGACGATGCCGCAGGTCGTGGCGGAGATGATCAGGATCAACCGCGATTCCTGGGACTGCGCGGGCGTGGCATTCGTCGAAGTCTTGGGAATGTTCACGTCATAGCCCTGCATCAGTAACGGAACCACGACCATGAAGATGATCAGCAGCACGAGCACTACGTCGACCAGCGGCGTAATGTTAATTTCGGACTGCAGATTGGATCCCGAATCGCCTCTGTTGAACTCCATAACTTACTCTCCTTGCGTCCCTGCGCTGCGACCCTTGGCGATCAACCCCACGCCCCGGAAGCCGGCCTGCTCGACCGCCTGCATGGCCTCTCGAACCTGGCGGAAGTTGAGCTTTGCGTCGCCCCGGATCACGACCTTGGGATCCGTCTCGGCGGCTACTGCGGCGCGGAGGGCGTCGCCGAACTGCTCGGCTGCGACCTGCTTATCGTTAACCCACAGCCCGCCGGCTTCATCGATGGAAACCAGAATTCGGCCTCTCTCATCGCCCTGCTGGCTCGGCTTCTCCGTTTTTGGCAAGCGGACCTCCGGCCCTTTCCGCATCTGCGGCGCCATCACCATGAAGATGATCAGCAGCACCAGCACCACGTCGACGAGCGGCGTGACGTTGATGGACGCCTGCATTTTGGCGCCTTCACCGAGCCGCATACGTATTCTCCTGCGAGTCCACCGACATCTTGGCGACCCGATCGATCTGCGGCGCCTTGAAGAGTCGGTTCACGAGCTGGGTTGAAGCCCGATTCATCTCGATGTGGAAGTTTTCAATCTTGCCCGTGAAATAGTTGAACGCGGCGACGGCCGGGATCGCGACGAAGATACCCAGCGCGGTCGTGACCAGGGCCTCGGCGATGCCGCCCGAAACTACAGACATACCGCCGGACCCCGTAGCCGCAATGTTCCGAAAAGCGTTGATGATTCCAGCCACGGTACCGAAGAGTCCGACGAACGGCGCGGTGGAGCCGATCGTAGCCAGGAACCCTAGACCAACTTTCAATTGGACCAGTGTCTCCGACATGGAGTCTCTGAGTGCGCTGGTGACTTGGTCGAGTGAAGCGGACTGATCCCCTCCGGCCTCGCGTACGCCGTCGTACTCGAGGATGCCCGCCGAGACCACCTGCGCCACGTGGGACTTCTGATGCTGCTGCGCGGCGTCGATCAGTTCCTGGACCTCTCCCCCGTGGGTGAACTTCGACAGCAAGGGCTTGAAATTCTGCGTCTCGCTAGCGGCCGCGCGGAAGCGGCGGTACTTGTCAACCATCACTGCCACCGAAAAGATGGACAGCAAGGCAAGGCAACACATCACGGCGGCTCCGAATAGGCCGACGTTTCTCAGCAGTTCCGTAAAGGTCATTGCATTCTCCTATGCGCCGCAACCGCGTGCTGCGCCGCATTCATTTTGGTCGGCGCGCCGCTGGGGCGCTCCGTTTGCGAACTGATTTCGTAGTAACTCAGCATCCGCATGAATACTTCTTGTTAATTGGTCGCCTCAACTCGTCGAGCACCCAGAGATGCCGAAGGCGTTGCCAAGCTGTGAGACGAGCAGCGGCTCTGCCAGAACCAGAGCGATTACAACCGAATGAATGCACCCGCATATTTCATCTCCCAAATACCTACGCAGTTCCTGGGCGGAACTCTCTGACTTCGGAAGAGTATTGAGCAGACTGCTCGCGGCAACAACAGTACACGGGTTCTAAGGTGTTCTCTCGGCGGGGGCCAATACCTCCGTCAAGTAAGCGGGAAGGTTCCAATGGGTATCTCTAGCTTCGTCCAGCTGGGCAATGGATGAGCTGGTGTTTACGAATCTGCAATGGCCAAAGGTAACTTTCTATCAAGAGCGCGCGAGGCGCGGCAGGTTGAGGCGGCTTTTATTGCGAAGTGCCGTCATATTGATAGACATCAATGCATCACCAGATAGGGAATGACAGCCGGAGCAGAGCTTTTCCTGTCCGGCGGTCGTTTCAAGAAGTGAGCGCCGGTGCGACTTGGCGAGCGGGAACAGATGCTCAAGAATTCATCGAAGAAGTTCTTATGTGCAGATTCGCTGATCAGGATGGTGGCCATGAATGGACCCGCCATGGAGAATCTCACTTTTGAATGCAAGGCACGGCGGCGGTACAGTTTGAATCTTTCGTTTATTCAAATCATTTACAAACCGTCATCTCGAAGGGCGTAAAGCGAGCCCCGCGTTTTCGTCAGCGGGCGAGTAGCCCTGAGAGACCTTGTGTTTTACGTGTCAAAAACAAAAGGTCCCTCGACCCTATTCGGTCGCTGAAGACGGCGCGCCCTCATTGACGGGATCTCGGGATGACGATCTGTGTGATAAAGACGGTCATGATTCTTCAAAAGCAATTCAAACCGCATCACTACCAAGGCAAGCCTCCACGCAAGCAGCCGGCAGCTAATCTCTCGATTGCTTCCAAAAATCCACTTCAGCGAAACGCAAACGGCCGGCTCA
>Ga0209488_10002861_pt1 | contig 14048 bp, 14 predicted proteins | sample Rivendell_Oct201_8_FD_188349 | JGI IMG/M metagenome (GOLD analysis project Ga0209488, IMG submission 188349) | Vadose zone soil microbial communities from the Eel River Critical Zone Observatory, Northern California, USA -... | ecosystem: Environmental > Terrestrial > Soil > Vadose zone >... | reverse complement strand
CCAAAGCCACCAAGGAGATGAGCACGAGCGCGATCTTCAGATACGTGTTCATGACGAGCGCCGACCCGTAGAGTTCGACGAATTGGCGCTTCGCGTTCTCCAACGTCTTCGGATTGAGATCGGCCACCGTCGCGGACATCCTGGGCTCCTACCACAGCGGATGGAAGTGCAAGATGCCCGCGATGACCCAGACGACGCCAAGCATGAGTCCGATGAGGGCCGCAATCCCTACAATCGTCAGGTATGGGCGCCCAAAGTACCGCCAATGGCGTCTGGCCAACTCGCGTTCGGACGGGAATAATCGCATCGCTTTCCCCTTCAACCGTGGATGATTCGGCCGGGCAAGACACTCTCGCCCCCACGTCCAGAGAAGATCGAGCTCGTGAGCGAAGGCACCATCAAAATGCCGACTGCGAACACGCCGATGATCACCAGAGCCTGGACCCCGTACAACATGTACTGGTCCTCCGTGATACCAGGTGGCAGCGTCGTCAAGAACTGAAAGATGAACCGCTCGAAAATCATCAGAAACGCGAACGCGATCACCGGAATGAACGAGTATTGAACAAACGCTTTGAACCACGACCAGAACAGCCAATCGAGCTTCGGCACGATAAAGAACGGCACGAAAATCGGGCCGACCAGCGCGCAAACGGCGCTTGCGATCAAGCCAAACGCGACGACCGCGAGCGAGATGACCTTCGCCAGCGTCACGACAATCAGGAGCAGCCAGTACAGCAGATTGGCCAGGATCGCCCACGCATCGGGCTGGACGAACTGCTGCCAGAGTTGATCGAGATGATCAAACACGAGCTCCAGTGACCGCGCATCGAGAATGTTCGCGAACTCCTGGGTTTGGTCCGTGATCAAATGGCTGAACGAGACGCCGATGCCTGGGATCGGTGACTGGTAAAACGCGATCAGGGCGTACCCGAAGGAGATGAAGAGCAGCAGCTTCGCGAACTCAAACATGTGGTCCCCGAGCGAATCCTGGGTGAGCATCATCCGAATCCCCTGCCAGACAATCAGGATGGTCGCGAACGAGATGAACAGCGAGTTGCCAAAGCGAAGGAACGCGGGTTCGGAGGTCGTGAGCAGACTGGTGATCGCCTGCTGGATGGTCGCGACGATAGCCAGGTTCGGTTGGGGTTCCATTGCGATGTCCTCAGGGCTGCCGCCACGTGCGCAGGGCGTCGGCCGCCCCGGCGACGAGGCTGCTGTTTGCGGCGCGACCCCAGCGCAGGCGCTCCAGTTGCATGTTCATCGTGGCGGCCTCGGTGTCTCGGGCGCGCTTGTTATCGACGAGGAGCTGCTCCACGATCGACGCGAGAAATTGCATGCGCGCCTGTTGCTGCCGGGCGTGGATGAGGCCGGCTCCGCTGATCTTGTCGAGCACCGCCGTCGCGCTCTGGCCGGACGACGGATCCAGCGCGTCACCCTGGAGTGCGTCGATCGCCGCCAGCTCGCGGCGACCGTTGTAGCGAAGCTGCCCGGTCTGGTCCGTCCCCGCGATGATGGTGCTGTCGGCGGCATCCAGTGTCGCAAGTCCCGCAACGATGGCCGCTTCTGCATTTGGTGCCAGCTCAGCAAGTCCGGTCAGCTCCGAGGCTGGCTCCCGCCGGGGTCTCGCGACTTCCGCGTAGCCGGCGCCATTGCGATCCCCATAATTCAAGGCCGCGTTGTACGGGTTCGCGAACACGAACTGTTCGCCCAGAAACAAGTGGATGCGCCACATCGGAATGTCGTCGTCAGTCGACGCGTATTTGTCCAGATTCGTCGACGCGCTCAGACGCTTCGCCATGCGCTGGAAACGATCGGCCTGCTGGGTCAGCGTGTCGAGCACCTGACGTTTCAAGACCGCGATGACGACATTCCGCAGCGTGACCGCGGGATCCGTGATCACGAGTTGTGCGCGAGCGACGCCGGCGGCAAGCACGACGGCGGCGATCGCCGCGATCAGAACGGTTCGAGGGCGTGACATCGTGAATACCCCCTACGGCTGGCGCCACGTGCGCAGGTCATCGGCGGCGCCCCGGATCAGATTCGACCCAGCGGTGCGTCCATCACGCATCCCGAGCAGTCGCATGTTCATCGTGGCGGCTTCGGTGTCGCGCATCCGCTTGCTGCGCGCGAGGAGTTGCTCGAGCGCATGCGAGAGCAACTGGTTGGTCGCCATGTCCTGCCGGCGTGCGAGCAGTTCGCCGGCCGCGACTTTGTCCAGCACGGCGGTCATCTCGTGGTAGCGCGGCAGCGTGCTCAGTACGTCTTGCTCGAACGCCTGAGCCGCCTGCTGCAGCTTGCCGTTATAGCCGCGCACCAACGCGACTTGATGGCCGCCGATCTCCGCGATGGAGTCGGTGATTTCGATGGTGGCATACGCGTCCTCCACGGCTTTTCGCGCGGACGGGGGCAGCTGATCGAGCAGTCCCCCGGGTCGTTCCAGACGACGAGCGGTTTGCTCGTACAGCCTGCCGCGGGCGTCCCCGGAATTGAGCCCCTGCAGCCATGGGGCGGCATACGGCCAGCGACCCGGATCGTGTCCGGTGATGCCGATCGTCGGAATCCGATACCGGTCGAGCGAGCCGAGGCCTTGCGCCATCCGAAGGATCGTTTGGTACTGCTGGAGGAGCGTGTTGTATTCCGAAAGCGTGCGGTCGGCGATCAAGATGGCCTGCGCGAGATTGCCGGGATCGATGACCACAAATTGCGCCGGAGCTGACACCGCGCACAGCAGCACTGTGAGCGTGAGCGACATGATGCGGAACATGGGTGACTCCTATGGGACGCGTGCCGCCGCTGACGGCGGGACGGGTGTCCGTTCTTCATACGCGGGCAATTCCAAATCGCTCGTCAGATAGACCTTGATGCGGTGACCCTCGCGAATGGTGACGGTCGGCAGTCGATTGAGAAAGCGATTCATGACCTGCGCCGTCGACTCAGACGTCGCGTTCCCAAACCCACCGGCGATCACCATGGTGCGATCGCCGGAGCCCTGGCCGAATCCGATGGTGCTCAGGTACTGACCGAGGCCGCTAATCAGTCCCACCGCGCTGGCCGCGCCGAAGGTCGACCAATAGTGGTGATTCACCTGGTCGCGCAGCGCCGCATCCCCGCGCTGGTTCAGGCCCGTGAACTGATCCAGGCCTACCGTGCGGCCATCCGGCAGGATGAGCCGATGGAAGGCGACGGCCAGCCGAGATTCGCCGACGGATTGCACCGGCTTCGTCTCGCCGAGCACGCGCGATCCCGCCGGGATCACGACCTGCTGCCCGCTCTGCGAGTAGATCGGATTCGTCACGAGACAGTTCACCGGCGCAGCGTTCGCGCCGTCCAGCCGATTCGTGAGCACGGTGTCAATCACCGTCCCTTCCAGGAGCCGATGCAAGGGACCTGTGGGACTGATGGGATCGGTACTGGCGGGAATGCGTCGGCCACCGGTCGATACCGCGGCTGACAACGATGCGGGCGCGGGTGTCACGATCGAGGGGCTGGGCGTCTGTCCGGGCACGCTGGCGGGCCCGTATCGGGCTGTCGCGCGAACGACGGCGTCGGCGACCTCATCGAGGTTGGGTGGCGCGGGCGGAGCGCCGTCGCGCACGGCGGTCGGTGAGGTACTGCGGGTGCCCGCGTCCCGGTCGGAGAGTGGTTGTTGGCCTGTAGGTCGCCGGCTGACCGCGACATTGGCGGCAAACAGACTCTCGTAGTCGCGACGCTTTCGCTCGGCTTCCAGCGGATCGGTCGGTCGCGCGGGTCGCTCGTCCTGGCCCGGCTGGCCGACCGTGGTGGGCCGCGCGGCTTCGGTCGTCGCCTCGAGGCGTGCGCGCGCATCGAGCGCGCGAAGCCGGTCTTGGTAGTCTCGGAGCCGCTCGGGATTCAGCCCCAGCGGTGGCATCGTCGATGCCGCCGCGACGCGCGGCGCAGGCTGCGAGTGGCCGGTGAAGACGATGATGCCCACCATCCCGACCGCGACACCGAGCATCAGCCACATTTGCATGCCACGCGGCAGCACCCCGCGGGGAATGGGGCGATGATCGCTGACCGGCGTGGTCCCGGACGGAGGTGAGGTCTCAGCCATGCCTACCGTCCTTGGGCGGCGAAGGAGAATTGGGCCTTGCCCACCGCCAAATAGCCACGGTCGAGCACCTTCGGGACGACATACGTGCCGCCGTGAACCTGAAAGTTGACGAGTGCTGGCGTGCCGTCCTTGACCTCGTACAGGGCGGGCAACTCGGTCGCATCCGTTTTCACGTAGGTGAACCGCTCGTCATGCCAGATGGCGCGCACGAGAAACGGCTTTTCGTACTTGGGCGTGCCATAGACGAACTGCAATGTCGTGGGGTACTCCTGTTGGTACGTCGCGATCGCCTCTGTGGCGCGTTGCCGCTCCGCGTCGACCGCGGTCCGTGACTCTGCCAACGCCGCTTGGATACCGTCGAACTGCGCGGCGGTGTAATATTTCGGCTTCCCACGAGGCTCATTCGGATCGGCCGTCACGTAGACTTTGAGATCCGGCGTGCTGTTGCCGCCTTTTTCGCTCACCAGAAATGAATACACGGCGCCGCTACCGGTCACCAGGTTCACGTTGGTGGCGGCGCCCTCCTTGGCCGGCTTCACGTGGGCCATATTGTGGGTCGCGCTGATGACCCAAAAGTCCTTATCGCCGCAGATGACGTCGAGGATCTCTTCGTCTTCAGGCAGGACGATCATCGTCGTGTAGCGCAAGCGTGTTTGGAGCGGAATCATGCTCCGGGCTGAGGCCGTCACCTCTCGAATGCCCATAGTCTGTCCGGCCGCAACCGACGACAGTGAGGGGGTCACTAGGACACTGAGTGCAAGAGCCGGCGCGACAAGGTGTGACGACGCAACACGATGGGTGAACATGTCAGACCTCCCGGTCACGCAGACGCCGCAAGGCGGTCCAAGCCGGCCTCGAAGCCATATTCGCGAGAGAGCGCGGCCACACGCTCGTTGTCGAGGGGCGTGTTCGTATAGATCCAATAGCTCTTCGGGTCGACAGTCAGGGTGAGGACCTTCGCCACATCGGCGCGCTTGAGCAGCATCTGCTGCCGTGGGATGAGGCCGGTCAGCAGGTCCAGTTCCATCTCATTCAACTGAAACAACTCCGCGTACTGACGCGGATCGAGAGCCGGGTTGGCTAACAGGAGTTTCGTCGGGCAGCTTTCGACCACCGTGCGCAACAGATCGGCGGAGGCGAAGTCGTCGATGGTTTGGGTCGAGAGAATCATGGCGGCGTTCCGCTTGCGCCAGGTCTTGAGTCCTTCCTGGACGTAGGCGCGCAAGGTCGGATGCTGGATGAATCGCCACGCCTCATCCATCACGCACAACTTGAGTGTGGCGGCTTCTGCGGGATCCTGAATCCGCGTCGTCACGCGATGGAGCACGTAGAACAGCAGCGGCTCGAGGAGCACCGGATAGTCGCGCATCGCCTCGAAGTCGAACACTTGGAGCCGCTCCACCGTGAGGGTGTCGTCCAGGTTGTCAAAGAGGCTGGCGTACCGGCCGCCCTCGATCCATTTGTGCAGACGCCCAGCGAGCGCACGCGGGAGCAAGTTGGCGAGCGTGAACAGGCGTCGCTGCGTGCGATCGAGCACGTACAGATTTTCGATGGCCTCGTAGACCTCACGGTCTTCCAGGTCGTTCAGGTGAGACCCGTCGTGGCCTTCCAGCAGCACGCGCACGAACGCGTGGAGGAAATGCAGGTGCTCCGGGGTCGGGTCGAGCGCAAAGGGGTTAATCGTCACGTCGCGCTGACGAAGTCCGACCTCGAGGTATCGACCCTGCAGGAGTGTCGCGAGCTTGCGATAGCTGTGCCCGAGATCGAGGATGACGGTCAGCGGATCGTACTTCTGCGCGTGCGTGACCAGGAAGTTGACGAGAAAGCTCTTGCCGCTCCCGGTGGCCCCAAGGACCAACGTGTGGCCCACATCCTGCACGTGCAGGTTGAACGCGTACGGCGTGTGGTGCGGCGTCTCGAAGATGGCCAGCGCTTCTTGATGGAGATGCGGGCTGACCCGTTCGCCCTGATCGAGGGTGAACAGAAAACTGAGATCGGCGAAGTTGGTCTCCAACAGCGCGAGTCGGCGCAGGTTGTGCGCGTTGTTGCCAGGCACAATGCTCAGCCAGGCGTTGAGCAGGTTATAGGTTTCCTCGAACACACTGCCGTCGTGGACCGCCATCACTTTCATGGCTTCGGCCGTGCTGTGTTGAAGCGCTCCCGGGTGCTCGCCATGCAGGACGAGTGTCAGGGAGCACATCCCGAAGAAATGGCCGTTGACTTCGAGTTCGGTCAGCGCTTCGCCCAGTTGGTGCACGGTGGCGCTGGCCGAGTCGTCGACGAGCATGTCCTCGGGTCGCGTGTCGGGCGCAACGTAATTCACCAGGGAAACACGTTTGTTGAAAAAGTGCCGGCGGCGCCTCTGGATGTCCTGCCGCATCCGATCGTTCGGAATCCGCTGCCATTCGAGACAGGCGATGAACTCGCCGGGAATCATGTGGAGGTCCCCGAGCAGGTGGGCAAAGGTCCGGCTCGGCGGTTCCTTCATGGACAGCACTTTGACGAGTCGGCCACCAACCATCAGGTGATCGCGGTGGCAGTCGACGGTGGAATCCGCAACGAAATAATCGAGGTGGGTGTCATGAGCGAGGCTGGCCGCTGCGGCTGTCGCTGGATCGCAGTTCACGAGCTGTCGGAAGAACCGGAAGGCATCCACCTTGGAGAGTCGTTCCGGGCCGATGTCGCTCAATTGCACCTCGAACGCCTGCGCCTTGTCATGGAGTGCAGCAATCGACCGGTCCAGTTCCGCTTCGAGCAGCGTCACCGTATGACGGGTCGAAAGCCAGGACAGGAAGGCCTCCCTTGGCGCGCGCCAGAAATGGCGGAGTCGCGTACTCGTGCGGACGGCCGTTGGCCATTCGTAGACGAGCACGAAGTACAGAGCCAGGTCGTAGAGTTCGCTGCGGCGGCTATTCAGGTAACTCGCCCGCTGTTGGACAGCCTCGTGGACAATGATCTGGGGACACGGCGCGGCGACAATCTCATCGATCGTCCGCTTGACGGTGTACTGATACACACGACAACGGTCGTCGAGCAGCCGAAGCGCCGCTTCGAGCCGATGGACCAGGGTGCGGCGCTGGGCGTGCGACAGACCCTCATAATCGATGCCTCTGAGCCGGTACACGACGCCGACGTGGCCGGCCTTCGTGAGGAATGTCGTGTCGTCGACGAAGCCCCACAACGCCAGGAGACCGTTGAGACTGCCGGCCTCGCGGTAGTCGCGGAGAATGCGCGCGATGCTCACCACCCGCCGATCTCCAGATGGACCGGGTCGTGTTTCCCTGGGTCATACCGGCGTCGCGCCTGTGAAGACGCGATCAGGATGCGCAGCATCTCCGGGTCGCGCTTCGTGGCCCACAGGGCAAAGCCGTACAGACCGCCAAACATCAACAAGCCGCCAAGAAATGAGTAGAAGAGGTTGAACGTGGCCGCGCCGAGGAGCAGCGCGAGAAAGAACAGGCGGCGATCGACGCCGCAGACGGTCAGCGGCCGATGAAGGGCCTTGTAGAGGGGCCGGTAGGTCGGGTGGTCCGGCATGATGCCACCTCAAAACGTGCTGTTGAACGCGTCAGAACAACCACGTGAGGAACTGCGCCGCAAAGAGCGCGAGTCCCCCACCGAACACGATGCCGGAAATCTGTCGCTTGGCGCCCGCCTCGCCAAACATGAACAGGAGCCCGCCGATCACGATCGCGACGAGCGCAAGCGACCGAGCCAAGGGTCCCGTGAACGTCGTGGCGAGATTGCTGGCAGCACGCTCCCACGGTGACTGAGCGAACGCGATGGTGGGAATCCAGAGGACGCCGACGAGTGTGATAATGCTGACTCGCCGAAGAACCGAAACCGGGCAGTCGCGAGACATGGCGGGCCTCCTGCGACGTGAGCGTGGTACAATCCCTTCTACTCTACAAGCATACGCATGACAAGCACAAAATCACGATCTGACACCGGTAGCGTACTAACAGCAGAGCTCGCACAAATTCTCGGCGCACGCCGAGCGGCACGACTGCGGCGCTTGATGCGCCACACAGGCCTGGCACCGGAGACGCTCCTTGATTTGGCGATTGAACTTCTCGACATCGCCAGTCGAAGGCTGTCACCAGAGCCCATTCACAGGACGGCCGTCGGCCTTGGCGCCGCGCGCTGGCGGAACGTGGGTCCCGAGGAGCGCAGCAAAGCGTTGCGAAAAGCGGCGCAGGCGCGCTGGGCCAAGCCCCGATGACGACACACATGGTTCCGGCGCCATCGTGTGCCTCCAATGACGCCAATGCAAGCATATGTATAGGCACGAGCCGAGACTGAGGGCGATGAGCCGACACGGACGGGCCGGGCATACCATGTCTTCCGCTCACGTTTTTGTAATCGCCCCTCATGACTCCTGACTATTGAACGCAGTTTTTGCACGAAATCTTACAGACGCAGGCACAGAATTCTGCAGGTCGTATACTGGCGACAGCCGCTCTGCTGCTGCCCGCCGACGCGTTGCAAGGTTTGGAGGAGTGCAACTGCGTGGAGTACATCGCGAAATCTGATTTCCTCGACGAGGGCGGGAAGCCCTTCGGCGCGCACATCCAGCGCGTGCTGCGTGATCTCGTGCCGAAGTTTCAGAGACGCTTTCCTTCCCTGAAAGACGCAGCCGTCATTACGGAAGTTCTGGAAGAAGCCGGCCGCAAGATCTCCGATCACGAACGACACTCAGGGCCAATCGAGAAGCTCCATGGATATGCCTGGGTGACGGTGCGTAGCGTAGCGATGTCGAAGTTGCGCGGAGGCGCGCTGAGAGTCGACCGGTCGACCGTTCGCTCGGATGAAAGCCATGCGCTTCTCTCTCGCATGCCTTCGGAGTTTGGAAGCGCTGAGAGAATAGAGAGCGCGATCCTCTTTGAAGAAATTCTTGCGCGGTTGTCTCCAGATGAGCGTATGGTGTGCGTCTGGAAGAGGGCTGGGTTCTCCAGTAAGGAGATTGCGGAGCGTCTTGGCAGCTCGGTCGGAGCCGTCGATATTCTGTTTCATCGCGTGAAAGAGAAGATTCAGAAGGCGGCACAAGGAGGGCCGCAGAAACGTCCAGTGCTGAAGGCAAGACTTCGCTCGGATGATAAATCGGAAGACAAAGCCAATGGCTGAGGAACGCCAGGCAGGTAAATCACCGGAATTCACACCGGAAGACGAGATCGACGAACTGTTTGCGCGTGCGAACGCGAACCCGACCCGTGTCGGCTGCCCTGCGCGCGGCGTCTTGATCGAACTCGCGCACAAAAGGCGACCCATCAGCGATCCCGCGTACGAGCATCTCGCGAAGTGCTCAGCGTGTTACCGAGAATTCAGAGCCTTTCAACAGGCGGCGACGACGCACCCGATGTCGTTCAGGAAGGCAGCCTGGGTCGCCGCCGCTGCTGCTGTGATGATCATCGTGGCCGGCACAGCCTGGTTCTTGAGTCCGTCGCGCGGAGAACGCGGGACGCTTCCTCAACCGTCGGTTCAGGAATCCCAAGTTGCGGAACGGCGCATGGAAGTCGATCTTCGCAAGTATTCGGTCACTCGCAATGAACAGCAGAAGCCAGAGACTGGTCCGGTATCGCTGGCGCGCGCCAGGTCAAGTCTCACGATCCTCCTGCCCGTCGGTTCTGAACCCGGACGATATGAAATCCAAGTGCTCGATTCGGGTTTGCGTTCGCAGGCGTCCGCGAGCGGAGAAGCAGCAATTCGCGACTACGTGACGACGTTGCAGACGACGATTGACCTGCAAGCACTTTCGCCTGGCGCCTATCAACTGGCCTTGCGCCGCCACGGTGAAGACTGGCGCCTCTTTCCAGCAGAAGTGAAATAGCACCGACGCTGCTGGGTGCCGCGCCGATCCGACTGAATCGCTATTGGCTCGCCACGGTTCTCCGCGTGTTCTACGCCTTAAGCCGTCGCCTGACTTGTTGCAAGCTCCGCGAAAGAACGCTGGGCGCGCTCCAGTTGATTGTCTTCGCCATTCCAGAGCGCTTCTGGGGAAAGTCGCTCCTCAATGTCCGGAAGCACTCCTCGACCTTCCAGAATGTTGCCCTGCCACGAGAAATACGCAGCGATCGGGAGCGCAACGCGATAGCCAAATCCCACCTTGAACGAACTCGCCGCTACCAGTCTGCCGGCCGTCTTCACGCCGACGAGCGTTGCAAGACCGTACTCTGACGCAAAGGCGGCCACCATCTCCGCGGCGCTCGCTGAGTGCTCGTTGATCAGAATCACCACGCGACCGTGATGCTTCTGCCCGCCCAGTCCCTCAGAGAATACCGCCACAGATCGACCCCTCGCGGCGAACCGAACGATGAGCGGAATGACGCCGAGCTTCGATGACGGAATTCGATCGAACCGCGGCAGTCTTTCTTTCTGGTAGCCGCGTCGCATGAGCGCCGCGCCAACGCTATACCCGACGCCGCGACTGTCGGGACACAGATGGCTCATCATTCGCAGACAGCCGATCCCGCCGCCCGTGTTGCCTCTCAGATCGAAGATGAGCCGAGAGCACGCGAGTTCTGCGACCGCTCGGCTGATGTCGCGGGCGACGTCCATCCCCAGAATGCCGGGGAACATGCTAACGCGGATAAAACCGGTGTCGTGGTCCAGCTTGGACGACGTCACCACCTGTTCGGGGACGACGATTGGACGCTGCTTCTCTCGGGAGCTCGGGATTTCAAGCGTAGATCGGACTGTTGAGCCGTCGGCTCTTCGAACGCTGAGCCCATACGAATGGCCCAACATGAAGCCGGTGGACTCGGGAGGTAGGAGTTCCTTGTCTTCGACGGTGAGCAACACGTCTCCCGGTCGAATGCCCGCCCTAGCCGCCACTCCACCAGGATGCACGTCCTGAAATACCCAGCGAAGGCCATCAGCGGTTTCTGCTTTCGTGAACGTGGCCGCAATCGCAATCCGTCCAGCGGCCCGAGGCCTGCTCTGATGGAAAAACCCTGTATGGCTCGTGCCGAGTGTTTGGAGCATGCGGTTCATGCCATGCTCGAATTCTTCAGGTGTCGCGCTTCCGAGTATGTGGGTCTCGTGCTCGTCGCGAAGTTTCTTGATGTCGGGCCACTCCTGGTTCGGAGCGACGAACTTCTTGCCCACGGTCTCCAGGACTTTGTCGAGGACGACTCGCCGCTGCGGTTGGTTCAGGAACTCCATCTGTGCCTGTCCTCAGTTCGTGGCGGCGCCACGCGGTTTGATGACCGCCCCGACACTGTCGCCATACATGAGCAGCCCGCTCCAGAGCTTCGGAACGGCCTGTGGGCCGAATCGCCTCAGCATGGTCAGCTTCGCTTTTCGAAGCGCTTCTCCCTTGTCCGCGCCGGCGGCAAGCTGGCGATAGAACTCCCGCATGATGGCGAGGCTGAATGTGTCATCAGCGCTCCACAGGTTTGCGACCACGGTTCGCGCACCGGCGGCCAGGAACGGACGGACAAGACTGGAGACTCCCTCTTGTCCGTACAGACCACCCGCTCCGGTGTCGCAGGCGGAGAGGGTGACGAGGGCCGCGCGCAAACGCAAGCTCAGGATCTCGCGTGCTTGAAGGAGACCATCCTCGCCGCCACCCGGCAGAAGAATCAGCGCCGAGCGCGCCGGATACTTGGTGCTCACGATTCCATGAACCGCAAAGTGGATGACCCTGTAGTCGCCGAGCGGCTGCTGCTTCAGCGTGCGTTCGGTGGCAGATTCCCCGAGCAGAACAGTCGTTCCCGGGCCACCGAGTGTCGCAGCCACCGATCGTGCTTCGTCGTCGGCCGACGGCAACGGAGAGAGCGCCGCGCCGTCAAGGTCGTACACGCCGCGACTGATTGCTCCGAGAGGCGGTTGAGGCGACCCGTTGGATTGAGGCGCTTTCTCACTGCTTTGAGATGCACTCACGGCGAGGGCGACACGGTGTGGCTGGCCCTGTGACTGCCGGCTTCTGAGGATCGTCAGAACGGAGCCCGAAGGAATGTACGAAACGACGTGCGTGTCCAGCAACCGTTTACCCGACGGGTCGAGGAGAAGCTCAAACGGCAACTGATGCAAATCGCCGTCTGGGCTCACGATCAGCCTGTACTTCCTTGAGATCTCAGGGACGTGATCGAATATCGCGGCGCCAAGAGCCTGCGCCTCGGCGCGTGATTCCTCACCTGCCCGAACCTTCTGCAACAGAAGTCGAAGGCGGGCCTGAATGGCTGCCCGACCCGGAAGCTCACAGATTCGCGCAGCAGCGCGCGTCGCCACGACGCAATACGATTGCGGCTCCGCAAGTGCGAATTCCAGCACGACTTCGTCGCTGCGCAACACGGCTTGCAGGTCTTTCAGGGTGACCGCTTTTCGTGGATTGATCCGCGTGCTGTTGAAGAGTTCGGTCTCGACCGGAGCCAGTCGCTCTTCAGCGGAGAAGATCTGATCGAGCAGGCGCTGGCGGTCGGCGCGACTTTTCGCCCGATACAGTTGCAGCTGCAGCGCGGCTATTTGTCGTTCGCCGGCACGTAGCTCAGGCGGCTTCTTCAAATCTCCCAACGGTGCGGAGACGAGCAGTTCGAGCAACGATCGACCGCGAGTCTGCTCTACGACCGAGAACAGTCGATTGGCGTCGTGGCCGTGTGCGCCTTCCAGGCGCGTCCGTGCGACGAACACGTCGTCCATGCTTGCGATGACTCGGCTCTGAACCCAGGGGCTGCTGACCCTGGTGAGCAGCCCTTCAAGGAGGTCGGTGGCCTCCTCCAGCAGATCCGCGGCGTCAATGTAGCGCTGTTGCGACGACCTCACTTCTGCAAGCTGCGCGAGCAGCTTGGGCGTCAGGATCTGCTCGTGCATCTTGCGGGCGACATCGACACCTTCGCGCAGCGTGTCGTCTGCCTCCGCGAGCCGGTTGTTGGCGCGCAGAATCTTCGCGAGGTCAAGCGCGATTTCCGCGAGAATGCGGTTCCCGCCGGCTTTGCGAGCCAGATCGGTCGCTCGAGACAGGAGTTCCACGGCGTGGTCGGTCTGTTTTCGGCCGTTCGCGATCAAGCCGAGGCTGAACGTCAGTTCCGCTTGATAGCCCAGCGCGCCCTCTCGCGTTGCGACGGCCAACGCTTGGTTCAACAGCTGCTCGGCTTCATCAAAGCGGCCGATCTTGACCAGCGCATCGCCCTTTCCGAGGTACGTCATCGCCGGAAACTGCAGCTCCGGCACGAGTGAGGCGGCCTTCAGCGCCTTGTCGTAATAATCGAGTGCCTGCTCCGCGCGTCCGAGTTGGCTGTAGCCTTCACCAAAGAGCGTGAGCCAGCGGACGACGGACGCGAGATCGCCATTTGATTGGGCTGTTTGTAACGCCCGTCCGAGCTTGATCACGCTTGTTGAGATGTCGCCCTGCAAGAAGGCGACGAGTCCCAGCTCGCCTTCGGCACGGTTCACCCATGCGGGATCAGCGAGCTTCGTCGCGATGTCCAGCGCCTCGCGCCATGACTGTTCCGCGAGAAACGGATCGAGATCGGTGTCTGTCTCTCCTTTGATCACCAAGCATCGGAGCCGCAGGCGATCATCGCTTTGCACGATCGGATCCTCGAGGTACTCGGCGAGTCGCTGTGACACCTCAGGGACGGAGAGTCGGGGGAGCTGCGCGCGGAGCTTATTGACGGAAGCGTAAAGCGCGTTTCGCTGGTCACCACGCTCTGTGAAGAGCCGTTGCGCATCCGCGTAGAGCGGTTCAGCGCGGGTCCAATTCTTGAGCCACGCAAGGCGGTCAGCGTCCAGCAGAAGTTTGTCTGGGTCCGGCGTGTTCTGTGCGAATGTCGCGTGGCACAGACTTGCCGCAGCCACGACGAGCGTCGTCCGCCGAATGAAAGCGACGATGCGGCCCCACGACATGGAACACTTCCCGCGAAAGTGATGCGGTGTGCGGTCTCGTTTTTACAGCCGTGAGCAAATTGATGCAAGACACAAGTTTGTAATCGTGCACAATCGATGTAAGACTCATCTTTGACAGTTACGGAGTAGG
>Ga0209488_10002860_pt1 | contig 14048 bp, 13 predicted proteins | sample Rivendell_Oct201_8_FD_188349 | JGI IMG/M metagenome (GOLD analysis project Ga0209488, IMG submission 188349) | Vadose zone soil microbial communities from the Eel River Critical Zone Observatory, Northern California, USA -... | ecosystem: Environmental > Terrestrial > Soil > Vadose zone >... | reverse complement strand
CGTGCTTTTGGCGGCGTCGCGTAGGTCGACGTCAACGAAGGTGAGGCGGCCCTGGGGCCGCAGCCATTCGAGATTGGCGCGCGTTCCTTTCCTCGAGAGATTGTCGAGAACGACAACCTCGTCGCCGCGCTGCAAAAAACGGCTCGCGGCATTACATCCGATGAACCCCGCGCCACCCGTGACAACAACTTTCATTTCAACGGCCTTTGAAACATCACACTAACCTTGACGCAACTCGGAAGTAAGTATTCCTGATTTCGCATGAGCCGAACACGTCCCCGCGTCATAAAATCACAGGCTGAGGCTGCGCCGGGTCCGGGCGGTCCATACGCGAAGCAGGATTTGTCTGCAAATCGTTATAGACTGCCGCCACTTGCCGGGCGTGCTCGTCCCAACTGAACTTCGCAGACCACGTGAGCCCGGCGGCTCGCCGCGCAGACCACCCTGCCGGCTGTTCGGCGCGCTCGTGTAGCAGACGAACGACAGTATCGCCCCATGCGGGCACGTCGGCGACGGGGCAATATTCGGCTGCGGGGCCGCCGGCCTCACGCGTCGATGCGAGATCGCTTGCGACCACCGGAGTCCCGCAGGCCAGCGATTCGATTATCGGGAATCCGAATCCCTCACTTTCCGACGGGAGCAGCGTCAGGGCGGCGCGACGATAGACGGACGCGAGTTCGAAGCTGGTGAGCGAGGAGACAATACGGATAGACTCGCGTAGTTGCGGGTAGTCTACTTGGTTTTTTTGCGCCGGAGTAAAGGGGCCACCCACCCTAATTAGCCTTACGTTAGGAAATTCTTCGCGTACACCGTTTAATATCTGCAATAGCACGTCTAAGCGCTTTCGGGGAATCGTGCTCCCGACATGCAGCAATTCGACCCCATCAGGCGTGGGCGGTCCGAGGAGTTGGGCCGCTTTTGCGTCGGCAACCCTATCCGGGACGGGCGAAAACGCCGGGTGCACGCCGAAAAGAATCACTTTCAATAGCGAAGGCGGTACGAGTCTATAACGCAGCAGTTCGGCGCGCGTCGTGTTGGTGTTGCAGATTACCCGGACAGCGTTCTGAAGGCCATCGAGGATTCGGCGCGTCATCATGCGAAACAGTCGTGAGCGCGATTCGCGGCCGGGCTCCAGCAAGCATCGGAACGTGTCCAGGTCATGGCAGGTGACGATGGCGCGGCCGCGCGGGATCTCATGCACAAGATGGCTGTAGCTATGGTCGACGATGTGGAAAATGTCAAATTCGTCACGAAGTCTTCGTACGACTCGCGGGTAGTCGACCAAGCGGTTCAACAGGCGGTCGGCATTTAACGCGATGCGCCCGGCTCCGGGAATTCGGCTAAGCCGCCGCACGAAGGCTGGCCGGATGAGGGTGGCGTGAACGGCCGCCGAATGGCCCTTGCGCAGATGGTCGAACAGCATCTCGCCGACAATCTGCATGCTCGGCCAATCCTCCTCGATAAAATCGCAAACAATCGCTACGCGGAGCGGCGTCATCGCGGCTGGCACCGAAGAATCGCGAGCGTGGAAGTTCCAGGGTTCAACTCGCTGCTAAGCTCGCCGGCAGACGAACCAGGCCTGACTGCTCAGCAACCCATCGAACCGGTCGGACGGTGAAAAATGAGTCTCGCGCACATCGAAGGTTGACCGCAGCTCGGTTCTCAGCATGCGCCAGTTAAAACCTTTATGAACATGGAAAGGGCCCTGGCTGTTGAGGTGGACGGGCCTCGAAATCGCGGTGCGCTCGGTGGCAAACATCATCCGGCACACTTCGGCCAGAGTATAGCGCTCGCGATACTTGTAATCCCCGATTGAACGCCATCCTGCCAGCGTCCGCATCACATGCTTTCCCAAAAGCGCCGGACCGATTTCGATCGGCACGCTGATGATCACGGTTCCGCCGGGAGCAACCAGACGGTAAAGGTCGCGGATCGCCTTCTCCAGGTCGTAGTCGAGACAATGCTCGAGTACTTCCATGCAGGTCACGACGCCGTAGGCGCGGTCGTGAGCCGCGTCGCCAAGCTCGTGCATGGTTGCGAACGAGATTGTACCCGAAAACCGCCGGCGGCAATCCTCGATTTGGGCAACATCCGGGTCCGCGCCAATCGCATCGGGAAAAAGATCCGCTACCTCGGCCAGTAACGTCCCGTCCCCGCATCCGTAATCGAGAAGACGCTCGCCTTTGTGAGGTTCGAGGAGTTGCCGCGCGAGCCTGAAGCGACTTCGATGGCTCCAGGCAATGATCGCGCTGCGCGAGAAGATTTGCTTTAAGGCATAGTGTCCGGGCGGCACCTGGCCTGAAAGGCGATCGTGTGCTCGTGAATCGCGGTCATCTGTTCGCCGCTCACGATCGTTCGATCGCGGATCCGGATCACCAACTCGCGGCTGACCGTCGTGTACTCGCGCCTCGTTCACGGTTAGCAACTTTGGCCGGCGGAGTTTCTGCCGGCACGCCCGCGCCGCGACTGCACGGACTGCGCTACGACTTCGCTCAACCGCGCGAACACAGCATCGCGAGCGAAATTTTCTCGAACGAACTCGCGCGCGGCGGTGGCGCGCCGCGAAGCCTCACCCGGGTTATCAAGAACTGCCGCGATGGTTCGCGCGAGTGCGGGGGCGTCTCCGGGCGGGTAGAGCGAACCGGTGCGGCCCTCGATCACGGTCTCCCTCAGTCCCCCTACATCCGCGGCAACGACCGGCGCTCCGCACGCCATCGCCTCCAACACCGAGAACCCGAGGCCTTCTTCGCGGCTCGCCTGGACGCATACGTCGGCGCACCGGTAATCGTCGGGAAGTTCAAGTCGGGGATCAACGGCTTCGGTAGCGATAAGGCGGTTGGCCACGCCAGCGCGCCGTGCTCGCTCGAGCAGACTCCGGTAGCCGCCGCTTCGATTCAAAAGCCATACATCGCGGCCCGACGCGATCATAAGACGAACGGCCGTGAGCAACGTTTCGTGGTCTTTCTCGGGCGCGATACGGCTGCTGAACAAAATCAGTGAACCGTTCGCGGGCAATCCGCGGCGCGCACGGATGATGTCCCTGGACTCGGACGAAGGCGAAAACGCCGAAGTGTCGACTCCGTAGATCGGAATGATCTCGATCGGCCGCCGGTTGCCGTGACTGCGCACAGCGTCGCGCAGGTGGCGGCTGAGAACAATGTAGCGCGTCCCAATCAACGCATTGAGCCGCGCAATCAGCCGCAGCGCGGCAAGCTCGCGTCGCCGAAACGGTTTGCCATCGATCGGATTGTCGACGCGGCATCGGTAGTACGCTTCAACCGGACTGCATACGAGCATCGTGGTTGGCACCGCGGTCATTCCGGCAGCGAGGTTCGCCGCGAGCGCCGCCAGCCCATAGCCCTGGACGATCACATGGTCAAACTCGCGCGAGCGCCGGAACAAATACGCGAGCACCACCCGCGTGAAGGCGGCCCGCGACGCGGGACCTACGACAGTCTCGACCCGGCCGGCCGGCGGATGATTGATTTCGGCGCCACCTTCGATTTTGCGCGCTAGGATGGAAAGCTCGAAGTGCTCTGCCATTCCCTCGACCATCCGAACGTCGGTCCCGCTCTCCACGATGAAGCAGACACGTAACGGATGCGCCGCCGCATGATTGACCGCCAATGCAGGAGGCCGCTCGGCGGTTTCGCCGCGGGTCGAGCGACTTAGAATGGCGCTGGTTTCGATCAACTGCTCAGACCGCTACGCTCGCCGGGACACGACACTGGTTTGCCTGCGCGTGTCCCAAGTTTAGGAACGGAGGGTCTTTAACTGGTAAAGCCGCCAGAGGCCAAGAACCGAAGTTTGATCTTCGCCCGGCGCCGAGTCTCCGATCACACGCAGAGGCTTCGGTAGATTGAAAGGTGCGGCTTCTAAATTAAGCGGCCTAAAACTGCCGGGCCATATATCGGTATTCCTATCGAGGCTGGGGAAACTCGTTGTTATCAAGTAACCAATGCCGTTTCGTTTGAAATTCCTCAAGGCCATCGAGACTTGTTTGTTCGTCAGATGAATCAGGCAGTGGCGGCACAAGACGACATCGGCGGCCGGCAGCCGGTCCTTTGTGATGTCGGCGACCAAGAAGCTACGATCTTCGCGACCATAAGCCCGCCGATTGCGTTCGATGAGATCCGAAACCACGTCGACGCCGATGTATTTTATGCCGGGCAGCTCAACCGTGCGCATCCAGTTGAAATCGCCACATCCTGCGTCGATTAGCGACTGCGCGCCGAGATCATGGAGCACTTGAGGCAGGGCATTGCCAATCGACCGGGAACCCTCCAGCGTCGAACCCACACCGGAGACACTTTCGCTGTACCCCCAGAGTTGGCGTTCGTAGATTTCGGTAAAGGCCCTCCGATTCGATTGCAATGTTAAGGAGCGGCGGCGCAAATCAGCATAGAGTTTCTCACCAAGCACGCCCTTTAATAGCCTTGCGAACGAGCGTTTTGTGAGCATTTGCTCTGGCTACCTCCTCGGTAGGAGCCGTTTCGAGTCATCAGCCGGCCGCCTCCGCAAAAACCGCCATCAGAGTCTCGAGGTGACGTGCCAGACTGAAGCGCCGGGCGAGCGCCACGGCCCCTCGGCGCAGTCGCGCATACTCATTCGAATCATGAAGACAGCGGATTATCGCGGCGGCCAGACCGTGCGCGGTGGGCAGATCACCCGGCGCGAGGCATCCATTGATTCCGTCCGTGAGCCATTCGGGAATTCCACCTACGGCGAATGCGGCGGCAGGAATACCTTTCAGCCCGAACTCGGGTCCAACCAACCCGAATGGCTCGGGCCACAAACTCGGCATTACCAATAAGTGGATGCTCTTCGCCAACGCATCCAGCGCGTCCGCGTCAAGCCATCCTACGAACTCGATTCGGAGGTTGGGATTGCGCGCTGCAAGGACGCGGGCTTGCGCTGCCCAATCCTCGCGCGCGGGACCTTCACCCGCGAAAGTGACCCGCACAGGCCGGCCCAGCGCGGCCGCTACTGCGGGAATCGCGTCGAGAAGCACCGCTCCGCCTTTGAGCTTAGTCATCCGGCCGGCGAAGAGCAGCCTCCATTCATCTTCATTGGACTTCGCGGCTTGGGCGTGCCCAGACGTTTCGCGGCGCCAACCATCGTCCCGGCCCGCCAATGGTGAATGAAGGGATGCATACCCGGAGCCACAGTTGTCCCGGCCTGAGTAGACCGGAAGCGGAACGAGATGAACGGCGCTTTCGGCAAAGCCGTGCTTGAGATACTCGCGCCGCATGTGATCCGAAGCGGTTAGAATCGCTCGATACTCTTTCAGGAGCCGCAGTTGGGTCTCCTGACGCGAATATTCGCGCCACATGGTTAAAGGATTCAGTCCGCCGCATCGATGTGGATAAAAGTGCGCAAAGCACTGCCATCCAAACTGCCGCACGCACGGACGCGCTACCGGGTAGCTGAAGCTTTTCCCTCCGCTGATACAAGTGCCGTGATAGCCGTGGGCAAAAAAAACGTTCGGCGCAACCGCGAGCGCTTCGGCGTCCAGCATCGGCTCGTCCAACCCCTGGGCATAAATCAAATCGGGGCGCCAGGCCTTTAGCTCGCGGAATGCCGACGGTGCACCCATCCCGGACAAACACCAAACCGGGACATTTGCGTGCATGCCGATTCCCGGCCGGTCGACGGGACCGTCCATCTTGCCCAAGAGCGCGATTTCATGCCCTGCCTCACAAATCGCCGGTATTATCGTATCAAGGTAGATCTCAATTCCGCCTGCCAGCCTGAGATTAGTGTTAGTTATTACTATTCGCATTTGAGCCTGGCCGCGTCAGCACGACTGTCGCACGAGGGAGGTCTTTTCGAAAGCGAGCGCTATAAATGTGTAGTCGCGATTTTCCCAACAGACCGTCCTTTCACTACACTCAGGCACGTCCGATCTCTCGATCAGGGTCAGGCCGTGGGCCCCGGCGCTTTCCACAAGTTGCGGAATCTCAGACGAGCAGAAGATTCGCCACGGCAATCCGAAAGCTTCGTTGCAGCCGAGCGTTCCGATCTTTTCCTGCCAATAGTCAGTCGTGACAAACAACCGCCCATGCACTTTCAGCAGACGGGAGACCTCCGCCAGGAAAGCGTCAAGGTCGACGCCATGTTCGATCGTCGATATGCTCACCGCCATACTATAGTGGGCCGATGGCAGCCGGGTTGCGAGTATACTTCCGGCGCGGAGCGCATATGGCGGGTGCAAAGTGCGCCGCCGCCACATGTTCGCAAGTTGCCGCGCTCTGAGTGCCCATTCGATTCGAAAATCGACGCCCAATAGCTCGCTGAATCCGAGCGCGCTCAGAAAACGAAGCGTGAACCCGCGGCCACATCCCAGGTCGACGATCGGACTTCTTCGGTCGAGCCGTTCGACCATGCTCGATAGCAGAAAATGATCCCAATTTTTCTGAACGGTCTCGTGAAGCGGTAGTCCTTGCCGTGTCAGGCTGAGTACACAGCTGCCCAGTTCACGCCAATCCTGAAGGACCTTGATCAACGCTTTTCAACCCGGTCTGATCGCATCGGTATCAGGAACGGCGGTGTGAGCAGATACCCAGTCCCGCTGACAGTGGAGTTTAGCATGGATGCGGCGAAGTGCATTCGGGAGCACGGAGAGCCCCAATCGTATGCTCAACCGCAAACCGTTGCGCGTAAAGATTTCGTGCGACACTTCCGGCGCGCAATCGCTCGCCCTCGTCCGCGAGCATTCGCGCGATCAGGGACTGCATAGAAACCCAGTCGCCCACTGGCGCCATCGCGACCGCGCCGCTTTGTGCCCAGAGAGGCTCGGTCGCAACACCATTCGTAGTGACAACCGCGCGTCCATGCGCGAGCGGCGCCATCACGCTGCCCCGCCGCGTACTGATGCCGTCCGGGTATGGCTGAATCATGACGTCGCACGCTTGCAGAGCCAATGACAGCCGGTCGGGGGCCAGCGCGCCGGTTGCATACACCCGGTCCGCAAGTCCGGGATGCGCGCCCACCCATCGGTCGCGGAAGTTAGTGCTGTTGGCGCCGATCAGCAGGATTCTGGCGCCGGGGCGACGCTCCAGCACGGGCTTGAGCAAATCCTCGACACTCCGTCCCACCAGACCAGAGTGTGTGCCGAAATGGCCTAGTAGCGGCGCACCGCTGGGTGAATACGCGAGTCGCGTCGCCGCCACTCCTGCCGAATTGTCGACGACCGGAATATTACTGGGAACCGGTAGCCACGAGATTGAATTATGAGGGCCGATAAACCTCCGAAGCAAATCCTCCCATAGCGGCGTCGCAACGAAGATTCGTTCGGCCGAGCGCGCCACCAGCATCGTCATCAAACGTGTCGTAAGGCCGATAACATTATGCTTAAGCGGCTGGCTAACTCTCAGCGGGAACATCACTTCATGGAACATCACAGCCGTCCCGCGGTGACGCCGGCCGAACAGCCATAAACAAAACGGCAAGTTCATCGCCTTGAACCCAAACGCGTGAGGCACGTACTGCACCAGCATGCGGCTTTGCCCCGGGCTGTCAATGGATCTCGCGAGAGCGGTGAGCGCGCGCGGTCCGAAATGTCCCGGCAGGCGATGCACGACGACTCCATCGTCGCTTTGCAGCTGCGCGGTACACTCCGGCGCCCAGACATGAACTTCGTCACCCGCGCCGGCCAGACCGCATGCGACAAGCCGCGAGTAGTCACTGACACCCCCCGGCTGAGGCGGATATTCCCCCGTAATCAGGTGCCAGACCGCCATGTGGGGTTCTCACTTCCAGGCAAGATGAACCACGCCGCGCTCGTCCAGGGCATCCTTTTGTCCGGTGAGCGGAATCGCATGTAAGCCCAATTCATCGAGGAACCGGCCCGCATCGCGAAATTCGTCCGAATGCCACAGGTCGGGGTGAAGCTCGACCACGATCCCAAGTTTGTTCCGCTGCTTCGCGAGAAGCCGCTTGCAACCACTCAACGCCGCGAGTTCGAAGCCTTCGACATCCATCACTAGCCAGTCCGGGAACAGTTCGTTCGCTTCGCAGTACTCGTCCAAGGTAACGACCGGCGTAGTAACTTTGCGTGCGCTCCTGGCGATCAGATCGATCGGCGACCCGAGCCGGCTGATGCCGTCGAGTCCGCTATTTTCACCAGGAGTGTATAACGTGGCAGTGCCTGCGAGGGCGCCCACAGCCGCGGGCACCACATTTACGTCATCGGCGAACCCGTTCAGTCTGACGTGTTTCTCCAGTATCACGCGTGCTTCCGGGTTCGGCTCGAACGCAACGACTTTTCCGCCGGGGTGAGACCAGTATGCGAGCTGCAGTACATAGTGACCGACATTCGCACCGACGTCGAAACACAATTGTCCCGGACTGATTCTGTTGCGCAGTAAATCAGCGACGGGCGCCTCATATACAAATTCGTCAGGGAAACGATCGCGGCACCGAGGATCGCGCCGGAACTCAACGCCGTTGATAGTGAAGGGAATACCCTGTCCGCGGCTCGACCAATCAAGAAAGGATTCGTAGGCGGGACGCAGCCCTCTTATGAGCCGCGACCGGCGTCCGAGCGTGTCAGCAGCGACGCGGGCCGCTCTTTGAATTGCACCTGTCCAGAGTGGTTGCGTGCTCACGACCGATAAATCTCGAGGCACCGCTGCACAACCTGTGGCCATGTGAATTTATCGAGTACGCGCCGGCGCCCCTCCCGCCCCATCGCTGCCGCTTCCACCGGATGGGCCCGCAACCAGCAGATCCGTTCGCGGAGAGCGGCCGGATCGTTTGGCGGCACTACAAATCCGCTGACACCGTTCTCGACGATCTCCGGCATGCTCGCAACATTGGTGCAGATAACCGGGGTTGCGCAGGCCATCCCTTCGAGCAGAGTTTGTCCCAACAGCTCGGGAACGCGCGTCTCGCTCCCATATATAGTACGATAGACACTCGGAAGAACAACGCACGTGGCGTGCCGATAAGCGTCAACAAGCTCCGAGTCATCGCAATCATGGCGGAAACTCACGCGCTTGTCAGCGCTTAACCGATGAAGGTCCCTCAGATAGGCCTCATCGAACTCATGGCCTATGAGCTGCAACTCCATCCCCGCGGGGATGGCATTGATTAGCTGATCTACTCCCTTATGCGGCAGCAGTCTGCCAACGAACAGCGCGCTTCTATTCCGGGCCACCAACTCGTCGGGTGAGAACTTCTCAACGTCAACACCGCCAAGTATTACGTGGGCGAAGTGTTTTTCGGAGTGGCCGTAGAGCCTGCGGCTGTACTCGCTCAAGTGCAGATGGCCATGGTACCAGCTATCGGTCGAGACATAGGCGGATACGTCAAACCCGCCGCCCCCGAGATCGGTCACGAAGACACGCCGCCTCGTGAGCCGGCAGAACGCAGCGGCGAAACTGCTGGCGAGCATGTGTTGCTGATGGCAGTGAACGACGTCGGCTTTGAGCAATTCAGGAAAGATTGACAGGGAAATCGGGTTCGCGCGCTGCCCTCGCACATGCCACGGATTACCGATGACCCTTACGGCAAGATTGCCGATTGTCTCATGCCGTTCGCGCGCGCCGAAAGTAACGAGCCTTGTCGGCACTTCGTCGGCCATATAGCGCGCCAGTTCGAGCGCGTAGCGTTCGGCGCCGCCTACGACTCCGCCGTTGACGCCGAACAATGCTGCTACAATGTGTATGACTCGCGGCTTGATGATTTTCACTCACGGATGGCGTAGAGCAATCCTCGGTGCTCGAAAAGCTGACGAGCACGGCTATGGAATCGGGCGGCCGCCGGAACTTGCTTGCATCGGGCGCGCGTCTGCTCGCAAAGGTTGGCATGATATTCAACCAGGATTCCAGTTTCTGGAGCAGCAATCAGATGATTCAGTGGCTTTCGGATGCGCTTACTCACAGCGTATCCCGGCCAGGCGGTGGCGCTGAATCGAGCGCTGATCCCCCCGGCCCGTTGATCATTCTGCGCGGCGTGCGGAATAACGTTGAGGGCACGACAGCCGCCGCTTTGTTTCGCTGATAAACGGCAAAGAACTTGCCTTTTTCGATTTCATTAAACTCCGCGAGCGCGGGCGCCAACTCCTGCCAATTCGGCGCCGGGCCCGCAATCGGCATGGTCGGCACGACAAGCAGCATCGCCTGCGTAAGTTGCTGATGCACACGCTGCAGCTCCCGCGCGTTAGGCAAGCCGGGAAACAACCATACGCCCGTGGGCGGTGTGAACCCGGGAAATAGCAGCGCGGCACTGCTTTCGCCGCTGAATACCAGCAATTGGTGCGCTCTCGCGAGGCGCAGGATCGCCAGCCATTCCTCGCGTTCGACCGGAGGCATCCACAATCCCGCGGTCTGCGGCGACGGAGCCGTCGTACGCCACTGTTGATAGACTCCTACAGCGGAGGCTTTATAACTAAGAATTGCCAGGCCGCAGAAACACCAGGTCGCCACTCGGGCCGCGTATCCGGTATCGGATGCGGCGCCAATTCCGACCGGGATCAGGTAAACATAGTAAAACCACGAGAACGGTCCTCCGAAGAACAGGAAGATGAAGGCCACTTGACACGCCGCGCAAGTAACAACTACGGCATCGATTGTGGCGCGATCCGATTCATGGTCCTCCGCATCGGCGCGCCATAGCCTTGATACACGAGCGCCGGCGACAATAACGAGATATGCCGAACCGGCCAACCACAAGGCCGTCACCGTCCCTAAATAGTATTTCCAATTTGCGCCTGACCGGTGCCAGAAATACCGACCGCTCCCAAAGAAGAACCCAAAGTGTTGCGCGCGGTAGACTTTCATACCGACAAACGGAAAGAGCGTCTCGGCGAGGCTCGCGTAGCCGTAGAAAGCAGCCAGCAGTAATGACAACCCAACCCCGGTGATAACGGCGGGCGCGAGGAGAGCGACGCGGTTGCTTGTCTTGTCTTCACCAATTGGCCGGAGGCCGAAGAATATCCACAGCAGAAGCAACCCGCCATATACATAGCCCATACTGGGCTTTACGAAGACGGAAGCACAGGCTAATGTAAGTGACCTGTCATATCTGCCGTGAGCCTGTTCCGCGAGACCATTACACAGTAGAACTGCTTCGACGCCGTGAGAAGTAGCGCTCCAGGTCATGAAACCGAGCGAACAAATCAGGAGCAAACGCCCGGCGGTGTCCATCCGCAACCTGACGGCCAGCTTGGCGAGCCCCCACACAAAGATCAGGTTGTAAAAGAAGGCCAGACCCACCAAGGCTAGCGGAGTGCGTCCGATAGCTCGAAACCACAAATGGGCGAGAAAAATCGGGAGTAGCCCGTAAAGGTAGCCAAAGTCGATTACCGGGCGGTATCCATGTGTGACCAGGAAGTCGATAGTCAGGACTGATCCGACGTCGCCAAATACAACATTGTCGAAACTGAAGAAATCCGGAATCCGCGAAACACAGATCGCGGTCAGAACGCAGGTCAAAATAAGGAAAAACCCGAAACTGCGGTCGGAATTCAAGAACGAACTGGTGGATCTTCTTTAGAGTGGACGTGAATTACTGGATCACCGGCGGTCGCTCACCCATTCCTAGCGCCGTTCGATAGCTTTCATAAGTCAGTTTCGCCATCCGCTGCACGGTAAAAGCTTGGGCCCGGCGCCGCGCGGCTTCACCCAGTTGTCTGCGCCGGCGTGGGTCTTCGAGCAATGAGGCGATAGCGGCGGCGAGAAGGTCAGCATTTTTTGTTTCGACCAATACGCCCGCCTCGCCCACAATCTCGGCCATCGCCGATGCGCCGCGCGCGACAACGCAAGCACCCGAAGCCATCGCCTCCAGCACCGGAAGTCCAAACCCCTCGTAAAACGACGGAAACACGAAGACATCGCCCGCGCGGTAAAGCCGCTGGAGGTCCTCGTCCTTGATAAAGCCGGTCTGCTCAATCACGTCGTCAAGTTTCAAGTCGCGAACCATGCGCTGGAATTCCGCTTCGCGCTCCGGCGTGACAGCAGCGCGGCCAAATAACAGCAGTTTTAATGAGGGATATTGCTCGCGAAGTTTCACCACAGCAGCAAGCAGGCCGGATAGATTCTTTCTTGGCTCCAGATTGTAGAGCGAGACGAGCACGGGATCGGATGGCCTTTCGCGCGCAAGCCCGGCATGAATGCGACCGTCATCGCGAGGGTCCACGGCACAGGAAAATTCGCTGCCGTGTGGCACAACGTCGATGCGGCCCTTGTCTATGGCCCACAGATCATGAAGGTCGCGCGCGGTGGCTTCCGAAATACATATCACTCGCTTCGCCAGGCGGCGCACCGCCCATCGGTTTATTCGATAGGGGCGCGACTTGCGCGCGAGTTCGTACTCAGGAAACAGCTCGTCCATGAGATCGTGTTGAGTAATCACCACTGGACATGGAGCCAGGAGCAGCGCCAAACCATGTAGCGAGTGAAAAAGCGCCACCCCCTCGCGGCGTAACAACCGCGCATAGTTTAGCTGGTCAATCCAGTACGATGCGCGTCCGCGACTGTGCTCGAATCGTGCATAACGCCAACGCTGCGGGCCGCCGGCCACCAACTCTCGCACTTGCGGTACCGTTTCGCTCCCGGAACCGAGCACAAGAAAGTCCGCTTCCACGTCCAGTGACGCCAGCGCGCGCAACAGGCTCACGCAGTAGCGGTATTGACCACCTCCGCCGAGATGGTCAAGCGTGCTAAAATCGATCGCGATCAGTGCCACCGCTGTCTTACTTACGGATAACCAGTCTGGATAATCGCGAAGCCGAACAACCCGCTTTCCATCGGCTAACCTTTGACAACCTCCAGCTCGAAATAAATGAACCAGGCAGGAAAGAGCGATGTCCAACGCCGCTCGTAGCGCTCCGGCCACCGATTGGCCATCCGCCGCGCCAGGCGGTTGAGCAGATATGGGTGAAAGATCAAATTGCGCACACGGGATCAAAAGCGGCCCTTCGTATAGAGCGCAAAGTTGTCGTATCCGGTTACGTAATTGAAGCTTGAAATCCCAAAGAAATGCCGATGCGTTGGATCGGTGAAAGCGTTTGCACATGAAAAATGGGGCACCGTTATCCGAACGACTGCTCCCTCGCGAGTGACGCGATGAATCTCCTCCATCACTGCCAGAACGTTTACGCAATGCTCGATCACATCGTATGCAAAAACCTCGGTGAAATGGCCGGCTGGAAGTGGCCACGGGAGCCGGTCGAGATCGCATTCCAGGTCGGGTTCGACGTCCCGATTGATGTCCACGTTGAGCGCGTCAGCAATCCGTCTGCGCCCGCATCCGAGGTTCAGCTTTTGCGGTAACTCCTTGAACCCAGTCGATGTCATGATCGCCACTAAAGCCGGACGACACCTTAGCCCAATTCGGTGATGCGTCGCGGTCAGCCCGTAAAACGGCGAGCGGCGAAAGCAGCCGTCCGCCTTTCACGAGCGCCAGAATTGAAATTTGCCTCGCGCTTGGGCGTAACGCCGGCTCTCGAGACTCCGAAAAAGAGAACCCACGCCGATCAGCCCAGCGGCCTGGGGCGACTTTCTTTTGTTCTGCCGATGCGAGCAAGATTTGCGAGGCGTCTCACGTTTTGTGGCTTCAGCAGGCGGAAATTGCCTTTCGCCAGGAGGTAAAACGGTCGAAACCAGAGTGCTCGCATCCATGTCCACATCCAACTGACCCGCTCACCATCGTCCATCTGCCGCAAGGCCTTGGCCACAAGCGAATTAGCGAACGCCAGGTTTATCTCATTGATGAGCGGCTTCGCTCGCTCACCGTAGCGCTGCCGCACAAGATGTTTGTAAACTCGGAGATTGGGACCGTACTTATCAGCCAATTCACTGAATTCGAAGCCCCGGCGAAGGACCAGAGGTTCAGGCTCGTATTCAAACTCGCCCTGCTCACGAGCCAGCATCCACATATAAGAGTCCTCGCAACCGCAGCCCTTGAACTCTTCCCGGAAGCCGCCGCAGCGCTCGAACGCCCAAATGCTTTTACCATCGCGATCCGGCGCGACCGCGATCACTCCGCCCCATTTGCGCCCCTCGGGCATTTGGCCGAACTTCACGCCCGCAGCGTAGGGGTTG
>Ga0209488_10002859_pt1 | contig 14051 bp, 13 predicted proteins | sample Rivendell_Oct201_8_FD_188349 | JGI IMG/M metagenome (GOLD analysis project Ga0209488, IMG submission 188349) | Vadose zone soil microbial communities from the Eel River Critical Zone Observatory, Northern California, USA -... | ecosystem: Environmental > Terrestrial > Soil > Vadose zone >... | reverse complement strand
TTCACCTTCAATTCCGTTCCCCTCGATCTCGCCCCGACCCAGCAAGCCGACCTCTACTCCCGCCCACACGCTCTGTCCTCCCCGCTCTCACCAAACTTACATTCGAAGGCGTTCATGAGTATTTGGAGGACCTTCTGGCCCGAATCGATACCCCTCTCCTCTACAAACTCTTCATCATGAGCTTCATGGACCTCGACTTTGACGTCTCACAACTTCACCGGCTTATCGGTCACGCAGAAGAGTTCAAGGCATATAACCACGCAAAAGTGGTGATTTTCGATTGCTCAATTGATTTAAGCCTTCACCCTAAAACAGGGTCGCTCGATTACAGCAGGCGGCTCGAGTTACGAATCAAATGCAGAGAGTTAGACTGGCAGCTTTCGTCTCTTGCCCAGTTCTGTAGTCCATCTTTCCCCCTCATTTCTACTTTAGAGGAGCTCGAGATCAGGGAAAGTAAACTTCCATCATCACACTGGAAAGACGACATGGAGGACACTCAATGGCTGGAGCTTCTGAATTCGTTCAACGCTCTGAAGAATCTCTATCTTACCTGTGGAGTTGCACAACGTGTCTGCGGTGCCCTTCAAGAGGTTTCCGGAGAAAGGGCAACTGAAGTGTTACCCGCGCTGCGCAATATTTTCGTAGATGGGTTCCGGTCATTGGAACACATCCAGGAAGCCATTAGGCCATTTGCCGCGGCACGACAGCTCTCCGGTCACCCTGTGGCTATCGACCATTGGCGATGATCATATTGGTAACATAAAATGGAAGTCAGTATTCGAGGATCGATGAATTCTGTCCATTTTTCTTCGTATCTACTTTCTTCCTGAATAGGTCCATCGTCCGGCTGTTGAGGACACCAGTTACAGTATCTTTTCTGCCATCATCGCGAATTCCCGATCCGGCTTCTCTATGTCTTTGTACCGTACCTTTAACTCGGTACAGTCTATCATACTGACGCCAATTATGTTGGCAGTAGTTTGCCTGTTGAAATTTCTTCTGAGTCCAAGGGGGGCCCTACGTCCTCGTTCGGTTCAAAATATATGCACCGATGATTTCGAGCACCATAGACCTGCGGAGCCCGGGGGGGTGTCGGTAGTAGAGGCCCCCGCGTTCGCAGCGGGGAGGCTACTTTGACATGCACCCAGAGCACTTCGCATGCGCATGGACACAGATGATGACCGGCTGAGTGACGACGACAGGAAGACATTCAATTGGAACTCACTACACAAAGTGTTCAGCCCATGCTGATGTGGTCAAGGGGAGCCACGGCATAGGTTTTCAACCCGAACCACCCACGGTATACCCTGGGCCGTGGGAAGGGATGACCGAAGCAGGTTTTGACGGGTGCGGGTCATGGTCTCGGGGGTCCCGTGCAGATCACCCGTCATGCGAAACGCGCTCTCATTCGATCGTCCCGAGTTTTCTCGTCGTTGCTTCCCTTTTCTATAGAACTTTCTATCTGCATACATTTTCCTTCTCTCAAGGCCAAACAGGAGAAAGTGAGGCGTGAAGCACCCAAACCGACCAATCCCGCCGTAATTCCTTCAACGGCCGCTTGCGTAAGTTTTGTGCTTTACCAACAGACCAGTCCTGTGGCGCGCTGCGGCGATGTCATCGCCGAACATTTTATCTACAGGAGGCGTATCGACTGTTGCATCATAAGATACATCATCTAGGATGGTGGACGATGCGAGTTTACTGTTACTAAGCGTCCGGGTGAAACTTAGATTGCACGAGAGAAGAGATAGAGGAGGTGGGGACGGAACGAGGCCCAAAGAACACTAGTTAGTACGACAGGAGAGGTGGGTGCTGCAGAGCTGGTGCAAACCCGGAGGGCGATAGCAACACAGTCAGTGAGACCACGATGAGGGAGAGATGAGTCAGTAGAAATGGAGAAGACGACGAGAAGATAGCTCTCGCGAATCGCTTTATCCCGACGGCTGCTAGTTGAAGGTTCGTAGCTTCTACAGCAACGTTGATGAAGCGCTCCACCAGGGATACCGCGCCCACTGGCAGTGTAGGTTAAGGTGAGCTGTCACCGCACGCTAGGACGACGGAAACGCATATTCCGGAGAGGGCGCTGTATTCGCCCCAGCGAAACGTTGTGGCGTTTCACACGCGCTCGCACTTCAAGTCCCACTCCGGAGTTCTTTCCTTCCGGTTTTTCTCACCTGATAAGAGAGGGCAGACTCGATTGTTCCCGGGCGTGCATCTGTTACCAGTGTACCGCCAGCCCAAGCGTGGTAGTATCTCCCTGTGTGGCACCCTACTATGCATCTCCCAAGGTAGATTGTGCACCGGCGTCGGATGTAATATCAGTGCATGACTGTCTGTAATCGGCACCAGCATCCAGGGTACCTCCCGTGGACGTCCAGTGGTAAGTTTGGCATACCTATCTCCATGCGTGCCCACGCCCGCTTATTGTCCAGACTCGGAGCCCCACATCTTTGCCATGGAGCCCACCCACTTCGTGAATTACTGCTCACGCAATCTGAGGCGAGACATACCTGTCTATACTGGGAAACAGGAACAAAAGCTCCGGGTACAGGACACTGGACCAAATCGTGTCCAAGTTGAGTTGCACTGAGCCACACTCACGTAATGAAACACTGCGCAGTGCTAGACACGCACGAGGTGCGGAGGAACAGAGAAGAGAAGAGATCAGCTGCCCTACTTGCCGGGTCATCTCCGAAGTGTGTCATGGTCCTCAAGGACGACGTGGTAGATAGAGTGGCTAGCTGAAATTGACCATACACGCTCACTGACCGGTTGCGGTGCCCTTTCCTGGGTGAGTATACACGCACCACGAAGAATCCGTGACTTTGAACGGATTGACGTGGTTGTGGAGTCGCTTGTGAATGCTCGTTTCAAAGGTGAAAATGAAGTTGGCCAAGGGGAGATGGCGGTGTGCCCACACAACTGCTACCCTGAACTAGACGCTGTGAAGATGGAAAGGGTTCCTCGGAGGGTTCACTGTTCACAGACCAGAAAGGATAAAGTTTGGAAGATTTCTGCCCCGTGGGGAATTCTTACTCAGCTCTAGGTGCGACAGGGGCAACACACCACTTGGCCCTCAGGCCTCAGACGTTGACCAGTTTTCTCGTGTACGTCGAGCGAGATTCATTCTCACCATGAAATACTAACCGAATTTCATCTAGTTGTGTTCCTTCGTCAAGTCCCTCCATCACTCGTCCAATCATTATTGCCCTGCACCCTCCGCTCGTCGACTACTAGGTTGGTCTCTCATCTGTAGGTCCTGTGATAGGCGGTCGTTCTGTACACCTCTGAGAAGGGTCTTGTTTAGCACTAGATCTACGTATGCCGTTTTCTCAGTGTTCTGAACAGCCGCTGACCCTTCCAATACAGGCCCGATGACAATCGACGATCTCCCCGACGATGTGCTCGTGGAAATATTCTTCTATGTGAATATTACGCACTGGGACAATCTATGGCATGCACTCGTGCATGTGTGTCAAAGGTGGAGATATCTCGTATTTGCATCTCCGCGTCGCCTCAACCTACAACTCGAGTATTATGGACATCGACCTATGTCGGAGGTGTTGGACGCCTGGCCAGTTCTGCCTGTAAGACTAATGTCGGGCCTTGGCGGGTCAGGCCAGCAGTTGGATAACTTGGTTGCTGCGCTCGAGTCGGAACACAACAATCGCATCTATAAAATCCAGATCATTACTATGACCAATTCGCTCTGGGAAAGGTTCGCAGCAGCGATGCAGAAGCCATTCCCGGAGCTAAGAGTTCTGCGCGTTTGGGTACATGGTGATGTGGTGCCCGTCCTTCCTAATTGGTTCTTTGGTGGATCTGCCCCACGGCTGCGAGAACTCGAGTTGAGAAGCATTCCAATTCCGTCACTGAAATTACTCCTATCTGCCAATATTATTGGCCTTGTCAAACTCACCCTTTGGAACATTCCTGATCCTGGCATTTCACCCGACGCGATGGCCACCGCCCTGACAGTGATGACCAGACTCGAACACCTTCATCTTACATTTCGTTCCCCTCGATTTCGCCCCAACCCAGCAAGCCGGCCTCTGCCTCCGCCAACGCGCTCTGTCCTCCCTGCTCTCACCGAACTTAGATTCAAAGGTGTTTATGAGGACTTGGAGGACCTCCTGGCGCGAATCGATGCCCCTCTTCTCTTCCTCCTCACCATCGCATTTTTCATGGACCGCAACTTTGACACCCCGCAACTTCACCGGCTGATAGGTCACGCAGAAGAATTCAAAGCATTCGACCACGCAAATGTGTCTATTTCCGATCGCGAAATTGAGCTTAGCCTTTACCCCAAAACATGGATAGTCGATCACCCCAGGCTGCTCACGTTACGAATCAATTGCGAAGGGTTAGCCCGGCAGCTTTCGTCTCTCACCCAGGTCTGTAGCTCATCCTTCCCCCTCATCTCCACTTTTGAGGTGCTCGAGATCAGGGAAGATGATGATCTTACACCATCACACTCCCAAGACGATGCGGAGGACGCTCAATGGCTGGAACTTCTGGAACCGTTCACTGCTCTGAAGAATCTCTATCTTACGGATGAAATCGCACGACGTGTCTGTCGTGCCCTTCAAGAGGTTCCTGGAGAAAGGTCAACGCAATCTTTTCGTAGACGAGTTACGGTCATTCGAAGACATCCAGGCCATTAGGCCATTTAACGCCGCACGACAACTCTCCAGTTACACTGGCCATCGGCCATTGGCGAAGACACCGTTAACATAATGGTGAAAATACACCGCTGAGCGCGGCGGTCTCGATCCTTGCTTGAGCGTTGGTACGTTTCTGTTGCTTCCTTTGTTTCTATTCCACTCGTTTTGCCTGTTCTTGTGGTCCACTTTCAATCCCGACGCTTTGGTATCGCTCGGTGTTACCATACTTGTACGATAGGATCTCATATGTCTTACTTTTTTGCTTGCGAAATATGGCCTTCATAAAATTGAAACTGAAAAACTACATACAGTTTCGTGAACGCGCGCCCACTACAGGATTCGAGGATCGATCCATTTTTCTTCCAATCTCATCTACTCTAATCTACTTTCTTCCTGAAATCGTCCGTCGTTCGACTGTTGAAGAAACCAGCTACAGTACATTTTCTGCCATCACCGCGATCCCGTCTCTCTGTCTTTGAACCGTACCTTGAATCCAGTACAGTCTATCATATGACAACTATTATGTAGGCAGCATTTTCCTTGTTGAAATTCGTGTGTGAGTGTGAGCACCTCTCGTCGCCGGCTTGGTCTGCGCAGTATTGGGCACTAGTGTTGCGACTTTGCCGTTCGGTCCGTTGGCAGTTACACAAGACAATGGGTTTCGACTTGGACTTGTTACCGCTGGGAAGCACCGCTGCCTGTCCTCCTCCGGTGGTTGATTCGGGAGGCTTTACCGGTGCAGATGTCGCGTTGGATTGGTTGACCTTTGAGAACGCCCGGGAAGGTGAAACGCCCGACCCACGGGCAGGCATCGCAGTGCGCGCTGGAACTGGTGATGGCCGCCTCAGCGCGGCGTGTTGTGTGGTGAACCCGCATTAACGACGTTCGCAGTGACTATTTCCAGACACATCCCATGAGCGTTCGATCTCCTCATGTTCCCTCGCTCGGCCCTTCTTGGACAGCTTGGCTCCATTCTTACCATTTCTGACACTTACGTTCGAACGAACGCATCAACATCACTGAGCGCGCTCGTGTCGGCAAAATCGAGTTTGACGATATCATCGCTGTCATCTAGCGGTTCGCGCGGGTATGGCCACAGGGCCGAACCTTCATGGTGGAACGGCACGAGCGGATAAGGCGCAGGAGAGGCGCCGACGCGTGGAGCAGGTGGTGCGGAGGAGGACCGGCGGCAGTCACCAATATTCTTGGCGTCCGTCCCAGGGAAGTAGGTATATATGGGGCAGATGGTGCCCACAGTTGGCAAAGCGGATGTAGCAAAATGATGGAATTAGTAACAAGGAGACACCAATTGAAGATTGGGAAGCACGATGCAAACCCATGCCGCGGAAGGCGGGGCGTGACGTCGCCAGTCCGTGCGACTTGCGTGAGTCTGTGGTTTACCTTGAGAGACTAGTTAGCGTCATGCAACTGAAATCGTCACTACCCTCAATATCACCTCATATCGCCGATGTAAGATGCAACGCTGCTCGTGCGACGAGACTCGAAGGGCATGCCGAGCAGCACCGAGATAACGTCTTGCGTGAAACCTGTAGCAGCTGTGAGTTCTTCGACTGAATAATGAATTGTGCCGTGACATAATGAGGGAGAAGACGGTTCGGAAGACCGGGAGGAAATATCACTGGCATCACGTGCCCCACTGTGCACTCACGTGATGAGCGGTTAGAAATTAGCGCCAGCGCCAGCGCCGGGATTGAACGCGGCGTGTGCAACACTTGCCTTGTCATCGTTCCCCCACCGACCTGCAGGTACTTTCAATACAATCACTCAGCCCTCAGGCGTTACGTTCTAATTGACGAGTTCTCTCCTGTACGTCTGCGAGCGAGATCCATTCTCACCATTCTTGGAGTACTAACCAAGTCTCATGTAGTCGTCTTCCTCCTTCATCAAGCTCCCCCGCGTTAATCACTGGCTGGCTTCGTCCAGTCATTATTGCCTTGCACCCCCCGCTCGTCGACTCGGATTTGTTTCTCATCTGATGGTCCTGTGATAGGCGGTAGTTCTGTACATCTCCGGGAAGGGTCTGGTCTAGCACGAGATCGACGTATGTCGTTTTTAGACTGTCCTGAATAAACGCTCACCCTCCCAATGTAGCCCTGATGACAATCGACGTGCTCCCTGACGATGTGCTCGTGGAAATATTCCTCTATGTGAATATTACGCATTGGGACAATCCATGGCATGCACTCGTGCATGTGTGTCGAAGATGGAGACACATCGTGTTTGCATTACCGCGTCGCTTCGACCTACAACTTAAGTATACAGGACGTCGACCTATGTCGGAGGTGCCGGACGCCTGGCTAGTTCTGCCTGTAATACTACTACCAAACCAGAACCATCCAAAGTCGGACCAGCGGTGGGATAACAGGGTTGCTGCACTCGAGTCGGAGTACTACAACCGCATCTGTAGAATTCAGATCGATGATATGACCAACTCGCGCTGGGAAAGATTCGCAGCAGCGATGCAGAAGCCATTCCCGGAGCTGACAAATCTGGAAGTTCAGCAGGTGGATTATGAGAATAGGGATAAGGATTTGGTGCCGGTCCTTCCTGATTCGTTCTTGGGCGGATCTGCCCCACGTCTGCAACGAATCTCGTTTAGAAGCATTCCACTTCCATCAATTCCGAAACTACTTTTATCCGCCAATGGTCTCGTCACACTCACACTTTGGGACATTCCTGATTCTGGGTACTTCTCATCCGACGCGATGGCCACTTCCCTGACAGCGATGACCAGACTCGAAACCCTTATTCTTGGATTCCATTCCCCTCGATCTCGCCCCGACCCAGCAAGCCGACCTCTGTCCCCTCCCACACGCTTTGTCCTCCCCGCTCTCACCACACTTATATTCGAAGGTGTTCATGAGTATTTAGAGGTCCTTCTGGCCCGAATCGACGCCCCTCTTCTCTCCTGCCTCTGCATCACATTTTTCATGGACCGCAACTTCGACGTCCCGCAACTTCACCGGCTTATAGGTCAGGCAGAATTCAAGGCATTAGACCACCACACGATTGTGGTCATTTCCGATCGCGAAATTAGGCTTAGCCTTTCCCCGAAAACATGGATGGTCGATCACTCCAGGCTGCTCGAGTTAGGAATCCATTGCGAAGAATTAGACCAGCAGCTTTCGTCTCTCACCCAGGTCTGTAGCCCATCCTTCCCCCTCATCTCCACTTTGGAGGAGCTCAAGATCCAGGAAGATGGTGATCTTTCACCATCACACTGGAAAGACGACATGGAGGACGCTCAGTGGCTGGAACTTCTGGAACCGTTCACTGGCCTGAAGGATCTCCATCTTACGGATGAAATCGCACGGCGTGTCAGTGGTGCCCTTCAAGAGGTTCCTGTAGAAATGGCAACTGAGGTGTTACCTGCGCTACGCAATATTTTTGTAGATGAGTTCTGGTCACACGAAGATTTCGAAGCCATTACTCCCTTTCTCGTCGCACGACGACGCTCCGGTTACACTGTGACTGTTCACCACGGGCGTCTAACATAATGCACCACTGAGCGCGGCGGTCATGATCCTTGATTGAGCGTTGGTACATTTCCGTTCGAGTATCATATGTTGTTTCTATTCTATTACCGTGGCTCGTTTTGCCTGTTCTCGTGGTCCACTTCAATCGCGGTCTCCCAGTGTTACTAGTACGATATGATCTCATGTGTTTTACTTTTTTTGCTTGCGAAATATGGTCTTCATGAAATTGAAAACCACATACAGTTGTTTAGTTCGGTTTATGATTGCAAAGCGCGTAGTGTACATGTCCTCGTAGCTACAGCCCTCAAATCGATTGGTTCTTTCGTGAACGTGCGCCTACCATCTGCACCACGTAATGGAAGTCAGAATTCGAGGATTGATGGATTCTGTCCATTTTTTCAATCGCATCTCCTCTATTCGAAACCAGTTACAGTACTCTTTCTGTCATCACCGTCATCCCGTCTCTGTGTCTTTGTATTGTATCTTGAACCCAGCACAGGCTATCATATGACAGCACTTTTCCTGTTAAAATTTCCTCGGAGTCGAGTCCAAGGGGGACTCTCACGCTTATGTTCCTCAAGGATAATGTGTACTGCCAGTGGGGAATGGGAACGAAAGCTCCAGGTACAAGACACTGGACCAAATCGTATCCAATTTGAGTTACATTGAGCCATACTCATGTAGTGAAACACTGCGCAGTGCTGGACACGCGCCACGGGTGGAGAAACGGGGAAGGAGAAGAGACACAGCCGCCGGTACTGGCAGGGTCATCCTCGAAGAGTGTCATAGTTCCCAAAGACGATCTGGTGGACAGAGTGGTTAGCTGAAATCGGTCCTACACCGAAATGCTCGCTGACGGACCGCAGTGCTTCGTTCCTGAGCAAAGTAGTATACATCTGGGATGCATCATGTCACGGTGTGGGTCCGCGCAAACTCTATGAGGAAGTAGCAAGTGAATGTTTGTTGTTCTGGGACAACTTGAACGACATATTTAGAATTTCAGTATTTGAAAACGCCCGAGCTGGCATCGAGAAGCAAACACAGGTGCCACGAATCCATTCTTACCATCCAACCATTCTGACGCCTACGTTTCGAACGCATCGAAACATCACTGAGCGCGATCGTGTCCGCAAAGTTGAGTTCAACGATACCGTCGCGGTCGTCCAGCAACGCGCGCAGGTACGGCCAGTGACGAATCTTGATGGTGGGATGGCACCAGACCAGCGCAAGGGGCGCAGGAGAGGTGCCGACGCGAGGAGCGGGTGGGGCAAGGCAGGAGCGGAGGCGGTCACCATGGCACCGGTTCCGAAGGAGTAGGTATATATTGGACGGATGATGTCAAAAGTTGGCAAAGCAGATGGAACAAAATGATGGGAAATTGAGGGCACACCAAGATTAGGAAGCACCTTCCGGCACGGTGCAAACCCATGCAGCGGAGGGCAAGGCGTGACGTCGTCCAGTTCGTGCGACTTGCGTGAGTCTGTGATCGTTCAATGAGAGACGAGTTGGCCTCATGCAAATCATCGCTACTCTCAATATCGCCGAGTAGGCCAATCAAACACGAGTTCAGTTGGGCTGCGCGCTCACATGATGGGCAAATCGCCCCGAGATGGTCCAAAAGCTTTCTGCCCCACGTCTGCAAGATCTCTGGTTGTTCATTTCCCGCAGTCCAAAACAAAAACTACTTAGTCTGACAACTTTCCTTTGGGAAATTCCAGATTCCGGGTACATCCCACCCGACGCCAGGCTCGAAACCCGGGCCCTCCTCTCTCGCCCAGAACCAGAAAGTCAACGTCCCTCCTCCGCTCATATGCCGTCCTCCCACTCACCCCCGACTCACGTTCAAAGGCGTTCAGAGGATATCATCGCCCAAATTGATGCACCTCTTCTCAAGTACCTCCGTTCTTCATGGACCTCGTTTTTGATGTACCACAACTCTACCGATTGGTCCGATTCATCAGTCACATAGAAGAGTTCGAGGCATTCCCTGTTGCTGAAGTGACCATTGGTGATGACGCCATTCCGTGTGCACTTTCCTCACCAGCAAAGCCAGTCAGTCACCCAGTTGACTTGACTTGGAAATTCGTTGCGGGAGAGTGGGCTGGAAGCTTTCATCTCTGGCCCAGGTCGTGACCCATCATTTCCACATCTCCGTTGTGGAAACGTTCGAAATCTTGTCATATTCTCCACTGTCAGAACTACACTGGGAGGACGATAATGACTGGAACTTCTAGACCCGTGAAGTATTTGACACTAGGCAAGGAGGCTGCCCTACGGGTGGTCAAGGTTACACCGATGCGGCGAATGAATCAAGGTAGAAAGGCCGTTCAGTTCGACATTGAAACGTTGACGGACACTTGTACTCACCGTTCTATCGTGTCCGAGAGTGGTTCGTGCTGTTCGAAGTCCGATCCCAAAAACCAGCACATCACGGTTTCATTGTCATGGGCCTCCTCCTTGTCCGATTTTTGATTTGGTAGAGAGTGCCAATTGATGAGCGGATCACTAGCGGAGGGCCCTTGGCATGGGCTTCCGTCCAGCCGTCCGTCAAAGGCAGGGGGAGTCGAGTTGGCAAGTCGGGCGCTTGGCGGCGAAGTCGGGTAGGAGTGTCACATCAGATACTCTGCCCTCTGGACGTAACTTACCTGGTTGTTATGATAGCTGGAGCATCTCCCTCGATGCCGACGGTGTGGATAAATGTGGCCGGCGCTTGACTGGTTTATGAGCCGGTTCGAGGATGCCACGAGTGACAGAACTTTTAGGTCATGAGAATCATGAGGTCCGTTCATCTGAAGGTGGATAGAGCCCGAAAGACATGGATTCAGAGGATGTCACGGCCGTGCGCTAAGAGTCATGCAAATCATGGGGCGTGGGATCCGGCGGGTGTTATCTGGGCCCACGTGGCTTTTCGTCGTTCACTGGCTTGCTTCCCACTTGCCTGTGGGTACTTTCAACACAATCACTTGGCCCTCAGATGTCGCGTCCTCATTGACCAGTTTTCTCCTGTACGTAGAACAAGATTATTCTTGAAGTACTAACCAAGTCTCGTATAGTCGTCTTCCTTCCATTACCCACTCCCAGTGGCTTCGTCCAGTCATTATTGCCTTGCGCCCACGCTCGTCACCTCGGATTGACTTCTCATCTGAGGGTCCCATGATGGATGGTCATCTTGTACACCTCTGGGAAGGGTCTGGTCTAGCACGAGATCGACGTATGCTGTTTCTTCAGTGTCCTGACCAAACGCTGACCCTTCCGATGTAGGCCTGGTGACAATCGACGTGCTCCCCGACGATGTTCTCGTGGAAATATTCTTTTATGTGAACATTAGGGGTGGGGTTATCCCCAATCCATGGCATGCACTCGTGCATGTGTGTCGAAGATGGAGATACATCGTGTTTGCATCACCGCTTCGCCTCAACCTACAACTCGAGTACGGAGGACATCGACCTATGTCGGAGGTGCTGGACGTCTGGCCAGTTCTGCCTGTAAAACTAATATCAGGTGTGGAGATTCTACCAAGCGGACTTCCGCATCCAAGGTCGGACCAGCGGTGGAACAACATAGTTGCTGCACTCGAGTCGGAGCACTACGACGTTAATCGCATCTGTGAAATTAACATCACTAACATGACCAAATCGCGCTGGCGAAGGTTCGCAGCAGCGATGCAGAAGCCATTCCCGGAGCTGACTCATCTGGAAGTTTCGGGATATCTTGGTTTGGTGCCAGTCCTCCCTGATTCGTTCTTGGGCGGATCTGCCCCACGTCTCCAATACTTCTCGTTGGGAGGCATTCCATTTCCATCGATTCCAAAACTACTTTTATCTGCCAACGGCCTTGTCACACTCACCCTTGATCACATTCCTGATTCTGGGTACATTTCACCCGACGTGATGGCCACTGTCCTGACAGTGATGACCAGACTCGAATCCCTCTCGCTTCGATTCCGTTCCCCACTATCTCTGTTCGACCCAGGAAGCCGACCTCTACCTCCGCCCACACGCGATGTTCTCCCCGCTCTCACCGAACTTATCTTCAAAGGTGTTTATGGGTATTTGGAGGACCTTCTGGCCCGAATCGATGCCCCTCGTCTCTATTACCTCTCCATCAGATTCTTCATGGACCTCAACTTTGACGTCCCACAACTTCACCGGCTTATAGGCCACGCAGAAGAGTTCAAGGCATTCGACCACGCAGAGGTGTGGATTTTCGAGCACTCAATTCAGCTGGACCTTCGCCCCAGAACAGGGGCAGCCGATTACCACAGGCAGCTCGAGTTACGAATCAAATGCAAAGAGTTAGACTGGCAGCTTTCATCTCTCGCCCAGGTCTGTAGTCCATCCTTCCCCCGAATCTCTGATTTGGAGGAGCTCGAGATCAAGGAAGGTAGTTACCTTCCATCATCACACTGGAAAGACGATATGGAGAACGCTCAATGGCTGGAACTTCTGGATTCGCTCACTGTTCTGAAGAATCTCTATCTTACCTGTGGAGTTGCACCACATGTCTGCGGTGCCCTTCAAAAAGTTTCCGTAGAAAGGGCGACTGAAGTGTTACCCGCGCTACGCAACATTTTCGTAGATGGGTTCCCGTCATTGGAACACATCCAGGAAGCCATTAGGTCATTTGTCGCCGCACGACAGTTCTCCAGTCACCTTGTGACCATCGACCATTGGCGGAGACAAAGGTCAGTATTCGGGGATCGATGAATTCTGTTTGCAACTACTCTAATTTACTTTCTTCCTGAAATTGACCGTTGTTCGACACCAGTTACAGTGCCTTTTCTGCTATCACCGCGATCCCGGCTCTCTATGTCTTTGTATAGTACCTTGAACCCAGTACAGTCTATTATATGATACCGATTATGTTGACAGGGTTTGGCCTGTTGAAATTTCTTCCTAGGGGGCCCTCACACTTATGTTCCTTGTTCAGTTTAAAATATAGTCAAACGTCTCGAGGCACCCAGACGTCACATAAGGACACTGCATTGGATATCAATCCATAATGTGATACATCTCAGCAGTACACAGACGCTCGTATCTCGGCGATACGAGGAACGGCAGGTGAAAATTTTACCAATAGAACAGACGGGCCTCGGCGCATGATGTTCAAAGTCAATCCACGAATGAGGGACCTGTCTATCGAAACAACCACGAGCAGAAAAGGATGGTGTAAACGAAAGGACCTAGACGTGAAGAAGTGAGAAAAGAAACGCACGTGGATGAGTGTGAGCACCTCCCTCACAAACTCGTTGCTGTCCTTGGCAGGCAATATCGCAGTGCTATTCGAGTGGGAGTGAACCGCCTCGACAATCGCAGCGCTTGCCACCGCCACGCCGTTCTTCGGCGCGGTATTGGGCACTGGCATTGCGACTTTACTGTTCGGTCCGTTGGCACTTGCATTGACAATCGGTTTCAACTTGGACTTGGACTTGTTGCCGCTGAGAAGTACCGTTGCCTGTCCTCCTCCGGTGGACGATTTGGGAGCCTTCACCGGTTGCGGATGTTGCGTTGGATTTGTTGACTTTGAGAACGCCCTACTGCGGGGAAGGCGAAGAGCCCCATCCACTAGCAGGCACCGCAGTACGCGCTGGAACCGGTGACGGCCTCCCCAAAGTGGCGTGTTGTGGTGAGCGCACATTAACAACTGACATCTCCAGGCACATTCCAGGAGCGTTCAATCTCCTCACGTTCCCTCACCCGGTCCTTCTTCGACTGCTTGGTTCCATTCTTACCATTCTGACGCCTACGTTCGAACGCATCAACATAACTGAGGGCGCTCGTGTCGGGTTCGGCGATATCGTCGCGGTCGTCCAGCGGCGCCCGCGGGTATGGCCACAGTGACGGATCTTCATGGTGGAACGGCACCAACGCACGGGGCGCAGGAGAGGCGC
>Ga0209488_10002858_pt1 | contig 14059 bp, 11 predicted proteins | sample Rivendell_Oct201_8_FD_188349 | JGI IMG/M metagenome (GOLD analysis project Ga0209488, IMG submission 188349) | Vadose zone soil microbial communities from the Eel River Critical Zone Observatory, Northern California, USA -... | ecosystem: Environmental > Terrestrial > Soil > Vadose zone >... | reverse complement strand
ATAGAGGCCGTCGAGCTCCTCGCGCTCCTCGGGGGACTGCAGCCGCTCCTTTTCCGGCGGCGGGTCTTCGTTGATCAGGTACGGCTTGATCGAGTGATACTGCTTGAAGAACTGGGTCATGTCGACGATCAGGTCGCGGATCACCGGCAGCCCCGGCAGCGGGCGCAGTTCAACGGGCTCTTTCAGGTCGCTGAGCTTCGTGATGCAGGCGAGTCCGTTCTTGCCGTTGATGTTCATGGCGTCGGAGCCGCACACGCCTTCCCGGCAGGAGCGCCGCAGGCTCAAGCTGTCGTCCTGCTCCTTGATGCGCACCAGGGCATCGAGCAGCATGCGGTCGTGCGGATCGAGCGCAACGTCGTAGTCCCGCATCGCGGGCTTTTCGTCCTTGTCCGGGTCGTAGCGGAAAATCCTGAAGCGCATTTCTTCCCCCAGTTCGCGTGGGTCAGTAGGTCCGTACCTTCGGCTCGATCGACCGGGCGGTCAGCGGCTTCATATGCACCGGCTTGTATTCGAGCCGGTCGCCGTCCTTGTACCAGAGCGTATGCTTGAGCCAGTTCGCGTCGTCGCGGCTGTGATGGTCGGCGCGGTCGTGGGCGCCGCGCGATTCGCGTCGCGCCTCCGCGGAAACCATCGAGGCGCGCGCCACCTCGATCAAGTTGTCGAGCTCGAGCGCCTCGATCCGCGCAGTATTGAACACGCGGCTCTTGTCCCTGACCTGGGTGCGGGTCACGCGGTCGGCGATTTCCCGGATTTTCTTCACGCCCTTGGCGAGCATGTCCGGAAAACGGAACACGCCGCAGTGCGCCTGCATGGTGCGGCGAACCTCCATGCCGACCTCGGCGACCGACTCGCCGTTCTTCTGGCCGTCGAGCCGCGCAAGGCGCGCCTGGGTCCGCTCGGCCGCGTCCTTGGGCAGGTCTTTGCGCCCCGGATTCTCCTGCAGGAATCCGATGATCGACTCCGCGGCCGCCTTGCCGAAGACGAGCAGGTCGGTGAGCGAATTCGTTCCGAGGCGGTTCGCGCCGTGGACCGAGGCGCAGGCGCACTCGCCCGCCGCGTAGAAGCCGGGCACCTTTACTTCGGCGTCGCTCCGCCCATTCGAAAATTCGGGGACGACGACCTCGCCGTGGTAGTTCGTCGGTATCCCGCCCATCATGTAGTGCACCGTCGGCACCACGGGGATCGGATCCTTCACCGGGTCGATGTCGGCGAATTTCTTCGCGATCTCGCGGATCCCCGGCAGGCGCTTCTCGATGACTTCCGGGCCGAGATGGTCCAGTTTCAGCAGCAGGTAATCGCCGTGCGGCCCGGCGCCGCGCCCCTCCTTGATCTCGGTCGCCATGGCGCGCGAAACGACGTCGCGCGAAGCGAGGTCCTTCAGATTCGGCGCGTAGCGCTCCATGAAGCGCTCGCCCCCCTTGTTGAGCAGGTACCCGCCCTCCCCCCGCACGCCTTCGGTGATCAGGACGCCCGCGCCCGCGACACCCGTGGGGTGAAACTGCCAGAACTCCATGTCCTCGAGAGGGATCCCGGCGCGCGCCGCCATGCCGAGGCCGTCCCCGGTGCAGATGTACGCGTTCGTCGTGGAGGAGAAGATGCGCCCCGCCCCGCCGGTCGCGAAAAGCGTCGCTCGGGCGTCCAGGATCATCACCTCGCCGGTTTCCATCTCGAGCGCGGTCACGCCCAGCACCTGGCCGCTCGCGTCTCTGATGAGGTCGAGCGCCATCCACTCGACGAAGAACTGGGTGCGGGCCCGGACGTTTCTCTGATAGAGCGTATGCAGCATCGCGTGGCCGGTGCGGTCCGCGGCGCAGCAGGAGCGCTGCACCGGACGCTCGCCGAAATTCTGCGAATGGCCGCCGAACGGCCGCTGGTATACCGTGCCGTTCTCGTTGCGATCGAACGGCATGCCGAAGTGCTCGAGCTCGTACACGAGCTTGGGCGCTTCGCGCACCATGAATTCGATCGCGTCCTGGTCGCCGAGCCAGTCCGAGCCCTTCACCGTATCGTACATGTGCCACAGCCACGAGTCCTCGCCCATGTTGCCGAGCGCCGCGCCGATCCCGCCCTGTGCCGCCACCGTGTGCGAGCGGGTCGGGAATACCTTGGAAAGCACCGCCACGCTCAATCCCGCTTCCGACAGCTGCAGCGCGGCGCGCAGGCCGGCGCCACCGGCCCCCACCACGACTGCGTCGAAACTGCGCCTTGCGACGACCACCTTAGATTCTCCAGAGGATCTGCATCGCCCATACCGTGTAGTAGGCGAGCGCCAGAAGTATCAGGACTTCGAGCGTGAGGCGGATTCCGGTCGGCTTGACGTAGTCCATCAGAATGTCGCGTACGCCCACCCAGGCGTGCAGCATCACGCTGAGCGAGAACAGGCAGAACGACAGCCACATCCACCATTTCGCGAACAGGCCTTTCCAGACCGCATGAGTGAGCGGCGGCGCGCTCCAGATGCCGATCAGGATCACCAGGGTGGCGAGCGCCATCACCGCCGCCGTGATGCGCTGCGCGAGCCATCCGGAGAGCCCGTAGTGCGCGCCGACGATGATGCGCTTCACCATAACTTCATCCCCAGGAGCGCCGTGAGGACGAGGCTGATCGCGAAGACGGCGTAGCTGGATGCGCGCGCGGCAGGAAGCCCCACTCCCTTGTCGATGTCCAGGAGCAGGTAGCGGATGCCGGCGCAGAAATGATGCAGATACGCCCAGAGGAGCGCGAGCAGCGACAGCTTCACGAGCGGGTGGCCGACGTAGGCGCGGGTCCGCGCGAAGCCGGCTTCCGACGAGAGGCTCATGTCCAGCAGGAACAGAAACCAGACCAGTGCGAGAAAAAGCATCGCGCCGCTGACGCGATGAAGAATCGAAACCAGACCCGGGAGAGGGAGATTGAGAGGACTGAGGTTATACCAGAGGGGACGCTTTTTTTTCGCCGTCAGATCAGGCATGTAAAGCAATCCTTCCGAAACGCTTGGGCTGATTTGGAATCTTGACGGGAGTCAAGATTATAGCAGGCTTCGACTCGCTCTTGTGCTGCGCAAAAGCGCCAGGCCGGATATATTCGGGCTTCTCCAGGAGAGTCTTTACATGTCCAACAAACCCATTCGTGTCGCAGTGACGGGCGCCGCCGGCCAGATCGGCTACAGCCTGCTCTTCCGCATCGCGAGCGGCGAAATGCTCGGGAAGAACCAGCCGGTGATCCTGCAGCTGCTCGAGATTCCCGACGAGAAGGCGCAGAAGGCGCTGAAGGGCGTGATGATGGAGCTCGACGACTGCGCCTTTCCGCTCTTGCACGGCATGGTCCCCACCGCCGACCCGATGGTCGCGTTCAAGGACGTCGAGATCGCGCTGCTCGTCGGCGCCCGGCCGCGCGGCCCAGGCATGGAGCGCAAGGACCTGCTCGAAGCGAACGGCAAGATCTTCGCGCCGCAGGGCAAGGCGCTCGACGCCGTCGCGGGCCGCAAGGTCAAGGTGCTGGTGGTCGGCAACCCGGCCAACACCAATTGCCTCATCGCGATGAAGAATGCGCCCAGCCTGAAACCGACGCAGTTCACGGCGATGATGCGCCTGGACCACAATCGCGCCGTCGGGCAGATCGCGCAGAAACTCGGCAAGCCCCTGAGCTCGATCCGCAAGGTCACCATCTGGGGAAACCACTCCGCGACGCAGTACCCCGACGTATTCCAGGCGGAGTGCGGAGGCAAGAAAGTCTGGCCGATGATCAACGACCCAAAATGGCTCGAAATGGAATTCATCCCGACGGTGCAGAAGCGCGGCGCCGCGATCATCGAGGCCCGCGGGCTGTCCTCCGCCGCGAGCGCGGCCAACGCCGCCATGGACCACGTGCGCGACTGGATCCAGGGCACGCGCCCCGGCAACTGGGTCAGCATGGGCGTCCCTTCGGACGGGAGCTACGGCATTCCGGAAGGCGTGATCTACGGCTATCCGGTGACTTGCGAAAGAGGCAGGCACAAGATCGTCAAAGGCATACAGGTGAGCGAATTCAGCCGCTCCAGAATGGACGCGACCCTGAAGGAACTGCACGAAGAGCGGGACGGAATCGGGCACCTCCTGGGTTAGGATCGAGCATGGCCACCATGTCGCCGGGAGCAAAATTCCGCGCCGCGATGAAAGCGGAGAAGCCGCTGCAATGCGTGGGCGCGATCAACGCCTACCACGCGCGCCTCGCCGAGCGCACCGGCTACAAGGCACTCTATCTGTCCGGCGGAGGAGTCGCCGCCGGCTCTCTCGGGCTCCCCGATCTGGGCATCAGCAATCTCGAGGACGTGCTCACCGACGTGCGCCGCATCACCGACGTCTGCCCCCTGCCGCTGCTGGTCGACGTCGATACCGGTTTCGGCGCGAGCGCCTTCAACATCGCGCGCACGGTCAGGTCGCTGATCAAGTCGGGTGCGGCGGCGATGCACATCGAAGACCAGGTCGGCGCCAAGCGCTGCGGGCACCGGCCCGGCAAGGAACTGGTTCCGAAGGAAGAGATGGTCGATCGCATCAAGGCGGCGGTGGACGCGAAGACCGATCCGGACTTCGTCGTTATGGCGCGGACTGACGCCTTGGCCGTGGAAGGCCTCGATCGAGCCATCGAACGGGCGCTCGCCTGCGTGGACGCCGGCGCAGATGCCGTTTTTCCCGAGGCGATGACCGAGCTCTCCATGTACCGCAAGTTCGCCGATGCGGTGAAAGTGCCGGTGCTCGCCAACATCACCGAGTTCGGCGCGACGCCGCTTTTCACGCTCGATGAGCTGCGCTCGGCCGGGGTCGCGATCGCGCTCTATCCTCTCTCCGCGTTCCGCGCCATGAACGCGGCGGCGCTCAAGGTCTACAATGCGATCCGCAAGGAAGGAACGCAGAAGAGCGTCGTCGACCTGATGCAGACGCGCGACGATCTCTACGAGGCGCTCGACTATCTCGCCTACGAGCGCAAGCTCGACCAATTGTTCGCCAAAGAGAAAGCGAAATGAGCGAGGCCGCAGCCGCACCGAAGCCGAAGAAGTCGGTCGCGCTCTCCGGAGTCCCGGCCGGCAACACCGCGCTGTGCACGGTAGGCCGCAGCGGCAACGATCTGCATTACCGCGGCTACGATATCCTCGATTTCGCCGACGAGGCCGAGTTCGAGGAAGTCGCCTACCTGCTCGTTCACGAGAAGCTGCCGACTACCGCCGAGCTCACGGCCTATAAGACCAAGCTCAAGTCGTTGCGCGGACTGCCGGACAACGTCAAGGCGGCGCTCGAGGCGATTCCCGCTTCCGCGCACCCGATGGACGTGATGCGCACCGGGGTGTCGGTGCTCGGCACCGTGGAACCCGAGCAGGAAGACCACGGCGTATCGGGGGCGCGCGATATCGCCGACCGGCTGATGGCTTCGCTCGGCTCGATGCTGCTCTACTGGCACCACTTCAGCCGCGGGCGCAAGCGCATCGAGGTCGAGACCGACGACGACTCGATCGGCGGGCACCTCCTGCACCTGTTGCACGGCAAGCGGCCTTCGGCGGATTGGGTTCGCGAGATGCATACCTCGCTCATCCTCTACGCGGAGCACGAGTTCAACGCCTCGACCTTCACGTGCCGCGTCATCGCCGGCACCGGATCGGACATCTACTCGGCGATCTGCGGAGGCATCGGCGCCCTGCGCGGGCCCAAGCACGGCGGCGCAAACGAGTTCGCTTTCGAAGTCTTGTCGCGCTACGAGGATCCCGGCGAGGCCGAGGCCGACATCATGCGAAGGCTGCGAGGCAAGGAGATCGTCATCGGCTTCGGTCACCCCGTCTACACAACGGGCGATCCGCGCAACAAGGTGATCAAGGAAGTCGCCCGGCGCCTCTCGAAGGCCGGCGGGGACACGAAGCTCTTCGACATCGCCGAACGGATCGAGCAGGTGATGTGGCGGGAAAAGAAGATGTTCGCCAATCTGGACTGGTATAGTGCGGTCTCCTATCACATGATGGGCGTGCCGACCGCGATGTTCACACCGATTTTCGTCATCTCGCGCACCTCGGGCTGGTCGGCGCACGTCATCGAGCAGCGAATCGACGGTAAAATTATCCGTCCGGGCGCCGTTTACACCGGCCCCGAGGACCGGCAATGGGTTCCCCTCAGTGAGCGCCGGTGAGACTGAAATGAAGGAGGAAACCGCCATGAAGGCATTGAGGCTCGCATTCCTCGCCGCGCTCGCCGGCCCATGCGCCGCTGCTGCTTCGCCGGCCGGGGACATCGCCGGCACATGGGAATGCCGGCTGCCCGGGATCGAATACCGCAACAAACCTCCCATTCTCTACGTCGCCGAAACCGGCGGAGAGCCGTCGCAGGTCACGATCGAGGTGGACGGGTTTGCGCGCGAAATCTACGGGCGCTCGGAAATCGCGGCCGACCAGGCCGGCTGGTGGAAGGTCAAGCCGGCGCAAGGGCAGGAGTTCATGATCCATCCCGACGGCAGCGAGAAGCAGCGCACGCCCGCGATGGGCCTGCGTTTCGCGGACTCGAAAGGCGACTACCGCTGCCTGCGGCTTCCACCGTCGGGCGTGCCGAGCGTCGTGGTACCGCTCGCTCCGCCGGCCGACGAGCAGGGCGCTCCGCCCGCCATCGACCTGGGCGCTCCGCCGCCGCCCGCGCAGAGCGAAGGGGACGCGCTCAAAAAAGAGTAGTGATGTCAGCGCCCGTCTCCAATGTCCGGCCCAGGCCGGACAAGGTCCTCGTCGACATCGCCGACTACGTCAGCAAGCCCGAGATAGGGAGCGCGGAAGCCTACAACACCGCGCGGCTGTGCCTGATGGACACGCTCGGCTGCGGCCTGGAGGCTCTCGAGTATCCCGCGTGCACCAAGCTTCTCGGGCCCCTCGTTCCGGGAACGGCGGTCGCCAAGGGCGCGCGCGTCCCGGGCACGCGCTTCGAGCTGGATCCGGTGCAGGCCGCCTTCAACATCGGGGCGATGATCCGGTGGCTCGACTTCAACGACACCTGGCTCGCCGCGGAGTGGGGCCACCCCTCCGACAATCTCGGCGGAATCCTCGCGGTCGCGGACTGGCTTTCCCGCAACGGCACGCCGCTCGTCGTGCGCGACGTGCTCGGCGCGATGATCAAGGCGCACGAGATCCAGGGAGTGATCGCGCTCCAGAACAGCTTCAACCGCGTCGGCCTCGATCACGTGGTGCTGGTGAAGGTCGCCTCCACCGCGGTCGTCTCCAACCTTCTCGGCCTTTCGCGCGAAGCGATCGTCAACGCCGTCTCCCACGCTTGGCTGGACGGCCACAGCCTGAGGACTTACCGCCACGCTCCCAACACCGGCTCGCGCAAGTCCTGGGCCGCGGGTGACGCGACATCGCGCGCGGTGCGCCTCGCCCTGATCGCCAAGACCGGGGAGATGGGCTATCCGTCTGCGCTCACCGCCAAGACCTGGGGCTTCTACGACGTGCTCTTTCGCGCGAAGCCTTTCCGGTTTCCGCGGCGCTACGGCTCCTACGTGATGGAGAACGTGCTGTTCAAGATCTCCTTCCCGGCCGAATTCCACGCGCAGACCGCGGTGGAATGCGCGATGAGCCTGCACGAAGAGCTGAAGAAGCTTGGCCGTAAGGTCGAAGACATCAAAAAGATCGCCATCCGCACCCACGAAGCTGCGATCCGCATCATCGACAAGAAGGGACCGCTCGACAACCCGGCCGACCGCGACCACTGCATCCAGTACATGATCGCCGTGCCGCTGATCCACGGCCGGCTCACCGCCGCCGACTACGAGGACAATGTGGCCTCGGACAAGCGCATCGACACGCTGCGCGCGAAAATGGTCTGCGTCGAGGACAAGAAGTTCACCCGCGACTACCACGATCCGGCAAAACGCTCCATCGCCAACGCGCTCACCGTCACGTTCAAGGACGGGAAGAAGCTCGAGGAAGTCGTCTGCGAATATCCCATCGGCCACCGCCGCCGGCGCAAGGACGGCGTCCCGCTGCTGGAAGCGAAGTTCCGCACCAACCTCAGCCGCCGCTTTCCGAAGGAACGGCGCGAGGCGATTCTCGAGCTGTGCCAGGACCAGGGCCGCCTGGAAGCGACGCCGGTCAACGAGTTCGTCGATCTGTTCGTAATCTGAAGGACAACGCAGGATGTCCTCCGCCAATGACGCCGGCGATCGCCAGGACTGGAGGCCACCGGTGACGTCGATGGCGCCCTACATGGACGAACCACGATTCGTGCGCGATGTGGACGACGCCTATCGGCGCATGTGGCGAACGTGGTGCACCGGCGCCTCGCTGTGAGAGTATCCCGGCGGATTCCGGGAGCGTAGCCTCCGGCGTCCCTGCCGAATACTCCAACCTGTCATGTTCAAGTGGCTTTTCAGGGCCGAAAAGAAAGCGGTGCCAAAACCATTGGCGCCAAAGTCAGTGCGTTCGAGCACAGTTGGCGAAGATGCTGCTGTCGGCAACCGACATTCGTTTCATGTCGCCTTGGGGCATCATCAGGCAGGACGCTTGGACGATGCGGAGGTGGCCTATCGCGCGATAGTGGCGACCGATCCGGACAACATCGACGCCGTGCATTTTCTGGGTGTCATCGCCTATCAGCGCGGCAAGCACGAGCAGGCGGCGGAGCTCATAGCGCGGGCGCTGTCCCTGAACGCGTCCAACGCCCCGGCGCACAACAATCTCGGGAATGTATTCAGAGCACAAGGCAGACTAGCCGAGGCCATTGCGTGCTACCAGAGGGCGGTTGCGCTCGCGCCGGATTATGCTGACGCCCACGTGAATCTGGGCGCTGCGCTCGGGGCGCACGGCAAACTGGACGAAGCAGTCGCGTGTTGCCGAAGAGCCCTGTCGCTGGCTCCTGATGCGCCAAGAGCTCATTCCAACTTGGGTAACGTGCTCGCCGAGCAAGGCCGGCTGGACGAAGCCGTTGCTTGCTTCCGGAAAGCCCTTGCCCTTGAGCCTGATCTCCCGGAAACGCATTTCAGCCTGGGCAATGCCCTCCGGGGCCAGGGTCAGCACGGCGAAGCCCTTGCCTGCTTCGATAAGGCTCTCGAACTCAGACCCGATTTCGCCGAGGCACACTTTGCGCGGGGACATATTCTCTACGATGAAGACCGCTGCGACGAGGCCCTCGACTGCTTTGAGAAAGCGGTATCACTCAATCCAGAATACGCCTTGGCGCGCTGGTCGCTCGCCATGGTCCAGCTGCCGGCAGTCTGCCCGGTGGACGCCGATCCGATGCGCTTCAGGACCGCGTTCTCGTCCGAACTGGACAAGCTCGACCGCTGGTTTGACGCGACGCGGGCGGCCGAAGGCCATAAAGCCGTCGGCAATCCGACGCCGTTCTTCCTGGCGTATCAGGAGCAGAGCAATCGGGATTTGCTGGAACGCCACGGCAGGCTCTGCACCCGGTTGATGGCTGATTGGTTTGATCGACAAGCCATTCCTCACGCGAAGAAACGCGGCTCCGCCGGCCCCATCCGCGTCGGCGTGATTTCCCAGTTTTTCCGTAACCACTCAGTCTGGAACGCCATAGTCAAAGGCTGGTTTCAGCGACTCGATCGAGAGCGTTTTGAGCTTCTTGCGTTCAACCTGGGAATTGGCGAAGACCATGAAACGCAATTCGCGAAGTCCCGTGCATCGCATTTCGAGCAGGGGGTGAGGGGGTTGCGGCAGTGGGTGGATACGATAACGGAGCAGCGGCCCGACGTTCTCATCTATCCCGAAATCGGGATGGACGCGTCGACCTTGAAGCTCGCCAGTCTGCGCCTGGCGCCGGTTCAGGCGGCGACCTGGGGACATCCCGAGACAACCGGTCTGCCGACCATGGACTATTACCTGTCCGCTGAAGATCTCGAGCCGGCCGATGCACAAGAGAATTACACCGAGCGGCTCATTACCCTGCCGCATCTCGGCTGCTGTTATCAGCCCTCGCGGGTTGTCGCGACGAAACCCGACCTGGCCAGTTTGGGGATAGACGCGGAATCTCCGCTGCTGCTTTGCCCCGGCGTCCCGTTCAAGTATGCGCCCCAGCACGACGCAGTTCTTGCCGAAATTGCTCACAGACTGCGCCGCTGCCGGTTTGTCTTTTTCACGCACCGTCAGCACAACGTGTCGGAGAAACTGCGACGACGGCTGGAAGCCGTGTTTGCGCGAAGCGGACTTGACTTTGACCAATTCGTAACCTTTATCCCCTGGCAGGACAAGCAGGCATTTCAGGGTTTGCTAAGGCAAGCCGATGTTTTTCTGGATACCATCGGTTTCTCCGGTTTCAACACCGCCATACACGCGGTGGAATGCGGGCTGCCAATCGTGACGCGGGAAGGCCGTTTCATGCGCGGGCGGCTGGCGAGCGGCATCCTGAAGCGGATGGGGTTATCGGATCTGGTGGCGCAGACGGAAGAGGACTATGTCGCGCTGGCGGTGAGGCTGGTTCAGGACGCCGGCTATCGTAAGCAGGTCGGCGAGCGTATTGAAACCTCCCGCCCTGTTCTATTCGATGACGTCGCAGTCATCCGCGCGCTGGAAGATTTCCTCGTCAGCGTAGCAAGGACGGAACCCGCGCACGCAAGGTGGCGGTAGAATATCCCCTCGGTCACCGCCCCGCCGTCATGAAGGCACTCCCGTAATTTGAAGGACGACACAAGATGTCACACAATCTGTTCAACACGCTGCAGGAATTCAAGATGGCTTCCGGCAAGACCGGCAAGTTCTATTCCTTGCCTGCGCTCGAAAAGGCGCTCGGAGCCCGGATCTCGCGCCTTCCGGTGTCGATCCGCATCGTTCTGGAATCGGTGCTGCGCAACTGCGACGGCAAGAAAATAACCGAGGGGCATGTGCGCCAGCTCGCGGGCTGGAAGCCGAACGCGCAGCGCACCGATGAAATTCCCTTCGTGCTCTCGCGCATCCTGCTGCAGGACCTGACAGGCATCCCCTCGCTCGCCGACCTCGCCGCGATGAGAAGCGTCGCACAACGGCTCGGCAAGAATCCCAAGGTGGTCGAGCCGCTCGTGCCCGTCGATCTGGTCGTCGACCACTCCATCCAGATCGACCACTACGGAGTCAAGAACGCGCTCGATCTCAACATGAAGCTCGAGTTCAAGCGCAACCAGGAGCGCTACACCTTCATGAAGTGGGCGATGCAGGCGTTCGACACCTTCAGGGTGGTGCCGCCGGGCATCGGCATCGTGCACCAGGTCAATCTCGAGTATCTCGCACGAGGTGTGCACAAGAAGGACGGCCTCTATTATCCCGACACCCTGGTCGGCACCGACAGCCACACGCCCATGGTCAACGCCATCGGCGTGGTCGCCTGGGGCGTGGGCGGGATCGAAGCAGAGGCCGGCATGCTCGGCCAGCCGACCTATATCCTCACTCCCGATGTCGTCGGCGTGCACCTGAAGGGCCGGTTGCGCGGCGGCGTGACCGCGACCGACCTCGTGCTCACCGTCACCGAGCTTATGCGCAAAACGAACGTGGTAAACAAATTCGTCGAGTTTTTCGGCGAAGGCACGGCCAGCCTCACTGTCCCCGACCGCGCGACGATCGCCAACATGGCGCCCGATTACGGCGCGACCATGGGCTTCTTCCCGGTGGACGACGCGACCATCGTTTACTTCGAAGGCACCGGGCGCACCAGGGAAGAGATCGACGCGCTCAAGTCCTACTTCAAGGCCCAGGGCATGTACGGCACGATCAAGAAGGGTGCGATCGACTACAGCCAGGTGGTCGAGCTCGACCTCGCCGGCGTGACGCCCTCGCTCGCCGGCCCCAAGCGCCCGCAGGACCGCATCGACATCGGCAAGGTGAAATCGAAGTTTACCGAGCTCTTCTCGAAATCCGCCGCCGAGAACGGCTTCTCGAAGAAGCCCGAGGACCTCGGGAAACGCGTCAAGACCCGCGACGGCATGGAAATCGGCGCGGGCGACGTGATGATCGCCGCGATCACTTCCTGCACCAACACTTCGAACCCCGGCGTGCTGCTCGCCGCGGGGCTGCTCGCCAAGAAGGCGGTCGAGCGCGGCCTCACGGTCAAGCCCCACGTGAAAACCTCGCTCGCGCCGGGCTCCCGGGTGGTGACCGAATATCTGAAAAGGGCGGGGTTGACGCCCTATCTCGAGAAGCTCGGCTTCAACCTCGCCGCCTACGGCTGCACGACGTGCATCGGCAACTCCGGGCCGCTGAAAGCCACCATCGAGGAAGCGATCGCCCAGAACGATCTCGTGTGCGCCGCCGTGCTCTCGGGCAACCGCAACTTCGAGGCGCGCATCCACGCGAGCCTGCGTGCGAACTTCCTCGCCTCCCCGCCCCTGGTGGTGACCTACGCCCTCGCCGGGACCGTGCTGAAGGACCTTATGACCGAGCCGCTCGGAAAGGGGAAGAACGGCGAAGACGTCTGGATCGGCGACATCTGGCCCTCCGCGCAGGAGATCCAGGACTGCATGAAGTACGCGATGGACCCGAAGACTTTCCAGAAGCTCTACAGCAACCTCGCCGACGCCAACCCGATGTGGACGAAAGTGCCTTCGGTCTCGGGCCAGGTCTACAGCTGGCCGAAATCGACTTACATCGCCGAGCCGCCGTTCTTCAAGGACTTCTCGATGCAGCCGCGCCCGGCGGGAACGGTACGCGGTGCGCGCGTCCTGGGGATCTTCGGCGACTCGCTGACGACGGACCACATCAGCCCGGCGGGCTCGATCAAGCCCACTTCCCCCGCCGGCATCTATCTGCAGGAGCACGACGTGCCGGTGTCCGAGTTCAACAGCTTCGGCGCGCGCCGCGGCAATCACGAGATCATGATGCGCGGAACCTTCGGCAACGTACGCATCAAGAACCTGATGCTTCCGGTGAAGCCCGACGGCTCGCGCACCGAAGGCGGCATCACTGTCCACCAGCCGTCCGGTGAGCAGATGCCGATCTACGAGGCGGCGATGAAATACATCGCCGAAGGCGTCCCGACCGTGGTGTTCGGCGGCGAGGAGTACGGCACGGGAAGCTCGCGCGACTGGGCCGCGAAGGGGACATTGCTCCTCGGCGTGCGCGCGGTGATCGTGAAGAGCTTCGAGCGCATCCATCGCTCGAACCTCGTCGGCATGGGCGTGCTCCCCTTCCAGTTCAAAGGCAGCGACACGGTCTCTTCGCTCGGGATCAAAGGCGACGAGACCCTGGACATTCGCGGCGTCGAGGGCGAGATCAGGCCGCAGCAGGACGCGACGCTCGTGATCCGGCGAACCGACGGCAGCGTGAAGGAAGTGCCGCTGCTGCTGCGCATCGACACGCCGATCGAGGTCGACTACTACCAGCACGGCGGCATCCTGCCCTTCGTGTTGCGTGAAATACTCGGAAAAGCGGGTCCCTCGGTTCGCGTCGCCGCGTAAGGCAGCGCCGATGGCCGACTGGGACGTGGTCGTCGTCGGCGGCGGCAACGCCGCCCTGTGCGCCGCGCTCTCGGCGCGCGAGTCCGCGCGGCGCGTGCTGGTACTCGAGCGGGCGCCCGAGGCCGAGGCCGGCGGCAATTCGCGCTTCACCGCAGGCCTCTTGCGCATCGTCTACAACGGCGCCGACGATCTCGGCCGGTTGATCGAGCTGTCCCCCGAGGAAATCGGTCGGACGGACTTCGGCACCTATACCGCCGACCAGTTCCTCGATGACATGGCGCGCGTCACCGAGTACCGTTGCGATCCCGATCTCACCGAAATCCTGGTGAAGGAGAGCTTCCCGACCGCCCTGTGGATGCGCAAGCAGGGACTGCGCTTCACCGCGGCCTGGGGCCGGCAGGCGTTCAAGATCGAAGGCCGGTTCAAGTTCTGGGGTGGCCTTACCCTCGAAGCGGTCGGCGGCGGCCCGGGACTGGTCGACTCGTTGACGCAGATCGCGAAGAAGCGCGGAATCGAGATCTGGTACTCGGCGCGCGCGCTGTCGCTTATCGCCGATGACCACGGGGTTCACGGCGTGCGGGCACGGCGCGAAGGAAAGACGATCGACGTCGGCGGAAAAAGCGTGGTGCTCGCCGCGGGCGGCTTCCAGGCCAACCCCGAGTGGCGCACGCGCTATCTCGGCCCGGGCTGGGAGCTCGCGAAAGTCCGC
>Ga0209488_10002857_pt1 | contig 14061 bp, 20 predicted proteins | sample Rivendell_Oct201_8_FD_188349 | JGI IMG/M metagenome (GOLD analysis project Ga0209488, IMG submission 188349) | Vadose zone soil microbial communities from the Eel River Critical Zone Observatory, Northern California, USA -... | ecosystem: Environmental > Terrestrial > Soil > Vadose zone >... | reverse complement strand
CCATAATGCCCTCCGCGGATCAGGTCCCGGTCAAAAGCACGCATTCGACAATGCACTGGCCCGAGTGGGTTGTCCTGATCGCCGGATCGACCGGCTCTGCATTACGTGCTGTTCGCCCTCCCAACCGTTCACATCACGCCGGACGCCCGACGCGATCTCTTCACGCCGCCAGTGCGACGGGTTCCTTATAGCGCTCCCCTTTGGTCATGATCGCCCAGGCCATACGAGCGATCTTGTTGGCGAGCGCGATGGCGGCGACCTTGGTTGGCCGACGCGCCACCAATGCCGCGACCAGCATCAGTTCAGGATGGATGATGCTGCGCGGGTCGGCTGGCGGCTGTCACTTGCGCGCAGCAGCGCGCGCTGACGCGGCACTAACCGCGTTCAGCTTGAATGCCGCTCTCGCTCTTCATCTGACGGATATTTTTGCTTCCCGCACTCCGACGAGCGGCATATGCCGCCAGTCGGGCACGACCACCGGCTATCTATTCTATCTGGGGAACCGGCGTTCAATGGCTTTAAGGATTTTTGTCCAGATCATGCCTGTTCCGACCATGAAGTATCAGACCGCAGCAATGACTGCTGCCACGATGAGCAACAAGACAATGATCGCGCTCACCATTTTAGATCGCCTCCTGTTAAAGCTCTAGTCGGCTTAGCGCTATGTCCCGTTGGCCACACACCTCCATTAAGTCCGTGGCAACACAAGGCTTCGGACGGGGCTCTACTAGCTCGCCAAGAGCACTCAAATGCAGACTGAGGACTCAAGTTCGCCCTTATTAGATGGCACCACAAACGTATGAACGACTCAGCAACTGCTACCATTAAACAATTTGTACGTCCTAAAACGGGGAAAGGCATTCAAATTGGGGTGCGCTGCCCGCTGGCCGTCCTGGATGAAATTGATAGGTGGGCGGCCGCACAGCCCGATAAGCCTAAGCGCGCTGAAGCGATACTGCGGCTGGTTCAAGAGGCGTTGGCTGGCACCGCCGACAAACAGCCCGCAACGCCGTCCAACAGCAGCGCGGATGCGCCCAACGCTGAAGTGCCTAGTCCTCCTACCGTGCAGACGCCAATGGCACCTGAGCCTCCGCCTCAAAGCGAAACCACGCAGCATCTAGGAGTTGAGGTTGAGCAAACAACCCGTGAAGTAAGATGGACGCCTCGGGTGATTGAGGCAGGGCCACTACCAGCGCCCACGGGACAGGCGTTATCTGCGGTCACAAGCCTACGGGCGTTGGGGGTGGCAACGCGAAAAGCGCGACCGCCCACCAAGCCAATTGAAGACAGCAAACCTTATGAAATGCCTGAGGACATAGAAGCGTTCGACGAATTTTGGAAACGAGCTGAACAACGGCTGCGACGCCGGTTGAACTACGAAGAGGCGGTCGTGTCGTACAATCGGTACCGTCAAGGCATCGCAGAATGTGACTGACATGAGCGTTGCAGGGTGTCTTCCCACTTGGCAGCGCATTTACTCAGCGGCTTTTTCGAAAATCCGATTCGGAGCGGAGCGGCGTTCAGGAATGCCCGTCGATAATGCACTTCCGTGCTGCGCGATAACTATTTTGCGCGATGAACATTGAGGAAGTGACGTGGATCGCGCTGGGGGGCCGACTGTAGAAACCCGCATGGCTCTTGGCTTTGTGCGATGCACGATAGTTTTCTACCTATGCGCCGGCCGCGTCTGGCTCATTCGCCGGCCCACGATCAGCTCTGGTTGTGCGGGCAACACTATGCTTTCCTCTTCTGCTGAAGCGCTCCCACTAGTTTCACGCCGAGCGAGGCTGCTTTCTGCCGCGTTGCGGTCGCCGAGCGCTTAAGCTTGCGAGCGATCACGCTGGTTTTTGTCTTCTCGCGCACCATGGCCTTCAGCATCTGAACGTCTTCTTTCGTCCAGGATCGATATTTTGTTGCCTTCTTTGCCATCGCTGTTTCCTTCAGTGAGTCACTTTGCCGCGCGCTAGCTGCCACTCTTGCTGCCCTTCGCCGACCGGCTGTTGCGCGGCTCCAATACCGTCGCACTCGCCGCGCGCTTCAGAGTAGACGGCGGTTCGGGGAACTCCGCGTACCCAGCACATTCGCGAAAACGCTGCACTATCTCGAGCGCCGAACAACCACTAGCCGCAGCCAAATCATTAAGGCTTCGCCGAATCCTTGACGGCAGCTTCATGAAGCTGAGCTTGGCTTCGCGGTCGAACGGTAAGTCCGGGTGCTGCGTCACGTTCATTGGCCCTTCCGCTTGGCGCGCTTCGTCGCCGGTTTGGCGGCAGGCTTCACTACAGCTTTATATGAGGCCGGCTTCGCGGCATCCCCGGGCTGCCTCACCAGCTGCACGCCGGGCTTGTTGCCATTGGTAAATTCCACGCCGGCCGCTTCAAGAGCCCTGCGAATCGCCGCCATTGTCGACGCATTCGAAGGCAAATCAGCTTCAATGCGCGTGATCGTGTTGGGCGACACCTCAGCCGCGGCGGCGAGGTCGCGAACATTCATCTTTAGAGCGGCCCGCGCCATCCGCACCTGAGCGCCTTTCATTGTGGAGTTGTCCCAAAATAGTTATTTCATCGCAGTCGCAATGTTGGTACAACATACCAACAGAGAGACAAATTTCAAGCAAGCGGAACCAGAGATGACAAAACCATCCACCACCAAGAAGCCCGGGACACGCGAGGCAGCTTAGATGCTACGGGGCTTGTGGAAGCATATGGCCAAGTCCTCCAAGTGAAGCTGGCCGCCATCTCCAAGCAGCCGAGTAAAGCGAAAGGCTGGCGGCGGACCTGATATCTGCCGACCAGCCACCTCGCCGACGCCCGCAAAAGGGCGGCAGATTGGGACCGAAGCTGCGCCCATCCGCTACATGGCCGAGCTGATTGGCGCCGATACCGACAGCGAGAAGGCTATCCGGTGGCTGATCGCCCTCATGGTGCTCACCTGTGATCCGCTCGCCATCGCCTTGACGGCTGCGGCATCGGCACGTCGATCAACCACTGTCCAAAGCCACATTTTGGTCCGCAGCACCTCCGATAGCTGCCGTGCCGACACGATCGAGAGTCATAGCAGCTAAGGGCCAAGAGCAGCCATCCCCACCTTTGGGAGGACTCCGCAGCCCGAATGTAAGTTCTGTCGAACCCCACCATCTGCTATCGTCTATGCTTCCCGAGTTCCCATTGGGGAAAGTTCGGGTAAGGTCGTCCAGTGGAGATACGGAGAATGTCAAATGAAACACAGCGTATCGCTACTTCTTGCGGCGGCGCTTGCCAGCGTCACCGCGATCGGCCCCGCCACCAGCGTTGCCGTGGCAGCCGAGAACCAGATCACTATCCTTTACGACGCTTTCGGCAAGGACGCCGCGATGAGGAAGGATTGGGGCTTCTCTGCGCTTGTCGAGGTCGCGGGCAAACGAATCCTGTTCGACACGGGCGATGATCGCGACATCTTCGCCGCCAATGTTAAGGCTAAGGGTGTTGACCTTACGAACCTTGATTTCGTCGTCCTGTCGCATCGCCACTCTGATCATATGGCGGGCCTGGCCCATGTGTTGAGCGTCAATTCCAAAGTGAAAATTTATGCACCGCAGGATGGCCTCGGGGGCATTTACGGTTCAACGATTCCGTCGAGCTTCTATCGCAAGGACGGCTCCCTGCCGCCCGAGATGCGCTATTATGACGGCACGCCGCCAGATATCTTGAAGTTCGGTCGGGCGTGGCAAGACGCCAACATTGAGCTAATCGACAAGACGACTGAGATCGCTCCCGGCATTACACTGATCGCGCTTGTGTCCGAAACCCCTGGGACGAGGGAACTCAAAGAGCTATCCCTTGCCATCAATACACCGGACGGTCTCATACTTGTGGTCGGCTGCTCGCATCCGGGAATCGAGAAGATTGTCGAGGCGGCGGCGGCCATCAATCCTAGAATCCATCTGATCGCTGGCGGGTTCCACCTCGTTGTCGCGCCGGATGATGCCATCGCGAAGATCGTGGCGACGCTCAAGGACACCTTCAAGGTGGAGAACGTCGCGCCCGGCCATTGCACGGGCGAGCCCACCTTCGCAGCGTTGAAGCGGGCGTTCGGAGACCGGTACATCTATGCCGGCGTCGGCACTTCAGTGTCGTTGGGACCGAACACGGGACCGGGCGAGCGACGCGGCGAGGGACCGGCCCTCAAACAGGACGAAATCACCACCTATCGCAGGCTCGCCCGCCACGAAGACCTCTTCGGCCTCGTTCAAGCCCGGAGTCTGCGATAGCGGCTTTCGCACTATGAAGGTGAGCAGTGGTTCGGCACGCCGACAAGCTTCATCACCGCTTAGATTAGAAACGTCGGCGATCCGCAAGCCGAACGAGCTACGCGGTTAAAGGCTCTCTTCCATACGAAGAAGCCCATCATACGAACATCGGTATTGCCCGCTTTGGGTCATGGGCGGCTGTATTGAGTTACGGACGGCATGGCCGCACCACCCCAACAACCGGACCAGATGGTGCGCTGGCTCTGCATGGGTCAAGGGCGTCCCTTCTGACTGCGTGCTGAGCATGGGCTAGCGGCGTCCGGTGGACCTCTTGACCGCTGACCTCAGAAGCTGCCAACTCGAATCAGTGATGTTAATAGTCGGCAAATCCGGTCAAGGAGGCAACGATGCCCAACGAAACCGACAATGAAGAAGAGGGCGCCCGCGGTAACGTCTCGCGCCGCAATTTTTTCGAGCGGATTGGAGTTGCGGGCGCGGTGGCTGCAATGCCGACGGGCCCGGTCCCGGCGGCCGCCCAGACACCTGCAATGGCAACCGAGGTCAGCGCAGACGATCGCTTTCGCATCCAGGATGTTCTGCGGAGCTACGTGTGGGCTAACGATTCGGGCAGTGTCGAGCGTGTGGTCGCAGCATTCACCCCAGATGGCATCGTACAGCCAGCGACCGGAGAGCGTATTCCCGTGCGGCGTTGGGCGAGCGAGACCTTCGCCCAGCCAGGGCGGCGCGGCCGTCAGCACTGGGTGCAGCACATCATTTTCGAGCGCACCGCGGACGGGGTTACGGTGCGCTCCTATTGGAAGGTGGTGCAGGGGCTTGCCTCAAGGAACACCAGGACGCTAAACGCCATGGGCTTCTATGACGACTTCTGCGTGAAATTCGACGGCCGCTGGCTGATCAAGGAGAAGCGCATCTACCGCTGCGATGATGAGACCCCGCTGCCGTGGTGAGCCCGCCGACGATCGTGAACTTAAGCGGTTGATCGGCGAGCGATCCCTTGCGAAACGCTGATCGCCCGCAGTTTTTGGTCTTCGTCGACGAAACTGAGAAGTTGGGGGGCAAGGTGATCGCGGCCGCGAACGTCAAGACGGAATGAAGCCAAGCGGGCAAGCGGCGACGAGGCGAAGCGAGCCCAAGCCAGGGCCAGATTCGGACTTCGAATTTGGCCCGGCACTCCCCCGGCGAGTTTCGCTTGGACGATACGGTGTCAGCAGCCAGCTACGGTCTTCTCGGCTGCGTTGATGGAATGACCGGAGCAGCCCAGGCCGCTCCGAGCGCGCACCCGCTGCGACAAGCGCCCAGCTCCCTGCGTACTCCACTATGAGCCGCGAGGAACCTGTCATCAGAGCGCCCGTGCAGCCTCAGCCGGGCTCCATGCCAGCCTTCCTGATTGCCCGTACTGCATCCGGCGAGGTGAGGAACTTCAGGAGCGCGGCCGCGCCTGCCGGGTTCTTAGCTTGGCTGTGCACGCCGCCCGAAAAGACAGTGATCAGCTGTATGTCGTCCGGCAGGGGACCCAGATAGGTGATGCCCTTTACGGCGATAAGCTCGCTCACCTGCTGGAAGCCGATCTCGGCGCCACCGCGCGCCAAAACGTCACCGATTTGTCCCGGGCTCTGCTTGATCTTCGGCTTGAGCTCATCGGCAATGCCCCATTTCTGGAACAGGCCCGAAAGATAGACGCCGCTTGGCCCAGCGGCCGACAATGCGATTGATTTCGACGCCAACAAAGTGCGCTTAAGGGCTTCACCCGATGAAATGTCAGGCCTTGGTGCCCCGGAGAGGACCGCTGCGCCGATCCCGGATTTTGCCATTGCCACGCCGGATACGAGGCGGCCGAGCTTGTTGAGCTCATCGATGCCGCTTGCTGTGCCGATCACGAGGTCGACGATCTCACCACCTTTGATCCGCTCGTTTTGGGCGCTGACCCCGACCCACATCGTCGCAACCTTATTCTCCGTTGCCCGTTCGAATGCGGGAACGAGCTCGAGATAGGGTTCTCTCACAGCTACTGTCGACATCACCGTGATCTCACCTGCCTCACTCGCGCCTGCCACGAGGAGCGCGGCTAGGCTGAACAGTGCTGCGGTGCCGGTCTGTAGCATCCTCATGCCTTCCTCCGTATGTTGACCCGCGGGGCATTCGTTATAGCACTCTTACTTCCTTGGCTCCCTCTCCCAACTGCTTGAATTGACCACCGGTTTGCACGTAGCCGCTATTCCAATAATGACTTCCCCCCGACGGTTGCCGAACTACTGACGTACTTGAGGCGTCCGGCAAACGTCGAAAAGTTGTCGGGTCCGGCTCATGGAAATCCAGCACCGGGCGGAGGTCTGTTCCGGGTCACTTGCAGGCGTCGAGGACGTGGCCCGGCACTCACGCTTACCACCCAGGAGCGACCGTTCGCAGCACGAACCGGGAACGTCTCGGCAAGCTTCGTGACACGACAGCCCACGGACTCCGCTCCCGAGGCTTGCTACCTCGCGGTGGTGAATACCGTGATCCAAGAGCGGCGAGCTCGGCTCGAAATTCAACAAAGATCGGGACATTCCCTTCATCTGCCTGATCTCAGCTAGCCTCCTCACCAAGATCCAACAGCAACTGCTCAATACGCCGCGCGATCGCGCAATGCCGCTCAACCTCCCGCGGCCAAGTCCGTTGACGCGCATCGTCTGCCAGCGACAATTCAAGACGGCGGCGTTCCCGCAGCCGCGGCGCATAGGCCGGCGTCGTCACGAAGCGTGAGCAACTGAGGTAAAAATCGCACTCACACGGGCCCTCAGACGGCAACCGCAGACAGTGCCCGAGTTCAAGCTCCGTCTTGAGAAAATTCGTACGCAACCAATCGATCGACTCGGCGGTGAGCGTCCCGGCGCGTATCGCTTCTGCTCCAGATCCCGCAATCACCGCTCCCGGCTCCAGCACGGAACGATAATCACGGAGCACCTCGGCATCGCTGATGCGCGCGTAGACCATCGTCATCTGGGGACTCTCGTGGCCGAGGATGCTCATGATCGTGTGAAGCTTCGCGCCACGCTCAGCAAGTTCGGTTCCAAGTGTATGGCGAAACCGATGCATTGTGATCGTCGGTCTGCCCGTGGAGTCGACTAAGCCTGCCGCTTCACATACCTGCTTCAAGGGTGTTCCGAACAGGTGACGCTCGCTCATCAGCTTGCCACGCCAAACGAACACGAAGCGGACCAGTTCGCCGGTGCGCTCGTCCGGTAAGCGCCGATCCGTGCTGTCGGCGCGAATAGCAAGGACAGTTCGAAGTGCCTCAGCGGCATCATCGTGCAAAGGAATCAGGCGTTCTCTCGCCGTCTTTCCAACCGGAATACGGAGCCTCGCAGTCCCATCAGGATACTCATCGAGACAGTCGGTGGTAAGACGGCGAATCTCATTGCGCCGCGCTCCCGACCAGCGAGCAACAATCAAGGATGCGCGCTGAAAAGGATCAGGAAGTGCCCTGACAGCGTCCATAAGCCGTTCGAGATCGGCACGTGGTATATAGCGTGGAATGTGCTCCGGCTGGCGTGGCAAATCACGCTTTGCAACCAGCGGCCACCTTGGCACATCAGGCCATGCCCAATCCTCTGCGTCCTTGAAAAAACGCGCGAGACGGACAACCCGTCCGCGCTGCGACGACGGGGTCAGCCGTCGCCCTGTCTTAGGCGACAGCTAGGTCGCCATCGCTTTCATCCAGCTGATGAAGTGCCCGTGCTTCACTCCTGCGAACGTTTTTACCTCAGGCGCTACCATCGCCAAGTGGTTGAGGAAACAACGCGCAGTCAGTGCATGGTGATACAAGGTCGCCGGACGCAACCCGGGCGCACGGCGCGCAAGCCACCGCTCGATCAACGCGCCCATCACGGGCTGCGCCACTTGCATCTCGGCCGACGGCATGATCTTACGCGGCGTCGCATGCGCCTGCCCCCGGTGATAAAGCACCAGCCGAAGCTGACCGATCATCGTGATCCATTGCTTCGAGACCTTTCGGAAGCGATCGGTCGAGGTCCAATAATCGGTAATATCGGGCCGCTCGCCGAACTTACGCACTGCGACGAGAAAACCGTCAACGTCCGCGTCGGAAAGCCGTTCAACAGGTCGCGGTCCGCTGTGCAGCGCGATCCTGGCCAAGGTCCAGTGCATCGCCCGATCTACGTTGGCGTGCCGCAATCCAAGCGCAGATCCCTCCGCCGTCAGCGTCTCTACACCGAGCTCGATCCGCATGCGGCGGACGACATCGTGGACGCGAAGATCGCCGACAGCAAGCAACCAATCATAATCGATCCGCAGCCGTCCACTCAGCGCGAGATAGTAAAGATAGGCACGCGCATAATAAGATGGCCGATTACGGAGCGTCTTCCGGGTTTCCCCCTCCGTTCGTCCAACGCGCACTGCGAGAGGCGCATGCAGCCACTCTTCGAGATCAGGCCAAGCTTGAACGAACAGCTTGCGATGGCTTCGCCGTTGTTGGGTGAAATGCTTGCCGACGTCGCACCTGGCCAGAAATGCATCGTATTCCTCGGCTGAGCAGTGGCGACTTTGGAACGTGTCCGGCTCCTCGATCGCGTGCGCCTGCATGGCAGCCGCAGAAACTGGCCCGCGCCTCATCGGATTTTGCCTTCAGCGCCTGTCGGCTGGCAATCGTCAAGGCCGAGAGCACGTCGATACTCTGCGACCACGCTCGAATCCGACACGCGAGTATACGCACGTGTCGCCTCTGGCGAGGCGTGGCCCAACCGCCGCTGCAATGTCAATTCGCGCATGCCGCCTTCCCACATCCGTGTTGCGTGGGTGTGGCGCAATGCGTGCGGCGTGACCCAGGGCGCACGAATCTTCGCGCGCGAGCAGGCCCGTGCGAATAGCCGGTCCAGCGCCGCATAGGACAATGCTTCATGCCGGCGCGGTCCCTTGCCGCCGACCAGGAAAAGGATTGGCGTATCGGCATCCTGGGGCCGTTCGCGCATGATATAGGCGCTGACGGCTTCGAGCGTCGCTGCCTCATGAAGATCGACGATGCGCTCGGTCCTCGATTTACTGCGGGCCCCGCGCGGATGATCGAAGCGGACCCTGATCGTGACGCGCCGCTTACCATAAGCGATGTCGGTAAGATGAAGTGCAAGCACCTCGCCCGGACGCAATCCGCCATCGAGCATGAGACGGACCATCGCGAAATCGCGTTGGCAACGCAGTTGCGCGATCAGCGCATCAACCTGTTCGTTCGACATTGGGCGTGGCACGCGATGGACTTGCCGGAGCCGCACTTGGCTGCGTGTCGGCGGCCGTGACGCTATGCCAGTCAGAAACGGCCGGTGGCGCTCGAAAACACGAACCGCCGCGCGATCATGGACGCGGGTCATCGGGCTAGGCCCATCGAACCGTTCGGTGATCCTGGCCCACTCGTAGAATGACGATACTGCCGCTAGCACCCTGTTGACCGTCGCGACGTTCAGGCGGGCTGCGACCGCCTCACCATCCACCATCGCGAGCGACGGAAGCTGGGCTGCGCCTCGTCGGCGGCTTCGCTTTTTGCGGAGATAAACCACCAGATCAACTGCGCGTGCCGGCGTCAGCGCGCGCCAGTCTAACTCTTGTTCACCAAGAAAGGATCGAAGATGAGTGAGATCATGCCCATAGGCGCGGGCCGTGTTTGGCGAATAGCCCGACGCATCGAGGTAAGCAGTGAACTGTGCTCTGGCGTCGTCGAACGCAGCCAACCAAGGCGCGACAACTACGGCCGTATCGTTGATCATGGTTCTCCTGATCGAATCACATCTCTCGTAATTCTACGCCGAAAGCGTCCCACGGAAGAGTCTGTCCATATAATGCTGGAGCGCTTTTTCGGCGTCACCATCACGATCTCGACGGGTCGCGTTGTGCCGGTGCGGCTGATCGGCGAACAGCACGTGATCGAAGATCTAGGTTTCATCCCGAGCTTCGCCGACTGGGTGCGTTGCATCCGCGCGGAACCGTGGATGGGACGCGCGCAGCCGATCCACAAGCACGTCGATCCGTTCGCGGCAGTGCCGGCCCGCCCAAGCAGCTGACGATCCACTACCACTTTCTCTTCTTCAACCCATGCCTGGCCTCGCGCCGGGCGCTTTATTTCAGGAGATCCGTATGACCAAGCATGCGCTCAGCGAAAACGACCTGGATCAGTTCACCGGCACCGAACATTGGTACCGGCATCCGCTTGTCCGCAGCCTCACCTACACAGATGGGAGCCCAATACGTCGCCGAGCAAGGCGGCGCCTTTTGGTTACTCGACATCATCGCCATAGCCCAACGGTACGGCGAAGCCGTCAAAACGGAGCCATTTCAGGTTTGGACGCTCAAGGTCCACGACAATCAGAAGGGCACGGTCACCTGTGACGACGGCAACGGCAAAGAGCTTTACCGGCAGGAACTCGACTACACCGATTTTGCGTTGCCCGCGATGAAGCTTTGCTGCGCTGACGGCACGATCGGGCAAGGTGTTGAGCGCGTCATCCTCCTGCCCGGCGAATACTGACACGCCCTGTTCAATCCTCTCGCACAACCCCGAACGTCCGGCCTCGCCGGACTTTTTCATTTTGGAGATCACCATGGCCGACTATTACCAACAGACCGTTGTTCACCAGATCATCGCGGATGCCGATATGACGCCGCTCGAGAGGCTCCTGCTTGGTAAAATCTTTCAATCCGAGCGCGTCAATGATGGCTGGTATTTCTTCGCCGAAGACTATCCGGCCGTCGCAATCACAGTGCAACGCGCAGAGCTCGAGCAAGCGCTTGCTTCATCGCCCGATGACGGCACCAACACGGCGTATAGCTGTGCCATCGAGCAACTTTTCGCTGCCGAGGCAAATGCCGCTCAAATTGAGCTCGATCTAAGTGGTACCTCCTGGGAATTCTTCTTTCAGGATGTCGTCAAACGCTCGAAGACGCTAACTCACATCGGCATCGAGGTCGCGTTCACCTGCAGCAGGATGCGCGCCGACGGCTTTGGCGGCATGGCCGTCCTCATCACACGGGATGCAATTGTCGGTAAGTCGACCGGTGACATCCTCGAGGATTTCCTGGCTGAAGCCGGTCTCGATGACGCTGAACCGCCGGGATGAAAGCGGCGGACGACGAGTGGCGGCACGTACTGAGAGTGAAAGGCCGGCCGGGACGCGGGCGAGCCCGGAGGGAATGAAAGAGAGCGCTTCGCCGGACTTGCCCGTCACTCGCTCTCCGGAGTCCCATCATGTCCAGATCATCCCAAGCGTTCGATTTCCGGAAGCCCGTTGCGTACAACGCATCCGCCAAGGACGCCTTCCATCGCAGTGCCCGCCGGCAGCTCAAGCTTCTCGCCACGGCGCTCGGCCTGCCATCCGAAAAATTCGACCTGCGGTCCAACAAGGCGGGGGTCGCCGTATCCGGTGAAGTAACGCTGCATGCCGATCGTATCTATGTGCAGGTATCGCAATCGGTCATGGGCCCCGACTGCGGCATCCTCATTCGAACATGCCAAGGCCGCAGAGACTACGTCGGCGGTCCAGACAATTTCGCATCGCTGGATCTTCTGAACCGGCCCGAGGAACTCGCGCGCCGCATCAAGGCAGTGTGCCGACTTGACGAAGATGCCGCCACGACCAGCGCCAAACCCGCCAGCGCTGCCAACGAAGGAGCCGCGCGATGATCGAATACACCGTCAAGATCGGATTCTGGCTGCGCGCCTATGACAGCTTCACTGTCGAGGCGGATTCCGATGCGGAGGCGATCGGAAAAGCCAAAGCGGCGGCAAAGACGGCGATCGAGTCTCGCGCCCATCCTGAACACATCGATATCGAGGAACGGCGGGAAAGCATCATCGTCTTCATCGACCGCATCGCACCGGATGGCGGCCACACCGTCGTAGAGGACCTCGCCTTCGATGACGACCGTATCCACGGCCTTCCCGCCGGTTGATATCCGGCACGCATTTCCTGTTCACGCCCTGCGGCCATCTTGATGACGGCAATCCCTTTCGCCGCCTGTCTGCCGCTTGTCAGAACCCTTGGCCAGCACATCGGCCTCCGGATTTCGCGCTCCGTGCCTGTCTGAGCGCGGCGGTTCGCGCGTCAACGGCCAAGCCGTTCCCGCATCTGCGATGCGTGACTCGCGAACCTGCACCGCGCTCGGGCGCCAGCCCGTCGCTCGAAATCAGGAGGCAAAGACGATGTGCAGGGTTCTCAACAAGCATCATGCAGGCGTGCCAACGGACGCCGTCTATATCGGCCGCGGCAGCAAGTGGGGAAATCCTTATCGGATTGGCCCCGACGGCGACCGCGCGGCCGTCATCGCAAAGTACGAGCGGTGGCTTGCGGATCAGCATCAACTGTTGCGCGCGCTCGACGAGTTGCGGGGCCGTGACTTTATTTGCTTCTGCGCGCCGAAGCCATGTCATGGGGGTGTGCTGCTGCGCCTTGCGAATGCAACGCGCGATCAGCGCATCGCGTGGTGGCGCGCGGTGAAGGCCGCAGCACCAGCGTGAAGGCCGCGCGCATCAAAAAAGCGAGAGACGACCCGGATCGGGTTTGAGCCGCTCTGGTTGAGAGAGAGCCGCCGGCGGCTCCATCTATCCAGCTCTCCCGAGGCCCATCAAAATGTCGTTCAAGCCCGAAGTGATCGCCGATAGCAGTGGTGAATGGTGTGGCGACGCCCTGCGATTCGCCACCTGCGAAGAAGCCGAAGCCAACGTCCGCGACCTGTCCGGGCGCTGGCTAGCCGTGCGCGAAACCCGCGTGGTGGAGAGCGACGAGCCTGTGAACTACTCCTATGTCGACGGGGTACTCAAGGAAGTAAGCGGCTGAGCAACGCCCTCTCATGCGCTGGTAAACGAGCGGGATCGTTCGACATGGACGCGATCCCATCGAGGGACAGGTCACCGAAGCACCTCGATGCCGTTCTGCTTGACCACATGCAGAAGCTTCAGCGCGGCCCCCGTGGGATGCCGCTCACCTCGTTCCCACTGGCTGATTGTGCTCACCGCCACATTGAGAAACGCCGCCATGACCGCCTGACTGACTCCCGTTCGCTCCCGCACCGCGACGATCTGGGATGGCGACATTCGCTGCACTTTCGGCAGCGCGTCCTTGCTCAGCATGCGCAAGGTCGTTTTCTGTAGTTGCTCGTCGCTGATTGCGCCGACCTTGTGCAGCGACTCCGACATCTCGACGACCTCGGCACGCATACGCGCCTTCCCGCGCAACTCAGTTTTTTGCTTCGCCCTTTTCGTCATACTCCACCTCCGTTAAATCTCCCTCGGCCAACAACCGCGCCAACTGCCCAGTACTCAGAGCCAGAAATACCTGGCCGCGCTCGCGTAAAGTTTCGAGCTCGTCATCATCGATGTTGTCGCGCTCGTTCTTGGCAAACCCGAACAGGAACACGGCGCGTTCACTCCGGCGGTAGGCGGTCAGTGTGCGAAACCCGCCGCTCTTTCCTTGTCCCGGGCGCGCGATACGTTGCTTGATCAGCCCGCCGCCCAGATCGGCATCAACCAGACCGCGTTCGGCTGCCTGGATGGCTTCGACCAGTGCTTTATCCGCAATACGCTCACGACGCTGAAACCGCGCGAAGCCCTTGATCTTGTAAACCCTCATGCTCCCCCACTCATACAACTATAGCTCAATGAGTGGTAAAATGCAACATGATGATCGATAGCCCTGTAGAGACGTCAACAAATCAAATACTTAACGTGGAAACGCGTAAGAGGGGCAAAAGTCGTGGCGGTATGATTATAAGATTCCCAAAGCGGCGCGAGTCGGATTCTTTGTGGGCATGCCGCCCGACGATCTTGACCGCCT
>Ga0209488_10002855_pt1 | contig 14065 bp, 20 predicted proteins | sample Rivendell_Oct201_8_FD_188349 | JGI IMG/M metagenome (GOLD analysis project Ga0209488, IMG submission 188349) | Vadose zone soil microbial communities from the Eel River Critical Zone Observatory, Northern California, USA -... | ecosystem: Environmental > Terrestrial > Soil > Vadose zone >... | reverse complement strand
TAAGTTTTCTCGAAACGTCTTCTGTCACCTCCCCACCCGTCCCCGTATTGTTCGGACTCCGCCACCGATCGACCGGTGACTAAAATCTTGCGCTTGTCACAAGGAACGCTCGTCGTCTTATGAATGTGCCCTCCGCGAGAAGAGTCATATCATCCGTGAAACCGAGGTGCGGAGCATGAACCGGAAAGAACGCAGTAAGCGGAATCGCTTCGGTAAAATACAAGTCAGGCGTTCACAACTGACAAGACTCCCATGGCAGATCTGCAATCGTTCAGGGAAGCGTTGGGTGTGCTGCAGAGGCAGGTGGAGGATCTTGACCAGCTAAAGGCCCGGCACTATGCAGAAATCATCGAACACGAGGAAGAGGTGTGGGATGTTGTGCAAGGGAAGGTAACCCCACACAGCAGACTCTCCTTATGGATAATGTCTCTCAGACCGCAATCCGCTTTTTCAGATATGTCTCGTCGTCCGTTCATCGCTCGACGTATTTGATAGGCTCACCTCAAAAGCGTACGTTTAGTAACTCCCACCATCCCACCAGCAACCATAAATAGCTAACCGGGTTTTTTCACCACGTCATATGTCATCACGTTTACAGTTCCGATCCCGTTATCGAGCCCATGCTCCAATCCGTCCCTGACCCATTCGATTCGTACGGACAAACCCATTCCGAGAACCAAATATTCAGCATCCTCCCCCCCCTCTCCATCCTAGCGCCGTCCTCATCGCCCAGTCCCCTGACAGCCACGCCCCAAACGGTAACCAGCGACGTGTTCGCCATAGGGACGAGCGCCGGCTGGGGGGCACACGGCAACGGCACCGGCCTCTTCGCCACAGACACGGCGGCGACAGAATGGGCCGACGCAATTCCCTCGGCGTCTAGCTCGCTCCTCAGGAGCCCTACGAGATCCTCCCGCTCTCGGTCATTATCCCCGCCACAACCACAGCGCCTCTCCAGCTCGCCGCCAGGTACGAACCCCCGCAGAGCCGAATCGAAACTTCGTAGCGTCTTGTCCGTCATCGACGAGACGCGCCTGCCAAAGCCGATTGACGATGCTGTGCCATCGTCCGGTGCAGCGGACCCGGCAAACAGTTCATCGTCAGGGGCACCACGAGACCCCAGCATCGGGTGGTCCAACTTCCCGTTTGGAGAGCACAGCCGAGGCGAGAGCCAGGACTCAACACCACGACATTCTGTATCCGAGCTTGCGTCATCGACTGTAGATGATGTGGATCGAACTGATGCACAAGGGATGCAAACTCCCGAATCGGAAAGGGCGACGTTCCCGCTAACTCCATGACATCTTGCGCGCCTCGAGGGGCGTAGATTTTGTTCAAGGACGATGACCCGCCTTTTTGCAGAACGCAGTATGATGCCTTGTTTATATTTTCCTTTGTTTCATATGTAGTAGGGTACTCGTGAGTAATCTCTACGTAGAATGACATCGCTCAGGTTGGATGCCGTACTGACGTAGTACGTCCCTGTGTACCGGCGTCGGGCTTTTCAAAAGGGCGTCTGTGCCTGCACTGGTCTTTGGGAAAGCGATGACGTCGCGGATCGAAGACGTGTTACATAGGATGGCCACAAGACGGTCAAACCCTAGGAATAGGGTCAGCGAATCCAATTAACCTTCTGGGCCAAACCATGGCCCGGGACTCACCCAGTGCAATTCCACCGTGTGGTGGAGCGCCGCAGCTTAGAGCATGAAGTAAGTGGCTGAACGATGCCTTTTCACGTTCATCAAGCTGTCATACACGAATACGAATCAGTAACGCAAAACGTATCACATCACCTGTAGGGACGGGGATTGGCCAGGACTCACTTGTAACACTTCGGAAAATATGTACTCTTGCATCATTGCGTCATGCACTCTGACGGACCCTCCACCAATCTCGACTCCATTCAATACCAGATCGTAGTGCTGGCCGCGTACCTGAACGCCGCACGAAATGGGAGTGGGAGCCACGCAGATACCCGAAACGACGTCAGCAATGACGGCAACGACTGCACAGGTAAAATATTATGACCTCGGAGATGCGTCCGTTATACAGCGCCTGCACATCTTGCCATACGGGCGCGGTGAAAGGGTGGTGCGTGCTACTCCACCTACCTTTCGCAAGAAGGTCCTTCTCTGTGTCCGCGCGCGTGAACAACGGAAATTCCGTGATCCAGAGAAAGTGCGGGGTACGCGTTGGGTTATATGTCCCTGCGCAGCAAGTTAGCTTGAAAGAGGGCAGTCATAGGCTATTCTCGACCTACCACGCGACTGAGCCAACTCTGCCAGACGAAGTCTCTGCCGACCAAGTGTTGTCGATCCCCCCTGAAAAAGATCGTAAGATGGCTGAGCCAAAAGTCGATGGAAAAACATGGTTTCACCTCTGGTCTATCGCGCTGTTTCCCCACCCACACGATATCACCTGCCTTTAACTGCAATCTTTCGCAAAGGCTGCCGTTATCCCATTCACCTCCATGAGAGAACTCTCGGACAACAGGACTATCGACAAGCCATGAGGACACATTTTCTGACGTAATCTCGATGCGATCCTGTCCAGCGTGAGCCAAATGAGTGGTTAGGTTAGAGAATTGGGGTGGGACTCACGAGACTGTCTTCAGAGGGACATTCACGTGCAATTGGATGGAACGCAGTGCCATCGGATTGTCGCACCGGCAGACAACTAATGGATTGCTCAGAACGTCCCAATGCCGTAACGACACTTGGGGGTAGACATGAGGTAATGTCCACAATCTGTATTAGTGCCATGAAACAGCGAACGACTGTGAGAGCGGGCGAGAGGCGCAAACCTCTAACGCAAAGCGTGTGTCCGGCTTATCGGAACCAAACTGCGACATGGGATAGAATAAAAAACCGCATACATACAGGGATAAGTCGCATGCTTACTCGGCACATGGCTTCATGATAAGTCATGACATCAAACCTATCAGGCAGAGATATCTTCTCCATCTGCGCCCATATAGTCCTGATCAGATCCTCGACAACGTTACGGACTTCGTGACCACCTATCCGCCACGGGTCGTCCTCCGAGTTTGATTTCCCCCAAGAGACAAATGCCATCTCAAGATCGATCTGAGTAAATTCGGGCTGCCTATCCTTACGACCGTCTTCGTCCCTGAAGCACCGGGCGAGCTGATAATAACGGTCAACGGCACCGGAGCACATGAGAAGCTGCTTGGGTTGCTGCGGGGATTGTGAGAGCGCGAAGAAGTGGGGCCCCTGGGCCTTGGCTGCATCTGATTCTTGGGCAGTGGTACTCCTAGTCGGAACAAGGAACTCGCGAGCGCCTTCGGGGGATGACTTGAGGAGAATGGGCGTCTCGACCTCGAGGAAATCTGGAAGGGGTATCGTGCCGGAGGACCACAAGGATAGATGGAATAGAAGCCGCGACACCTTGTTGATGAAGCACAGTGCGCACGATATGGGCGACTTGGCTTCTCTTCCGTAGGTTACCCGACATCTCTGGCCTGCGAAGGTCTAGATAGCGGTACTGGCTTCTCAGGTCATCGTTTGCCTAGCGTGATGAATGAAAAGAAAAAAAAAGTCAGAGGTGTTATGGGCGTCTCAAGTCAGTTGAGGCGAACCATATTTTGGGTATCCGAAGGGAGAAATGGCATATGACGCCTTGCCGGATTGAGGAGTGTGAAATCTTTTACGGAAACCTCTACATCACCAGTTGGGCCCTAGAAAGGAGGTCGATCGGTGAATCAGTAGTCTGAGAGCCTAATGGAATAAGGTGTAAACTTACGGGACGGCGCTGCTTCTCTGGCCTTAAACGGACATGGCCATGGATGAGTACAGTAGACTCGACGGGGATACGTGCCAACTCGGTGGCAATGTTGCTCTGTTGGCCGTGAGCATCGGGAGGATCACCGGTCGGGGTGTGGACGACGAGCTGAGTTGTACCGTAAGAGTCTCTCAAAGGAAAGAAAGAAAGATATTTGGAAATTTTGCTAGATGGGGTGAGTAGGCGCCCCTGAGGGATGGGGGAGGATTATTACCGTTCTGGATGGAGCCAACCAGCAAGGACGACATGAGAGCCAACGTCCGCAGGAGTGATTTGACCACAGTTGTGAGAACGGTTGGAAGGGAAAGGGGGAGAGGAAGGGTGTACGAATCGTTTAAAGAAGAAGATGAAAGGGGGAGATCGAAAGCAGCGCATAAGAGAGAAAGGGTAAGCGCGCTCATCTGTTAAATACCGGTTCACCCCGTCTCGTCTCATTCCCCATCATCCCCTCACAAATGTCTCTCCATCGTCTTCCAGTGGAGCTCTTCGACACCATCTGCTCATCCCTCACCCCTTCTGACCTCGCCGCTCTCTCTCGTACAAACTCTCTCCTCAATCCCATCGCGCAGCGCATCCTCTACCGTAATCTCGACCTCTCCTCCACCCGCCACAATCTTTCCGTCGTTATCACTCTCTCCCAGAAACCCCACATCGCCCGCGTCGTGCGCACTCTCTCCATCACCGTCGAGTCCTCCGTTCATGTCCTCCGTCCTTTCTATCGCGCTCTCAGAGACGCGCTCTCGGCCATGTCCGAACTCACCTCCCTCCATATCTCCCTCGACCCCAATGCCAACCCCAGCTGGATCCTCACTCCACGCTCGCGCCACATGACATACTCACGTCTACACACATTCACGTCCTCCTTCCCATTCGATTCTCACGTAATTAGCTTCCTCGAATGCACCCCTGCACTAGAGAGGCTCGAACTAGATACAGCGCCCATAACGGGTACCGCCCCACTTCCTCATCTCTCGCACGCCGCCATTCCACGTCTCGTGCACTTTATGGGTTCTTGTCAGGCCATTAAAATAATCGTACCGGGGCGCCCCCTCGAGAGTATCCACATTCACGATGGCGACTTGTCAGAGGAAGAAGTCGTGTGCCTCGCACAATCCACAGGCCACATCGCGGTCCTGGGTGCGATCACATCGGCACTGCTTGTTCCTTTCCTAAAGTCTCTTGCAAGGCACCTTCCCTACCTGGCCTACCTCCGCCTCATGGCTCCATTCCATGTGTCTTTAAAGCCCTCCGATGACGTGCGTCCCTCTTGCTCCGATTTCTTCCTGCCGAACTGATGACATCTCGATGCAGACTTTCTACGAACAAGTCGCAACTACGTTGACTTCTATGCCCAAGTTGCTCGACTTTGAGCTGTCAGGCATGCACTGGGGTTCTTCGTGGCAAGCGAATGAGGCTGGCCGCAAGCGAATTTGGCAAGCTGCTCCTATCACCTCGGTCCCCGATCATCATCTCGAGGATAATTTGGACTATACTTCGGATTTTGCTTTTGTCTACTGACCACCTGTTGGGGTATAATTGTCATAATCTATGCTTATTATCGTATTATTACTACATGCTTGACAAAGTCGACTATTCTCCGCACCCACTTACTCCTCTCGGCGTTCAATTTTAGGCATCTCTGCGAATGATGCAAATCTCATATCCTGGCTTTCGCCTCACATTGGCTATAATTTCGAAAGGTGGATACCGCTTAATTGACATATCTAGTAGCAATATTACCTGCATCGACCCGTTCTAGCTCCTTCAATTGATGGAGGGCCTTCCGGACGAAGGAAGAAGCACCGGAGCACACGATCTGACGCTGAGCAAGGGGAACTACCGTACCCGAACCATTGCCGCTCCCCACAAATTGCGCCACCGTGATCCGATATGGTTTTTCGTCGAGCATGACCTCTGACGTCTCGAACTGCCAGTCGGTAGCGATCACTCCATCCACGGCGACGGTATTCGTTCGCATGTCATACTCGATACGACTTGGATCAAAGCCGAGTCCCAACCCGATGGCTTTCGTGTATGCTTCCTTGATCGTCCAGATGAGGTAAAAGCGGGAGAGGGCCTCGTTCTCGGGCACGTCATTCGAGACGAGGTGCTTCTCGGCATCTGTCAACTTGAGGCAGGAAAAGGGAAGCAACGCAAGGGAAATGCGCAGGGCGAAAAGGAGAAGAAGAAGAAGAAGAATGCATCAGCGGCGAAGTCGGTGGGTCAGAGGACTAGAATTTGCATAGACAGCCCCGCTAACTGACCGTCGTGTCACCCACCGCACGCAGAAACGACGCAATCCCTTCCTCTGCCCCGCGCGTCGGCGCTTGTACCATCATCACGTCGACCCCGATCAGGAAGGCGGGAGGGCCGTGGTGCCCGGGCGCGAAGGCAATGGCCACCAGTTCATTGTCATGAGATATATTAAACGCGATAGGCTGACCAAAGTTCGATACCTGCCAGCGAAAGAAAGATAGTGGGGGGGGGAGGGCGTATGAATGAAAGATCACGGTTAGTTGTTTGTTGAACGGAGAAGAGGGGTACATGCAAAGTATGGCTTTCCCGCTTCCGTAGTGGCCAAGTGGATCTTCTCGGCGGAAACGCCTCGGTGCTCGCTTAGGAGGACTTGGGGTAGGAGACGGCCGATTAGGCACCCTTGGGATAAGGATGAGTCAGGTCTGAAGACGGGGATGGGATAGGCTCCACGCCGCGGACGGAAGGACGGACGGAGGTGGGTGTGTGATGGATGGGTGACTTGAACTCACGACAGGCGTCTGCGCGGTGGTAGAAGCGCCGCACGCGCTCCTGCGATGGCGCATCGAGCAAGGTCAGGGCGCCCTGAAAAAGCTATAGTCGTCTGAGTGACGGTGACGTTCTAGAGAGGACGACTTGCAGATTCATCGAGTGATGTAGGGTGGTCGACGAGCCAGACAGATGAGGCCATCATGTGAATCGGGAATAACCGAACCGGGTAGATAAAAGATAAGAAGCAAACTGGTAAACCCGCTGCAGCTGCCATCATCTCATATCAATATGTCAGGCAACCACCGGAAATTCGCCTCTCTTGGGATGTTTACCATAGACGAGTTTGCCTTTATGGACCCTACGGGGAAGCCGACAGGTCGCACTCTATCCCCACAGGAAGGGTACCCTCCCGATTCACATGCGTCCCCCCCCGCTTAATGTCTACTTTCAGATCGGGGGAGCTGGAACCTACGCTAACATCGGCGCTCGCATCTGGTAAGGGGATTTTCTCGTCCCTTATTTCCCCACCTCCCTTCCGGAATGAGACGTTTCTTCCGTTAGGGCGGCAACGCGGCGTAACACGAAACGAAACGTGCACCGCCTGTTTTCATTCATTCATGCATGCATGCAAAATTTTCTAAATTTGATTTTGCTGTCTACTAGGCTGCCGGCGGACCAAGTCGGCATGATTGTCGATAAGGGCGTGGACTTTCCCCAGGAATTAGACGCCGCGCTGAAGACATACGGGGAAAGCATGTGGTTTTTTAGACAAGAGCCAGGGGTGACCACCACCCGAGGGCTAAACACATACACCGGGGATCACAGAGAGTGCGTCCTATTCGCACTCCATCTATCTCTGACACCCCCTTTATTGGTTTGGTTCCTTTTCAAGCTTTCAGTTCCTTACACCTAGAAGACAAATCACGCCTGATGACCTGACGGATACACCCCTTTTCCGTCCGACGACGTTACATTTCATCTCCTCACCTGCCCGCGCTGCCGTCATTATGACCCAGGTCGCCCAAGTCGACGGCTGGTCCCCCGTGTCCATATACGAACCCATGCCAGTCAGTACGCACGCACGAATTCGTCCCCCGAACATCATTTTCATACGTTTTATTTCCCATCATCAATCATCATCACCATCGCTCCGTCCCCAACACACCGCGCCGTCGTGCCGATAAATGCACGGTTTATTTAGGATAGATGCGTTCCGGAAGAGCTTCCCGCACTCCGCGACATTCTTCCGCTCCTTTCTGTGCTCAGGTGCCGATTCCTTGGACCGTCTCTCTCGAAAGGATGACAAATTAACGCGCCCTTTCCCCCCCCAACTACCCACCCTTCTAACTGCTCTAATCGTGTAGCCCGAACGCTGAAGAGGCGCTCCGCCTTCTCTCGGTCTCGCTGCCGCCGACGAAATCTTCGATAGAACGGGCCTGCAAGACGTTCCTCGACTTTGGCGTCGGTCCTGGGGGCACCGGCTGGGTTATCATCCGCAGTGACAGCATGGGTGCTTATGTTGCCTCGCGCTCCCAGCCTGGCGCGTGGATAGATGCTTATTGGAGAAACGGCGAAGGGGTCATCGATGTAACAGGTAACAAACAACCCCATGGGCATCTCAGTGACACATTTTGCTTATCTTCTGGCTGCGGCTCGCTTGTGAACTATTCAAGGTGCCGGCAACAGTTTCTTGGGTGGCCTAGCCGCCGGCCTCGTACTGACAAACGGGGATGTCTTTGAGGGTATGTAACGTCCAAGTCGCGTGTGCATGTTTGTCGTTCACGTACAACATCGAAACAATCAGCTGCTTTTCATGCGACAGTATCGGCATCGTATATCATCGAACAGTCCGGCTTGCCTCAGCTCACTCGGCCATCAAGTGATGCTCGGAACGAGGAGTGGAATGGGGATTCGCCATGGGGAAGGCTGGGAGAGCTGAGAGCGCGATATGCCACGAAAACCGGGGGTGAGGCACGTAATTGAAGTAATTAGTGTACAACGGTGGAAAGCGGTGTACGTGTGAAGACTAGAAATACACGATTGGAAGACGACACGAGGAATAATAACTCATTGTACAAATCGTCTGACAGCCCGAACGAAAGCGAGGGAAGGTCATTGCTGCTGAGACTCGTATTTCGCTCTGCTCTCCGCGAATAGTCGTTGCTGTTCTTCCCAGAGCTCTTCTTCTGTCTTGCCTGACTGCTCGAACTTTGACACTTTCTTCTCCCGGTCCTGAGTAAAGTAACGAGGATCGCACCACATCAAAATGAAGACGAGGAAGAGAAGTGACATGCCTTTTGTTGCTGTTTATGGTCCTTGAGGACGTCTTCGACTTCTTCTGTGAATGACTCGAAGCCGAGCCTCTGGTAAACGGACATCCGAGTCACCAATTATGTTCAATCGGGGACAAGTCAAGGGGCCCGACCTTGAGAGCGCCAATTATGTGCTCGGGAGCGATGGTTTTCTTCGAGTCTTGCTCACAGATCTCATTCGCTTCGGATGAGATGAGATGTATGAACTCTAGATGAATGAAATGAAATTGATTGGTCAATTCTCCGAGAGTAGGACGAGGTAGTGTAGGTTGGAACGGACCGACGCAGCATTCGATTACCAAGTCGCGCGTCTCTTTGGCGCAGGTGACATCGCTAGGGAGGAGTTCTGTGCACGGATGTGGAATGCGTGCGTTAAAAAGAAAAGGTGCGTGGCGCCGAGAGTATGAGCACACGGGGGGAGGAAGGGAACGTTGTGTGTTAGACGTCGCGGGTAATGTTTTTTTTAAGGCCCCGACGGACGAACCGGAGATCATCTTTGCTACGGTAGCTTTGGGCAGGGATAGGTCATCGTCGCCGGGTGGAAGGACCGAGTGACCTTCGCGGTCTGACATTGGCTTGACTGTGGTCTATTGATCGGTACCGGAGGAGTGTGTGCAGTGAGGGCGGGAAAGCTGGTTTGGGGGAGGGGCGTAGCATGGCAGACTTGACACATTTTAATATCTTTTTTTTGCAAGTCCGCAGCTCACTTCAACACACACCACTCATGTCGTCCGTGCGTCTCTTCATCGTCTCACCCTTTTGTTCATTCTCAAACGCGTCTTTCTTTCTTATTCTAGGTCTCACCGGTCAACCCAAAGCCTTTCTTACAAGAGCTGACCGGGAAGCCTGTGTTTGTTCGTCTCAAGTGGGGACTCGAGTACAAGGGTTTCCTCGTCAGCACCGACACCTACATGAACCTTCAGGTCTGTCACCGCCACCCCCGATCCCTTCACTGCCCCCCTCCGCGTGTCCTGAAACGCAACACCCCTTTCTAGCTCGCCAACACAGAGGAGTTCCAAAATGGCGAATCTACCGGGACTTTGGGCGAGGTTTTCATCCGGTATGTCTCCACGGTTTCGTCTTGTTTGCCCTGCAGCCCTTTTACCGATCGGCTTGCGTCTTTTCAGGTGTAACAATGTTCTGTACATAATAAGTCACCCTTCTCTTCTTGCACGGCTACGCACCCTTACCCGTTCATCTCCACAGAGAGGCCCCGCCTGACGAAAAATAAGAGAAGCCTCTAGAAGGTCAGCCCTTCTCATCTTGTTATCCAGGCGAGACCACACTTGAGGAACTTGATCTCGCACTGCCAATTTACTGTGCGATGAGCCTTGCTTCGCCTTGGAAGCTTGGTATGTATGTACGCTCGGATGTACGCGTCCGTGTATTACCTATCACACAAAAGTCATTGCGTTCTTTACCCTTTGAGGGTTCTTTCTTCAGTCTGCCGTCGTGCGTTAAGCGAGAGTGCTCAAAACGGATGTTTTTCCTGTGAGATTGCATGAGTCACTCAACTGGGCTGTGAAGGCGGGACCATTGTTTTGGTTTAAATATTTGGGTTACTTCATCGACATTCCCTACATCTCACAACCTTACTACAACCACAATTATCGTCAACAATCCACAATGGCAAAGTCGACTCGCTCCAAACTAAAGCGTGCCTTCCGTGCCAAGAAACGCACAGAAGGCGTGTACGCAGCCACCGACGCTGCTCGCCTGCAACGACTGAACGCAAAGCTGCGCACTCTCACTACCCCCACTGCCAAGGAGGAGAAAGAAGAGAGAGAGGAGGACGAGCAGGAGCCGGACACGGATATGCCAGGTTCGTGTTGGTTCGCCACTCTGGGGCTTTTGGACCACCAGGACATCAGCCCTGCCCTCTTGCACAACCTGGGCTTTTGATCCATCCATTTATGCATCATGCAATCGTCAACCATCTGCCCGTTTTCTCTCTCTCTTTCTCTCTCTCCCCTGCTTCCCTTCCTCACTCGCTGCAACCCCTACGAATGAGCTCGTGCTCGATTCCCATCCCTCTCCGCTCCGTTTAACGCGAATCAGCAAATCATTAATTGCACAGACATTGCAGTGGAAGACGCAGACGCGGACGCGGAGATGGTGCCATCGCCAACAACAGAAGGTCTGCCTAATCTTAATCTCAAAAAAAAAAAATTTCGTCGCACTTCTCTAATCTAACTTTTGCCACGCGGTGTATGCGCGCGTGTGTCTGTGAATTTATTACAGGAGTAGATGGACAACCATCAGAGAATTCGACGGGGAAGAAGATATCGACGCATGGGCCGAGAGGGTCGCGTCGAGAACAGTGGAGGGCCTCGAAGGGAATGACGCCTCGACCCAAGTCGAGGGGAATGAGCCGACAGGGCACCGTCGCCTCGCGGTACAAGCCTGGGCGGTCTCACAGGCGGCGATAGTGCGATAGGGCAGAAGCTGATGGAGCTGGGGAGCACAAAAACGTTAACATTATCTGTCCTGTACGCAAGGCTGCGTGTCTGTTTTCGATTGATTGACAATCTACCTGGAACGGCGCACGTATGCGCATTCTGTATCAGACTTCGCGTGGGTGCCACTCCTGGCGAATCGGAAAGAACTTTCGCTCGCTCACGATCAAAGTCGTACACGCGGTTCACGTCCACCAGGCGTGTTCGTGTTCGTCGGACGTCTGTCTGATAGAACACAAAAGTAGTTCTTTTAACCTTAACTTAATGACACCACACCGCGACTGTGCTATCTGCCCCTGAGCTGACCAGCCACGGCTGCTTGGGCACCCATCTGACCTGCAACACACCCAGCCCCTCACGTATCTCGTGCCCGCGCAGGATCTTGAGCGGTACGATGAGAGGGTCCGTCAGGAGGTCACTGTACACACGCGCGTGAAAAATCTGGATCGAGCCGTCGTCCGACGACGACGCAAACAACGGATACGTCGGATGGAAGTGCAACGATCGAATCGCACGGGTGTGATACCTACGGGCGGGTGGGCAAGGCGAAAATTGACAATGAGCCCAGATGTGAAGGGTCGCACAACAACAACAAAAACGTGTGCCTGGCGTACCGAAAAATCTTATAAGGTTTATCGCTGAGTTCGAGGTCGAACCAGCAAAGCTTTCGATCGTAGCCACCAACGATCAAGTGATCACCAGATGGATGAACGTCCATAGACGAGATCCAGCGTATGCCGGGCGTAAGCATTTTCAAGAGTTTCTGCTCCATAAGGTTATAGATCCGCACATAGCGTTGAGTCTATAAAACGGCCCATCAGTTATTTGAAAATGAAAAGGCGAGAGCGGGTCCACAGACCGCAACAAAAAAGTTGGGCTTAGAGGGGTGGAACAAGACAAGCTGGACCGAGCCCTTGATCTTCTTGAATGGAGCTTGAGAATGTCGGCGCGATATCTGATGAATCCATACTCCGCCCTGGCCGCCTCCGCTGGCTGCAGGGATAATCAATTAATGTCTCAGAAACATGAGAAGGGGGATTGGAGAAATGGACCCACAGACGGTTGCAAAATAATCGCCCTTACGGTGCCATGTGATATGTTTGAATGGACCCGAGGACGGCGGAAGTTCCAGTGACAGAAGAGGACCCTCGAGAGTAGACACTTGTGAAAGGTTGATCCATTTCACCAAGGACGGCGTCGCCGGAGTCGGTGGGAGTGCCGGAGGATTGAGGAGCGCCCGGGTAGCAGTAAGAATGGCGGGAGGAAGGTTAGGCGGAATAAAGAAGCGAAGTTTGCCCTCCCTGGAATTGTCTCGATCACGGGTCCACGCTAGAAGGCGAAAGAAGGACACTCACGTTCCGACAACGAAGAAGCTCACGTCCATTCGTGGGCACCAATCCAAAGCCGTGACATTTTCGTCGAGGGACCAGCGCTTCACTTCACGGCCCACGATTACCTCCCAGAGACATACAATTCCCTCCTCGTCGGCGCTCACGACCCAGCCGCCGTCCGGGCTGATCGAAACGCAGCGCACTCGTCCTCGTGCGTGCGTGAAAAGGAGTGATCTATAATTAGGGAACGGGCGCAAAGTGTTTGGACTTGGCAACTTGGGGATCAGGCTGCTCGGGTCGATGTTCAGTTTTGTCCGCTGAATCCGTGGAGCGAGATAAAGGTCTAGCTGTCGACTGAAGCGCTCCTGGATGAACTGGTCGTACGCGGGAACCAGTCGCAGCGAGGGGTACTTTTGCGGGAGGTAGTCGCGTTCGCGGTCCTCCTTATCGGTGGCGTCCCACTCTTTTCGCTCCTCTTCCGTAGGCAGGTACTCCTCTGGAGGGTTATACGATTCAGAGTGGGTCGGAAGACGTAATTTGGGTGCAGGCAACGGGGGAGGCGCATGAGAGGAGGAAGGTTCGTCGTTCCAGATGGCGTAGAATTGTGGTTGCGAGGATGTCGTTTTTGGTTTTGATGGGAGGATGCGCCCTTGGCGGATAGCCCGCACAATTTTCATGACCTAGGTGTCAAGCTGAGCATCTGTGTTGAGAGGGGCGAGCTCTTGAAGCAAACCTTTTGCTTCTCCCATTTACTCGGGATCCAACGCCGTTTCGGCTCTGGTGCAGCAGAAATTGGCATAACTTCCTCCTTGCCCTTCCCGGTGAACCATTCCACTGTAGGCTCATAGGGATCATAGTTGGCGTCTGGGTTCTCGAGAGACTCGAGCCGGCGAATGATATCCAGCTCCTCAGCCGTTAGAGGTTTGTCCATCTGGGTGTTTTTGTCGAACACCGAAGTCCTGCAGGACTATCAGCTAAAGTATGACGTTGGAGAAAATAAGTTATCACCATGCTGATGGATCATCCACAGTCTTCAAGAATTTGTCTAGCTCATCTCCACGTGCCGGTTTGAGGACTTTCTTACCATCAATATTGTACCCGACGTGAGGCAGATCGTCATACCAATGAAGCGGTATGTTTCCGACGCGGTTTGGTGCCTTTAAAGAGAGTAGTTAGTTAGTCAGTTGGTCAGAACAAACAGATATTAGGAATACACGCACGTCTTCAGTCGAAGAGTCCGAGTCGTAGTCTGGCTCTATCTCTGGGTATACTGTTTTTGGTTTCCCAGTGATATCCGAGATGATTGTCTTGGCCCTTGGAAATATGTGGAGGTCATTATCGTCGGAGGACGCGTCTTCGTCATCTTGTTCCTCGTCTTCACTCTCAGAATGATCCTCGTATGCACGAGGCGAGTCTTGCT
>Ga0209488_10002854_pt1 | contig 14065 bp, 12 predicted proteins | sample Rivendell_Oct201_8_FD_188349 | JGI IMG/M metagenome (GOLD analysis project Ga0209488, IMG submission 188349) | Vadose zone soil microbial communities from the Eel River Critical Zone Observatory, Northern California, USA -... | ecosystem: Environmental > Terrestrial > Soil > Vadose zone >... | reverse complement strand
CTGCTCGCGCGCGACGGGGCCGGCGCGCTGCGGGCGCTCTCCAACGTCTGCACCCACCGGGGAAACCTGGTCTGCACCGAACCCGGCATCGCGCAGAACCTCCGCTGCCGGTATCACGGCCGCCGCTTCTCGCTCGACGGGCGTCTCCTGGGGATGCCGGAATTCGAGGGTGTCAGCGACTTTCCTTCAGCGGCGGACGACCTGCCTCGCGTCCGCCTGGGCGAGCTGGACCCTCTTCTGTTCGCCAGCCTCGATCCGGCCTTTTCCTTCGAGGACCTGGTCGCTCCCGCACGCGAGCGCATGTCCGTGCCGCTCCTTCCCGATCCGGCCGGCTCGCGCAGCTACGAAGTGGCGGCGAACTGGGCGCTCTACTGCGACAACTACCTGGAAGGATTCCACGTCCCCTTCGTCCACCCGGCGCTCGCCGGGACCATCGACTACGGCTCGTACCGGACCCAGTTGTTCCCCTGGAGCAGCCTCCAGGTCGCCCAGGCGCAATCCTCGGACGACGCCTTCGACGGCTCGAGCATTGCGGCCTGCTACTTCTTCCTCTTCCCCAACACCATGCTGAACTTCTACCCTTGGGGGCTGTCGCTCAACGTCGTCGTTCCGCTGGCGGTCGACCGCACGCGCGTCGTCTACCGCGCGTGGGTTTCGGACCGGTCGCGCCGCGGGAAAGGCGCCGGCGGCGCGCTCGATCGGGTGGAGCTGGAGGACGAAGCGATCGTCGAGCAGGTGCAGAAGGGAGTCCGTTCGCGGCTCTACGATCGCGGCCGGTATTCGCCGGCCCGCGAGACCGGCGTGCACCACTTCCACCGGCTGCTGGCCGGTATGCTCGCTTGACCGAGCTGCGCCGCTCGCTCGGGCTCCTGGACGCCACCATGGTCAACGTCGGGGTGATCATCGGCTCCGCCGTCTTCCTCACCGCCAGCGACGTGGCCCGCGCGCTGCCGCATCCCCTCTTGCAGCTCGGCACCTGGGGAGTGGCGGCGCTCTTCTCGCTGGCGGGAGCCCTGACCATCGCGGAGCCGAAGCTCGCGTTGATCGCCGGTCTGATCGTGCTGGCGTTCACCGGCGGCGCGGGCTCGTCCTCGAATCTGATCTCGCCGATGGGCCCGATGGGCCTGGCCGCCTTCGGCCCGGCGTTGATCGGCCCGCTCTTCGCCTTCGACGGCTGGATCCCCACCAGCTACATCGGCGGCGAGGTGAAGCAGCCCACGTCCTCTTCGCTTCCTGGCTGTTCTACGCGCTCGGGGGCCTCGCCGTATTCGTGCTCCGGCGGCGCCACGATCTCGAGCGTCCATACCGGGTCTGGGGTCATCCAGTGGTGCCCGCCGCCTTCGTCGCCTTCGCGGCAATCCTGCTCGGGTCCACGGTGGTATCCGCTCCGGGCGAGGCGGCCCTCGGCGGCGGACTGTTGCTGACCGGCGTTCCCGCGTACCTGTTCTTCAGGAATCGGGCTCGATCCGCAGCAGCAGCAACCAACCCCCCAACCTGAGTTCTCAGTGCGCTCCCGCGATTCCCGGCTTATCTTCCGCCGCTCACGGCCGGAGTGGACCATGCTCTTCAAGAAGCTCTTCCAGGTGCTCGTGGTGGGCGGCGCGGTGATGGGGGCGACGTCGGGTTGTTCCACGCCCGCCGGCAGCCGCCAGACGACGCTCTCCAAGGGCGAGGGTGGCGGGGAGGGAGTGGCTTCCGACGCCGGAACGGCAAGGACCGCGCAGGGCTCGGACGGCGGAGTGGCGCCCGATGCAGGCGGCGGCGGAGTCATGGGCTGGTGAGGGAGGAGCTGCGCCGCAAGGCCGGAGAAGCATGGGCGTTCCGTACGCGGGTCGAGCGCGAGGCGGCGCGCAGATTCGCCCGGTTGGCGGCGGCCATCGCCGCGTTCGACGCCGAGTCGCCGGTTCCCGCGCTCATGCGGCAGGCAGCCGAGGACGAGCACCGGCACGCGGCCCTGTGCGCCGATCTCTCCGCGGTGTATGGCCAACCGGTCGGCGCTGCCGCGGAAAACGCCGCGATCGCGCCCGGAAGCCTCGGGGCGCGCGCAGCCGTCCTCTACGAAGTCGTCGCGTCGTGCTGCATCACCGAGACCGAGAGCGTGGCGACGCTGACAACGCTCCTGGCAGAGCCGGTGGAGCCCCGGGTCGAGAGGGTCCTTCGGGAGATCGCCAGGGACGAGGTCGTGCACGGACGCATCGGCTGGGCACACCTGGCCAGGGAGGCATCGATCTCCGACGTCTCTTTTCTCTCGCCCTGGATTCCGGCGATGCTCGCGGGCACGGTCGGCGAGGGGTTGTTCGCTTCCGCGGGCGCCGATCTGGAAAGCCGCGAGCTCCTGCGCCACGGCGTCCTTCCGCATTCGCTCAAGCGATCGATCTTCATCGGCACGCTCGAAGGAGTCGTGTTTCCCGGGCTGGAGAAGTTCGGCATTTCCCCGCTCCCTGCCCGCCAATGGCTGAGCAACTCAGCAGCCCGGAGCCAGCTGGGCTGACGTCGGAGGATTGAGATGGCCAGCATACGCATCGCGCATGAGCCGGATGCGGACGAGATCGCCGCCATCTACCGGCCCTGGGTCGAGCGGACCGCCGTCTCTTTCGAGCTGGAGCCGCCCAGCGGCAGCGACATGTCACAGCGCATGGCGGCGATGGGTTCGTACGCGCCCTGGCTGGTCTGCGCCGGGCCGGACGGTGTCTGGGGATACGCCTACGCTTCCAAGCACCGCGACCGGGCCGCGTACCAGTGGTCGGTGGACGTTGCAGTCTACGTGCGCGAGGACCGGCGAGGCCGCGGCGCAGGGCGCGCCCTGTACGAGTCACTGTTCGCCCTGCTCCGGCTGCAGGGATTCGTCGCCGCGCACGCCGGCATCACGCAGCCCAACGCCGCGAGCGTAGCCCTGCACGAGGCCCTGGGGTTCCGCCGGATCGCGACCTACCCAGCAGTGGGCTTCAAGCTGGGCGCCTGGCACGACGTGGGTTGGTGGCAATGCAGGCTGCGTGAAGCGCCCAGGAATCCGGCGCCGCCCATTCCCGTCGCGGTGGCGCAACAGCGGCCCGAATGGGAAGCGGCCCTCCGGGCCGGGCTGCCCTTTCTTCGCTGAACGATCGACATGGCGCGACGCAGGCGCGAGTCCTCGCCTGGGTCGTTCTGCACGCCGCGATCAGCGGCACTGCTCTCGGGTCAACCGACCTTGCGGACGTTGGCCGCCTGCGGGCCCTTGGGCCCGTCCTGCACGTCGTACTCGACCTTCTGGCCCTCGGCCAGGCTGCGAAACCCCTCGGACTGGATGGCGGTATGGTGGACGAACACGTCCTTGCCGCCGGCGTCCGGCGTGATGAAACCAAAGCCCTTTGCATCGTTGAACCACTTCACCGTGCCGCTCGGCATCTTGCACTCCCCGGCGCAAAATAGCGCCGTAGTCTGGTAGGTGACTTATGCCGCCCCGGCCCCAGAGCCCAGTGGCCCTGGCCTGCGAAGTCTCCCTCAGGACACCGGGGGCGTTAACCCACCTCACCCCCATCTTACCCCGCTTGCGCGCCCGCTGCCTCCCGCAGCGCACGCTCGACCGCATCCAGCTCCGCGGGCTTCACCAGGAACGCGTCGTACCCGGCGGCGAATGCCCGCTCTCGATCGGCAGGCTGTCCATAGCCCGTGAGGGCAACGAGCCGGACGCTTGCTCCCAGCGCCGAGCGGACCGCCCGCGCCACCTGGAAGCCATCGTTGCCGGGCAACCCCAGGTCGATCAGCATGGCGTCCGGGCGGCCGGCCACCGCCCGCTCGATGGCAGTGCGCCCGTCGGCGCAGGGCTCGACGTGGTGGCCCATCTGCTCGAGCGCGAGCTGCAGCAGGTCCCGGGCATCGGGATTGTCCTCGGCGATCAAGACATGCAGCCCGCGCGGCCTGCCGGTCATCTGGACGCCCGCCTTCGCCGCCGCCGGCGCGTCGCGCGGCTCCGCCATCGGCAGGCGGACGACGAACTCGCTCCCTTTTCCAAGTCCGGCGCTGGTCGCCTCCACCCGGCCCCCGTGGAGCTCGACGAGGCGCTGGACGAGCGTGAGGCCGATACCCATTCCACCCGGAGCACGGTCGAGCGCGCCGGGTGCTTGAACGAACAGATCGAAGACCCGCGGCAGCATCTCCGCGCTGATCCCTACGCCGGTATCCTTCACCCGCAGCGCCGCCTGGGTGGTTCCAGCCTCGAGGCTTACCTCGATCTGTCCACCCGCGTTGGTGTACTTCACGGCATTGGAGAGGAGATTCGCGATGATCTGCTCCAAGCGCAGCAGGTCGCCCCGTACGATCACCTCTCTTTCGCAAAGCGCGTCGACGATCCGCACGCCCTGGATCTCCGCGGGCCTCTCGAACCCCTGGATCGCGCGGTGGACCACGGCGCGGAGGTCGATGGATTCCTCGTGCAGGGCGATCTTGCCGCGGGTGACCCGCGATACGTCCAGCAGATCGTCCACCAGCCGGGAGAGATGTCGGAGCTGCCGGCCCACCACTGCCCGTTCGCGGGTGAACCTGTCGCCGGCTTGCCGGTCGATCAGCTCCGCGGCGGTGAAGATCGCGGCCAGCGGGTTGCGCAGCTCATGTCCCAGCATGGCGAGGAACTGGTCGCGGTCGCGGACCGAGCCCTCCAGGGCCGTGAGCAGGTCCCGGACCTGGTACTGGCGGCGCCGCGCGCGGAGCGCCGCACGCACCGCGCTCAGGAGCGTGCGCACGCGAACGGGACGGTCGAGCAGGGTCACGTTGGCTGCGTGCCCTCCCGAAGTCTCGCGACTGCCGAAGATGATCAGCGGAAGGTCCGACCAGGGAGGCTGCCTCCCGAGCTCCTCGGAGAGTCGCGTCGCCGCCGGGGGAATCAGCGCTTCCTCGGTGAGCACCGCCGCGCCGGCGCCCTCGGCGATCCGCTCGCAGAGCTGCCCGACGTCAAGGCACGCCAGCGCCTCGATCCCGCCGGCGCGGAGGGCCTGCTCCGCGAGCTGGCCGTCCCTGCCGAGCGGCGCGAGGACCAGGATGCGCTCGCCGGTCACTCGACACCGGGAAGGATGCGCGGGACCCCGGTGAGCACTCCCTGCATGTTGGAGAGGCGCGCTCCCACGCGCACGCCGCTCGCGTCCATGCCGAGCTCGCGGATGTCCATTGCGTGCCTGCCCAGACGCCGCTTGAGCACCGAGATGGCCTTGCGCACTTCACCGTGCGCCTCGAAAAAGCGCAGCAGCACCACGGTATCCGCGAGGAAGCTCACATCGACCGGCGAGGTCATCGCGCCGATCATCCCGGCTTGCGCTAGCGTCAGGATGGTGAGCACACCGCGCTGCCGGAGGTACATGAGCAGCTCATGGAGCTGGACGATGAGGAATTGCTCCTCGGGCATCGCCGCGAGAAAGCCGTTCAGGCTGTCGATGACGAGGACGCGCGTGCCGCGCGCTTCCACCTCTTCGCGGATCCGATCCACCATCTCTCCCGGAGACATCTCGGCCGGATCGATCTGCTGGATGCGCAGCCGGGCGGATGCGATCAGCTCCGCTGCCCGCATCCCCAGTGCTTCCGCTCGCGCCGTGAGCGTGTGGATGCTCTCGTCGAAGGCGTAGATGGAGGCGGCCTCGCCGCGGCGCGCGGCGGCCGACGCATACTGCGCGGCCAGCACCGACTTCCCCGTGCCGGCGGGGCCGATGAAGAGCGCGCTGGTACCACGATCGAGGCCGCCGCCCAGGAGCGCATCCAGCTCCGCAACCCCGCTGGGGACGATCTCGGTGCGGAAAGCCTGGTGGTGCTCAGCCGCGATCAGCCGCTCGAACACGCGGATGCCGCCGCGCTCGATGCGGAAGTCGTGGTAGCCACCGCGGACATCGACGCCCCGCATCTTGATGACCCGCAGCCGCCGGCGCTCGGCCCCGTAGAGCGGCGAAAGTTGCTCCAGCGAAATGACCCCATGGGCAAGGCTCTGGAGCTGCAGGTCGCTGGTCTCGCTGGTGCGATCGTCGGCCATCAGCACGGTGGCCCCGCGCGCGGAGAAATGCTGCTTGAGCGCAAGGAGCTGCCGCCGGTAGCGCAGTGCGCTCTGGGCCAGGAGCCGCATCTCCGATAGCGAATCGAACACCACCCGCACCGGTTTGACGCGCTCGACTTCGGCCAGCAGCGCGCGCGTCACCTCTGCCAGCTCGACCTCGGAGGGCTCGAAGAGCGTGTTCTGCTCGGCGAGGCTCAGGTACTCGACACCCGAGGCGAGCTCGAAGATCGGCAGTCCGGACAAGTCCCAGCCGTGCGACTCCGCCACGGCCTGCAGCTCCTCCTCGGTCTCGGAGAGGGTGACGTAGAGCACCTTCTCGCCGCGCCGGAGTCCTTCGAGCAGGAACTGTAGCCCCAGGGTCGTCTTGCCCGAGCCCGGATCGCCCTGGACGAGATGGAAGCGCGCGGAGGGTAGCCCACCCCGAAGGATGTGGTCGAGACCTTCGATGCCTGTGGAGACACGACTAGCTGGCATACGGAGAACAACGTAGAGCACTTTCGAGGGTGGAAGAGGGCGCAAACCCTCGAATGCCCATTGCTTACCAGCTTCCAGTGCGTTCCAGGAGCGAACGGGCCCCCGCACTGTCGACTGGCGGCGAGAAATAGAAACCCTGGGCGGCGGCGCAGCCCACTTCGCGCAAGAAACCGAACTGTTCCGCGGTCTCCACGCCTTCGGCGACCACCTGCGTCCCCAGGTCTCGCGCCAACGAAAGGATGGTGCGCACCAGCTCCGGCTGCTGGCCGCGCGGCGATCCGCCGGTGAACAGGGAGCGGTCGATCTTCAGGCAATCGAACTGGGATCGCAGCAGCGAGTTGAGCGAGCAGGAACCGGTGCCGAAATCGTCCATCGACAGCCGCAATCCGCGGTCGCGGAGCAGGGCCATCCGCGCGGCGTGCTCGCCGTTCTGCAGCGTGCTCTCGGTCAGCTCCAGGATCAGATCTTGCGCCTCGAGGCCGTGCTCGGCCAGGACGCCTTCGATGTTCTCGAGCAGGTCGCTGTGCTCGAGCTGGCGGGAGGACAGGTTCACGCTCAGCGTCAGCCGCTCCGGGGCGGCGCCGCGCCAGCTCTGGAATTCGCGGCCGGCCTGACCCAGCAGCCAGCGGCCGATCGGCACCATCAGTCCGGTCTCTTCGGCGAAGGGCACGAAGTGCTCCGGCGCGATCAGCCCCCGGGTGGGATGGGCCCAGCGGATCAAGGCTTCGAGACCTTGGATGCGGCCGGAGACCACGTCGACGATGGGTAGATAGTGCACGCGGAACTCCTCGCGCACCAAGGCATGGCGCAGCTCGCCTTCCAGCTCGAAAAGATGGGGCGCGCGCTCGCGCAGGGATGGGTCGAACACCACCGAGCGCGCCCGGCCCTGCGCCTTGGCGCGATACATCGCGGCGTCCGCGTCCAGCAGCAAGTCCTCCACCCGGGCATGGGCGGACGCGCTCAGGGCGATGCCGATGCTCACCGTCGCGCAGACTTCGGTTCCCGAGATCTCGAACGGCTGCGCGGTGACGTCATGGATGCGTCTGGCCACGATATCGGCGTCGGCCGGTTCGTTGACGTCATCGAGCAGGATGCTGAAATCGTCCCCGCTCTGGCGCGCCAGCGTATCGCCTTCGCGCACGCAGGTCTGGAGCCGCTCGCCCATCTTGACCAGCAGCTCATCGCCCGCCGCGTTGCCGAGCCGTTCGGCGATCGGCTTGAACCGGTCCACGTCCAGGAAGAGGACGGCCAGGCCATCGCCTTCGCGGCGCCGGGTGCGCGCGAATGACCGCCGCGCCAGGTCCAGGAAGTGCGCGCGATTCGGCAGCCCCGTGAGCGCGTCGTGCAGCAGGCCCGCCGTCGCCTTTGGCTCGGTCACGTCCATGATCGAGCCGGAGAAGCGGAGGGCCTTCCCCGACGCGTCGCGCGTGGCCTGACCGCGCGCCAGCACCCAGCGCCAGGTTCCATCCTCATGGCGCAGCCGATGCTCGCTCTCGAAGCGCTCCGACCGACCGTCCAGGTGGGCGCGAATGGCGCCTTGGACCGCTTCCTGGTCGGCCGGGTGCACCCGGTCGAACCATTCCGACGGCGCGCCGCCGTCGCCCTTTGCGCCGACCAGCGCGCGCCACGATTCAGACAGCCAGAGGCGATCGGTGGGCAGGTCCCAGTCCCAGATCCCGTCGCCCGCGCCTTGCCAGGCGAGCGCGTACCGATCGCCGACCGGGTCGCGCTCCTGCACCACCACCGCGTTTCCGACTTCGCGACCCTTCCGATCGTGAAGCGGTACGACGGTCCATTCGCACATCCGCGGCTCGCCGGACCGCGCCGGCGTCTCGCACATCAGCTGAGTGGTGTCTCCGTTGGCCAGGGCCTGGCGCAGTTCGGTGCGCGTCTGGGCGCGATTCGCGCCGGTGTCCTGGAACACCAGCATGGAGAGATCCCGTTCGACCGCCTCCGCCTCCGGGATCCCGAACAGCCGCTCGGCAGCGGCGTTCCAGGCAGTCACCTTCCGATCGGCGTCGCAGAGCAATGCCGCGAAGGGAGCCTGCTCGAAGAGTCGCGAGACCGAGCGCGTCCTGGGCGAGATCCCGCGCCGCCGTTCGGCTTCCGGCCGGCGCTTGAGCAAATCGGCCAGCAGCGCGAGCGCGCGCTGGAGAGAAGCGCGATCGCCGTCGGCGCGGCGGTATTCCTTTTCAATCTTGCGGAACAGCTTGCGCATGTGCGGGGAAGCTTCACGTTCGTGACCGAGGGCCTCGTCGAGCTGGCGGCGGAGGCGTTTATGCATCCTCAGTCCGGCTCCGGCGCGTTGTCGTCGGGCGCCGCGAGATGGAAGCGGGCCCGACTGTAATAATGAAACCTTGAAACCGGATTCAGGGGCGAGCCTTCCCTCAGCTGCGTCGGTGCGTCCTTGCGCGAGGGATGCGCGAACACCAAAGACTACCTTACCCTACGCAATCGCTATGATGCAACAAACCGGACAATCACGGGGATCACATGCAAGGCGGGGCTCAAGCGGCGCAGCTGGTGTTCGTGGTCTTGCTCCTCGCCGTGATCGCCTTCGCGGCGCTCGCACGCAAGCTCCGGCTGCCCTATCCGATCGTCCTGGTCCTCGCCGGTCTCGCCGTCAGCTTCTTGCCCGGCATCCCCAGGATCACGCTCGAGCCGGACGTCATCTTTTACGTGGTTCTGCCGCCGTTGCTCTACGCGGCAGCGTGGCTGACCTCCTGGCGCGAGTTCTCGTACAACCTCGTCAGCATCGCCTCGCTGGCCATCGGCCTGGTCGGCTTCACCGTCGCGGGCGTCGCGCTCTCGGCTCCTTTCATCATCCCCGCCTTCGACTGGCGCACCGGGTTCGTGCTCGGTGCGGTCGTCTCCACCACCGACGCGATCGCGGCCAGCGCGATCGCGCGGCGGATGGGGCTGCCGCGCCGCATCGTCGACATCCTGGAAGGCGAGAGCCTGGTGAACGACGCGACCGGACTGTTGGCCTTGGAGTTCGGCGTCTCGATCCTCGTTTCGGGGATGCCTCCAACCGCTGTGCACGCGCTGCTACGCTTCGGCCAGCTGGTCGCCGTCGGGCTGGCGGTGGGGCTCTTGATCGGTTGGCTCGTGCGCGAGGTGGAAACGCGCATCGACGACGGACCGATCGAGATCGCCATCAGCATCCTCGTGCCTTACGCCGCTTATCTCATCGCCGAGGGGGTGCATGGCTCGGGCGTCCTAGCCGTGGTCGCGGCGGGACTGTTCCTCAGCCGCAAGAGCAGCCAGTTCTTCTCGCCCGCGGTCCGCATCCAGGTGTACGCGGTGTGGAGCGCGCTCACGTTCGTGCTCAACGGGCTGGTCTTCCTGCTCATCGGACTGCAGCTGCCCTTGGTTCTCGCGGGCATCCGCGGATACGGGCTGGGCGCGCTGGCACTCTCCGGCGCCGCATTCAGCGCCGTGGTGATCGGGCTGCGGCTCGCATGGGTGTTCCCCGGGGCCCGCTTCGCCTACTTCATTCGCAGGCGGGTGCTGCACCAGCGGGAGAGCGTTCCACCGGCCCGGCAGCTGGTGGTGGTGGGCTGGACGGGAATGCGCGGGGTGATCGCGCTGGCCGCGGCGCTGGCGCTGCCGCACAGCCTTCCGGGAGGCGCTCCCTTCCCTCAGCGAAACCTGATCGTGTTCATCACATTCTGCGTGATCCTCGCGACCCTCGTCGCGCAGGGGCTGACGCTCCCACTGCTGATCCGGCTGCTGGGCCTCCAGGGGTCGTCGGGACCCGCCTGCGAGGAGCAGGAGGCCAGGCGCATTGCCGTCGAATCCGCCCTGGGGCACCTGGAACGGTCGCGCCCGCGCGACCGGCCCGACCTCGCCCCCGTCTACGACGACCTCGCCCTGCACTATCGCCAGCGGCTCGCCGGCCTCACCGGCGAGGCCTCATCGCCGCAAGGCAAGCCCGTGGAGGCGGAGCACCACATCCGATATCGCGACCTGTCGCGGGAGCTTGCGAAGGTCGAACGCGATGCGGCCATCCGGCTCCGCGACGAGGGCCGTATCGACGACGACGCGCTCCGCCAGATCGAGCACGAGCTCGACCTGACGGAGGTGCGACTGCAGGAAGCCCGGGCCTAGGCGGCTGTCTTGGCCCGCGCCGCCTTGGCGCCGGCATCCATCCGGGACGCGCCCTGGAAGAAGGCGCCCTTCTCGATCACGAGGGACGGCGTCTCGAGGTCGCCGCGGACCTTGGCGGCGCCGTGGATCTCGACGCCGGTCTTCGCCTGGATGTTCCCGTTCACCTCACCATGGACCACGATGGTGCCGCAGCTGATGTTGGCGTCGATGCGCGCGGCCTCGCCCACCACCAGGACGTCATTGGTGACGATCGTGCCGACGAAGCTCGCATCGATGCGGACGGTGCCCGCGAAGGTCAGCTTGCCCTCGAATCGCACTCCGCGCCCGAGCAGCAGGTCGGTGGCCGCCCCGGGGATCGCCGGAACTTCGTCTCGCTTCGGCGTCGCTTCCCGGTTCTCGGCCGGCTTCGGCTGCAGGGCCACGCCCGGGTCTGCTGGGGTAACGGGCTTTTCCGCGTTGTTCTGGACGTGCATGACGCCTCGATCGCCGGTGGGGAGCAAGCGAGCGGGCGCCCGGCGCGACCGGCCCGCTTCCCTCCTTACCCCTGGCCGCCGGCGCCTATTCCCCGTTACTGGCCAGGGCTAGACGTCTTCCAGCGCCGTCTCCTGTAGGAACTGCAGCACCGCCACTTCGTCTCGCCGGAGCGCGGCGGGCGGATTTTCCCGGCGCAAGGGGTGCGGAGACCCCGAAGGCAGCGTCACGGTGAGCCCCTGCTGGTACGCCCGCAGGAGCCCCGGGTGCACGTAGTACTTCCGGCAGACGGCGCGCGTGTTGCCGAGCCGATCAGCCACCGTGTCGATCGCCCGGAGCATGTTTCGCTCCGCCTCGCGCCGGGTCTTCGCCGGCCCGATCGCACACAGCTGCTTGGCGGCGAGCATGGTGCCCGCCCAGGTCCGGAAGTCCTTCGCGGTGATGTCGCGGCCGGTCGTCTCGCGCAGATATGCGTTGACGTCGTCCGAGGAGATGCTCTGGCGCCTGCCCTTGGTGTCGAGGTACTGGAACAGCTCCTGTCCCGGAAGGTCCTGGCACTGCTGCACGATGCGGGCGAGCCGGCGATCGGTGATCGCGACCTCATGGCTGACGCCGCTTTTGCCGCGAAAGGTGAAGTGCAGCCGCGAGCCTCGGATCTCCACGTGGCGGCCGCGCAGGGTGGTGAGGCCGAAGGAGCGGTTCTCGCGGGCGTACTCGTCGTTGCCGACGCGGATCAGCGTCTTGTCCAGCAGGCGGACCACGGTGGCGAGGATCTGCCGCCGGGTCAGGTCGCCGGCGCGCAGGTCGCGCTCCACCCGCTCGCGGATGTCGGGGAGGATCTCGCTGAATTCGAGCATGCGGCGGAACTTCGACTTGTCGCGGGCCGCCCGGTACAGGGGGTGGTAACGGTACTGCTTCCGCCCCCGAGCATCGCGCGCCGTGGCCTGGATGTGGCCATGAGGATCCGGACAGATCCACACGTCGGTCCAGGCCGGCGGGATCACCAGGCCCAGGATGCGGCGGCGCTCGGCTACGTCCGCGATCCGGGCTCCGTCCGCCGCATAGAACACCCAGCCCTTCCCTGCGCGTTGCCGGCGGATGCCGGCCACGCCATCGGTCACGTAGAGAAGGCCGGCACGCGTGGCCGTCTCGCGATGCTCCTGGATCCGCAGCGACAGCATCCGATCGGGCGTGTAGCACGAGGGAACGCGAGGGCCGAAAAATCCTCCCTGCCGCGGGGTGAGCCTGGGTGGTTACCAGTCCTCTTTCTCGAATCGCATCCCGGTCTGCGCGGCGATCCAGGCGATGTCCGCCATCGCGTCGGGGTTGCCACAGGTCAGCACCACCGTTCGCGCGGGCTCGATCCTCGCCTTTAGCAGCTCGATGGGCCGCGTTCGCGGCAACGCAGGAGCCGTCGCGCCCAGGTCCTTCGCCGGCAGATCGAAGAGATGGCGCAGCAGGTTGTTTGCCCTGCCGGTGCCGAGCTGCGGGTCGGCGAGGTCGCGTGCGGTGGGCCGGCTCACCGAAGGGACGTAGACGAGGTCGAAGGAGTTGGATTTCTCGACCTCCAACAGCTCCTGGTGGTAGGCGAGCTCCTCGTGGGTGCGGTTGGCGTGCAGCAGCGTGTAGCGCGCCGCCGGCCGCTTTCCGTTGCGCGCTTCGCGGTCGAGCTGCTTGACCATCGACACGAAGGGGGCCAACCCGGTGCCGGTTCCCACCATCAGCACGTGATCGAACCCGGCCGCGCGTTTCGCGAGCGTGAAGTCGCCGACAATCCGCTCGACGTACGCCAGCTGGTCGTTCTCGTGCGACTCCACACCCCTGAAGAGCGATTCGGTGAACCGCCCCAGCACGCCGTCCCGCCCGCGCTCGAGCACCACGTAGAACTCCAGGTAGTTTCCTTCCGCCGTCTCGAACGGCGCCGAGGAGATCGAATAGGAGTGCGTGACCGATCCCCGCTTCTGCTTTCCCTCCGCGTCGAGGTCGGCGACGTAGTGCACCTCGTTCCCGTCCTTCACCTTTCGCGTGAGCAGGCAATCGTCGCGGCGGAGCGCGATGTACTGGCCCGCCTCGTACGACGGGAACTGCGCGCCGTCCATGGCGATCACGCGGAACAGCGAGAGGCTCGGCGAAAGCCTGTGCCACTCGACGATGCGCCCGGGCTTGAGCTCGGCCATGGGTCTCCTTACGAACACAACAATCTAGCGAACCACCGCGCTCGCAGCGAGCCCAAAGCGAGAAACAGCGCCATGCCAGGAGGCGTTGTGCGCGGCGGCGGGCGCGAGGAACCGCTAGACTCACCCGATGCGGCTCTTCGCGGTCCTGCTCTTCTTGCTCTCAGCGGATCCGCCAGGCGGACTCTCCGCGGCTCCGCCAGGCGGCGAAGGGGATCCCCCCGGGACCGTCTCCGTCGACCTCGAAGCGGGCGAGACCAGTCCGGTCCAGGCCGAGTCCGGCGCCAGCGTGATCTGCGGTGCGATCTCCAGGTCGACCTCGAGCGCGTATTGGCGCCGGTCCAGAGCAGCTGACCATGCGTTGGATGAAACGCTCCGAAGCTTCGATCATCGTCGTATTGGACCGCCTGGTTCTGCTGCTCATGTTGTCGATCCTGGCGGCCATTCTCACAGCGGCGACGACCCTGCAGTACGTCTTCGCGGACATTCCTTGCCCGCTGTGCCTGCTGCAGCGGGTCGCCATGTTCGGCTGCTGCTTCGGACTCATCCAGCAATTGCGCACCGGGAGGTCGGAGCGCGGCTCGGGCATCAGTCTCGTCTTCGCGCTCCTGCTGCTGGTGATCTCGGTCCGCCAGACCCTGCTCGATCTCTTCCCGCGCCCCGGCCATTCCTATATCGGCAGCGCGGTCCTCGGCATGCACATGCCGGTCTGGTCCGTCCTCGTTGCCGTGGCCTTGTTGGCGGGCTTCGCGATCCGGTTCGCGCTCTTTGGCGCGCCGCGTGCCGCGCCGCAGACCGGGGGTTCCCTGATGCACCGATGCGCCCG
>Ga0209488_10002851_pt1 | contig 14071 bp, 10 predicted proteins | sample Rivendell_Oct201_8_FD_188349 | JGI IMG/M metagenome (GOLD analysis project Ga0209488, IMG submission 188349) | Vadose zone soil microbial communities from the Eel River Critical Zone Observatory, Northern California, USA -... | ecosystem: Environmental > Terrestrial > Soil > Vadose zone >... | reverse complement strand
GCTTCGCGATGAAAGATGAGCTCGGGGGTAACTCGGTGGAGCGCTTTTTCGCGCAGCAGAAGCTGTAGCAGCTTTTCTGATCGTCTAGCTTCAACCGAGAGAGTGGCGAGCACTTCTTTGGCGGAAGGAACCGCCAGTCCAGCGGAAGCGAACGCGGCTTCAATCTGTTCCTTGGCTTTGGCTTCATCCGGCAAGAGAGAGATTTGCGAGCCGGCGCGCTTGACCAGTTCGCCGTGCAGTTCAATTTTTTTCTGGGCGGTCAGCTCTTCCAAGGCGGCGCGGAAGATTTCCGGGCGGAAACGGCGGGCAAGATTTACGCGCAGATCTTCGCGGGCCGCGCCGGGCTGTAACGGATTCTCTTTGTGAAAACGATCGACGCGATCGGTGATTTTTTTCAACAGTTCTTCGAACGCAGCTGTGGCGAAAAGCAGCGGCGGTTCCGCCGCGATCAAGCGGACGCGCTTGGCGCCTGCGATGATGCGGATCGTTTCATGAACTTCCGGGTCGGTCCATCCGGTGCGGGCTGGGATTTCCGATTGCGGGAGACCGAACAACGATCGTTGCGTAAGTTGCGCGAGAACTTCCGGTTTGTTGTTGCGCTCGACCGCCTGTAGATACTCGCGGCGAGAAGCTTCGCGAGCCCGCGGGCGCCGAGGCAGCGGATCAAGCGCGATTCCCCCGCCGATGGTGGTCAACGGCGACGACTGACGAATGATGAACGGATCGCCGGGAAGTACCAGCACGGGTTGCCGCAGCCGGAACTGGGCGAAGCAGTCTTCGCCAGCGGACAAGTCGGTTCGTTCGAATAGCGCCACTTCGGCCATGGTTTCGAAAGAGCCAGTATGAAAGTGGACTAGGGCGCGGTTCTTGAGTTTGCGCACGCCGGGCAGCAGCCGCAGTTTCACATCCAGCCTGCGTGTGGCGCGAAAGCGCGAGGGCGTGGCGAGTGTCATGCCGCGATGCAAAGAATGATGATCGATGCCAGCAAGATTCACGGCGGTGCGCTGGCCAGCGTCCGCGCGTTCGACGGATTTTCCGCCAGACTGAATCCCCCGGACACGCAGCTTTGCGCCGCTGGGAAAAAGTTCGACCTCGTCCTGGGGCGAGACCTGGCCGCTGATGAGCGTACCGGTCACCACGCTGCCAAAGCCCTTGACCGCAAAAGCGCGATCAATCGGCAGTCGAAAATCGCGCAGGGAGTCCTTTCCCGGAACTTCGCGGGCTTGTTGCACGAGCGCTTGCCTAAGTTCCGCCAGGCCCTCTCGCGTCTTCGCACTGACTGCAATGACCGGGGCATTTTCCAGAAACGATCCGCGAAGAAAGTCATCCAGTTCCATTCGAACCAGTTCGAGGGTTTCGCGATCCACCAGGTCAGCCTTAGTTAACGCAACCACGCCGCGCTGAATTCCCAGTAGCCGGCAAATGTCAAAATGTTCGCGCGTTTGCGGCTTAATAGATTCATCGGCTGCAATTACCAGCAGCACAATATCGATGCCGGCCGCTCCAGCCAGCATGTTCCCGACGAACCGTTCATGTCCGGGGACATCCACGAAGCCAAATCGCACCTCACCTTCTTGCAGGAATGCAAAACCCAGATCGATGGTGATGCCTCGGCGCTTTTCTTCCTCCAGACGGTCCGGATGCGTGCCGGTCAAAGCTTCGACCAGCGACGATTTGCCGTGGTCGATATGACCGGCGGTGCCGACGATGATGTTCCTTATCGAGCTCGACATGAAGGGTTCGAAGAAGCGATGATTCGCCCGCTATGGTTGGATGCTACGGAAAATAAAAAAGCCGGTCAAATAGGGCTGAGCAAGAATCTATTTTGCCGAGGCGATTTCTTCCACGATGGCCTGCGCGGCTGCTCGCGGATCCTCTGCGGCGATGATTGGTCTGCCGACCACAATGTAATCCGCGCCAGCTTTGATGGCTTGCGCGGGAGTGGCAGTGCGCGCTTGGTCGTCTTTTTTCTTGCCGGCTGATTTTTCCGCCGGACGAACGCCTGGCGTAACGATCAAGAATTCGCGGCCGCACGCTTTGCGAATGGCTTTGCCTTCCTGGACCGAGGCAACAACCCCATCCACTCCACACGTCTTGGCCAGCCGCGCCAGCTTTACGGCTTGCGAGAGCGGCGTTCCCGCAATGCCGGCCTCGCGCATCGCTTTGTGATCCATGCTGGTAAGAATGGTAACGGCAATCAGCCGAGTGCGATCGGCTCCCATTGGAACCCCGGCGCTGACGGCTTGCACCGCCGCTTCGAGCATCGCGGTCCCGCCGAGCGCATGCACATTGACAAGCTGTACGCCGGGCATCGCAGCCGAGCTCAGCACCGCCCCCGCGACGGTATTGGGAATATCGTGGAATTTCAAATCGAGGAAGATGCCGTTGCCGAGCGCGGCAATTTGCTTCACGGCTTCGGGGCCGGCGCTGGAGAAGAGCTGGCTGCCGATTTTGAACATGCCGACCAGGTCAGAAATTTTTTGCGCAAACTTCAGCGCCGTCGGCAAAGAATCGAAGTCGAGAGCTACGATTAAGCTGCTGCGTGGATGAGCGTCGAAGGTCACTGTTTTGGTGACCTCCGATGGCCCGTAGGAGGTCAGTGTTTCTTGGGAACTTCGAGAAGCTCCAGCCGGACCTGGCTGACGCCCGAGTGGATTAAGCCAATCTTTCGGGCTACGCGATAGGATACATCAATTTCGCGTCCTTCCTGATAGGGACCGCGGTCATTGATGCGAACCAGTTCAAATTGCCCGGTGCGCGGGTTGACCAGGCGCACGATCGAACCGAAAGGAAGGTTGGGGTGGGCGGCGGTGAGGGTTTCGCAATCAAATCGCTCGCCGTTGGCCGTCTTGCGGCCGTTAAATTCGCTTCCGTACCAGCTGGCATTGCCAACCCAAGTCTTAATCGGCTTGGCAGGTTCAGTCTTATAGGCTACGAGGGGAGCTTCCATCACTGGTGCAATGAGGAACATCAGTGGAACCCATCGTACTGCAGCCCAGATCATGAAGAGTGGCTTTTTCATAAGTGTTGTTTTTATGCTACAACTTCCAGAAAAGTGTAGCAGGAAAGCATCATTATGTCAACCAATTTCTGAGAGGAATTTACCTCTTAAATCATTGATGTTAAACAAGTTAATCCCGAAAATGGCGTTGCGAACTTCCCACTCAAGTCGCTCACTGGCCCGGGGGTCAGTAAAGCTGGCCGTGCCGACCTGTACAGCGGTGGCTCCCATGAGGATGTAGTCAAGCACATCGTCTGCCGTCTCGATGCCGCCAAGGCCAACTACAGGAATTTCTACGACTTTGCAGGCTTCCCAGACTTGGCGGAGGCTGATTGGCTTGATGGCTGGACCGCTTAGGCCGCCCGTGGGGTTCCCTAAACGGGACTTCCGGGTGCTATGGTCCACTGCCATGGCAGGGTAGGTATTTGCCACGGTAAGGGCGCTTGCGCCTTCGCCAGCCACTGCTCTGGCCACAAGCCCAATGTCAGCAACGAGAGGGGATAGCTTGACCCATAGCGGGCGTTTCACGGCGGCCTTGCGCGCCGCCCGGGTGACCTCTGCGGCGGCCCCAGGATCGTTCCCGAATTGCAGGCCGCCCTTCTTGACGTTCGGGCAAGAGATGTTCAGTTCGTACCCAGTCAATCCGTCTGCGTCTTCAAGGATTCGGATGACCTCTACATAGTCTTCCGGGCAGTAGCCGAATACGTTGGCTATCACCGGCACGTCGAACTTACGCAGCGCGGGCAGTTTTTTCTCGACAAAGGCACGCACGCCGACGTTCTGGAGTCCCACCGCGTTCAACATGCCCGATGGGGTTTCGCAAAGCCGAGGAGCCGGGGCCCCTTCAATTGGTTGCAGGGAGAGGCCCTTAGTCACCAGGCCTCCCAGACGGTTCAAGTCCACCAAATGGGCGAATTCCAGCCCATAGCCAAAAGTACCGCTGGCGGCGATGATGGGATTGCGAAAACGCAGCGCGCCGATGGCAACGCTCAGGTCAACATCAGCCGGGGAGCGGCCGGAGTTGGCAGCGCTTGAGGAGGTCACTTCGAGCAGAAGGATACCACGAAGGCGTTCGGGCTAGAAGTATCCGCAAACCCACGGTCTTGGAGCTAGTTGTCTTCGCGTGGATGGCTCAAAGCGGCAGATTTTTTCAGCGCTTCGGCGAGCACGCGCCCGTCGTGGGTAGCCAAGGTGACACCGCAGAGCGACGCAAGAGTTGGAGCGATGTCCGCGGGAGTGATTGGTCCAAAAAATTCTCCGTGCTCAAGGCCCCATCCCATCAGCAACACTGGAACGTGTTGATCATAGTTGTAAGGCGTTCCGTGACCGGTGCCGTAATCACGCGTTTTGTCAGCGCGGCCCGACGCCAGCCAGTAGGGCTTGGATACGATGAATAGATCCCCGCTTCGGCTCTCGAAATAACTGTTGGCTTCCGCCATTCGAATCGGATTCTGTGTCGCGGGACGACCCTGCAGTTCCTCGGCGCGAAAAACTTCCGCAACACCTGGCACGCTGTGCGCGGCCTCGAGCACCGCGCGCATGGCCGTGGGATCGCTTTTCAGCTTGTCGTAAGTTCCCGTCGAGAAATAGACATCTGAACTGGTAATGCGCGCAATGGCAGGTTTCGTATAACCAAAGGGCTCAAGCGCTTTCTCGATTTTTTCCTGCACTGCAGGGATGCGCAGCCTCCCCGCGTCGACGCCGGTTTTTTGCATGTCTTCCGGAACCGGAACAACGCCGTGATCGGCGCTCAAGGCAACAACATAATTCCCCCGGCCGACTTTTGCGTCAAGATGCGCGAATAAGTCTGCAAGATCCTTGTCCAACTGAACCAGGATGTCTTGAATTTCCCAACTGCGCGGGCCGAATGCATGTCCTACGTGATCTGGCGAAGAATAGCCTATCGCGAGGAAGTCCGTTCCACCGCCCTTACCCAAGCCGAGTTGATCCACCGCGCTTTCCGCCAGCCTGGTCAGGTATCGATCCGCGAAGGGACTCATTTCCCACTGATTGTAGAACGCCTCGTCGGGTTGATCGCTGCCGGTTTTGCCGCCAAGAACGTGAGGGAACGTGGGCTCCCAGCCCTCTGGGACCTCGGCACCCAATGCTTTTTCGTCATAAAAGTACGCGCTCTTGGGCAGCGAGAGTCGCCAGTTTTTTTTGTAATCCGACTTCATCGGATGCGCCTTCACAAAATCTTCGATGAACGGCATGGAACCGTACGCGCTGGAACTGACCCACGAGCCGTGATCGAACCAGGTAACGGCGTCGGCCTTTTGCCCAGCCAGGGTGATCGCCGCACGCGCCTTCAACGAAAACGTAACGACGCGAGTAGCGCCGCCACTCTGAAAACGCAATTCATCGGCAAACGCTGGAACCCGCATGCGCCATGCGGAATCCCCGCCCACTGCCGCAGAGCTAACGCCTCCTGCGTACGCAATATTTTTCGCGCCAGGGTCGGAGGTACACGTCACCATGGATTGAGAATCGCGATCCCACCAGCCATTGGCGATCATTCCGTGGGTTGCGGGAAGCGCGCCGGTCGAGATGGTCGCATGACCCACACAAGTCTCGGTCGCGGCGTACGGATAGGCGGCTTCGCGAAACCAGGCGCCTTCATCCAGAAGTCGCTTCAGGCCGCCATTCCACTGACCCTTGAATTTATCCACATAGTCGCCGCGCATCTGATCAACTACCAATACTACGATCAGTTTTGGACGCGTGCTCGGCGCCGACGCTTCTTTTGCTGTCCGATAGGAATTGTGCGGGGGCGGCGCAACATGCGGCGTCTGCGCCACCGATTGCATCGCCGTGGCCAGCAGCGTCGCCAATCCGAATATCGTCAGTTGCAATTTCACTCTCATCTCTTCGCCTTTCCTATCGCCGTGCAGTCTAACACGCCTCGGTATCGTCGATTATTGACGGCGGGTTACACGCGTTGTCAGCTGGCTTGTGTTAGAATTCCGCGCAATGAAAATCGTAGAAAAGGCGCAATTGATGTCCGCTGCGGAAATCGACCGGACGCTGCAGCGCTTGGCGCACGAAATCGTGGAGAAGTGCGGCGGCACCAAGCACCTGGCATTGATCGGCATTCGCCGCCGCGGGGTGCCGCTGGCGCAAAGAATCGCGCACGCTATGCGCGGGATTGACGGCGTGGAAGTTCCCGTGGGCACGCTCGACATTACTCTCTATCGCGATGATCTTTCAAAAGTTGCGCCGCAGGCGGTGCTGCAGTCTTCCGATATTTCTTTCGGCGTGGATGGCATGGACCTGGTGCTGGTGGATGATGTTCTTTACACCGGCAGAACCATACGAGCGGCCATGAACGGTCTGTTTGACCTGGGACGGCCGCGGCGCGTTTCATTGTGTGTGCTGATCGACCGCGGCCACCGCGAAATGCCCATCGAATCGCAATACTCGGGTCGCGTGGTGCAGACCAGCGACAGCGAAATCATCGAAGTGCGGCTGCGCGAAATTGATAATGAGGAGCGCGTAGTTCTGGTGGACCGGGTAGAATAGAAGTGGTAGCGAATTTGTTGAAGGAACGGAACCGGCCGGGTTTCAGGGTTTGTACTTGCAAATCCTGAGGTAAAGAGGTTGTGACTTACAGATTCCGTGATCTCCTGGCTCTTGAGCCGCTTTCCGCGGCCGAGCTTACATTTCTTCTCGATCAAAGCAAACCATTCCAGGAAATTCAACGCCACCCGCTAAAAAAGCTTGCTACCTTGCGCGGCAAAACCGTGGCGCTGGCGTTTTTTGAAACCTCCACTCGTACGCGAATCAGCTTTAACACTGCAGCGTCCCGGCTCGGCGCAGACACCATGAATCTTCAAGCCGAAGCGTCCAGCCTGAAGAAGGGCGAAACGCTTCTCGACACCGCCTTCAACTTGAATGCCATGAAGCCGGATTGTCTGGTGATGCGTCATTCCGCATCGGGCGCTGCGGACTATGTGGCCGCACGTTTGGATATTCCGGTGATCAATGCCGGCGATGGGACACATGAACATCCGTCGCAGGGTTTATTGGATGCACTGACCATCCGCGACCGCAAAGGCTCGATTGAAAATCTCAATGTGACGATTCTCGGCGACCTTTCCCACTCTCGCGTGGCTCGTTCCAACATTCACCTGCTGGGGAAATTTGGCTGCCGCTTCACACTTTGCGGGCCGGCGATGTGGGTGCCATGGGAACTGGAGAAAATCGCGCCAGGCACGCCGATTCGCAGCGTCTACAAAATCGAAGAGGCGGTCGAAGACGCCGACGTCATCATCATGCTTCGCGTACAAACCGAACGGCAGCACGAAGCGTCCATATCCGCGAACGATTACATTCACGGCTACCAGCTAAATGCCGAACGGCTGAAACTCGCCAAGCCGGGCGCGCTTGTTCTGCATCCCGGTCCGATGAATCGCGGTATCGAAATTACGCCCGAGGTGGCCGACGGCCCGCAGTCCTGCGTTCTCGAACAAGTTACTAACGGAGTGGCGGTGCGCATGGCGATTCTCTATCTGCTGATTGCCGGGGAAGGGGAAGGTGGCGCGGCGCACCCCGCCACGCAAGCTGTTCCCGGCACACTGGCGACGCACAATCGCCGCGCGTCCGATCGCACTGCTGATCAGGCGGTTTCGAAGGGCAAGGACTCGTAGAATGTTGCTGATAAAAAATGGCCGGCTGATTGATCCCGCATCGAAAACGGACGCCGCGATGGACGTTGTGCTCGATGGCGAGTTGCTGAAGGAGATCGCTGCGCCGGGAAAATTCTCTGCCTTGCAAGACGCCGAAGTTTTCGATGCCAGCGGAATGATCGTCGCGCCTGGTTTCATCGATCTCCACGTGCACTTGCGCGAGCCGGGGCAGGAATCCTCTGAAACCATCGAAACCGGAACGAAATCAGCTGCGCGCGGCGGCTTCACCGCGGTCTGCTGCATGCCGAATACAAAACCGGTGCATGACAATGCTTCGATCACGCGATTTATTGTGGATAAGGCGCGCATGGTCGGATCGACACGCGTGTGGCCAATCGGCGCCGCCAGCGTCGGAAGCCAGGGCGAAGCCATCGCCGAAATCGCCGCCATGAAAGAAGCTGGCATCGTGGCGGTGTCCGACGATGGCAAGCCGATCGCCACCGCTCGCTTAGCGCGGCTGGTGATGGACTACTGCCGCTCGCTCGATCTTCCGGTGATTGAACACTCGGAAGACGTTTCGCTGGCCTCGGGCGCGGTGATGCGCGAAGGCGTCACATCCACGCGATTGGGTTTGCGTGGCATGCCGGCCGCGGCGGAATCGGTTTGCGTGGCGCGCGACGTACAGCTTGCGCAGCTCACCGGAGCGCGCCTGCACGTCGCGCATCTTTCCGCGAAAGGTTCGCTGGAGCAGGTGCGTGCTGCGAAATCCCAGGGTTTGCGCGTTACCTGCGAAGTGACGCCGCATCACTTTACATTGATCGATGAAGACGTTCAGTACGATTCGCGCTTCAAAATGAATCCGCCGCTGGCGTCACGCGAAGATCGCGACGCCTTAATCGCCGGACTTGCCGACGGCGTTGTCGACGCCATTGCTAGTGATCACGCGCCGCATGAACCGGCACTGAAGGATGTGGAATTCGATCGCGCACCGTTTGGCATTTTAGGTTTCGAAACCGCCATTGCGCTGGCCCTGGAGCAACTCGTTCACAGCAAAAAAATCTCGCTTGCGCGTATGGTCGAACTTTTCACCACCGGTCCCGCGCGCGTACTCGGCATGGAACGCAAACTCGCCGCCGGACAACCCGCCGACGTCACAATTTTTTCCACCACGCACGAGTGGACCTACAGGGTGAACGATTCACCCAGCAGGTCGCGCAATTCGCCTTTCGACGGCCGCAGCTTCCAAGGCGCTCCCATGGCCACCATCGTCGCCGGCAAACTCACCTACCGCCGCCAATAAACGGGGAGGCGCACAAGAATGAACCTGGATGGCAAGGTGGCCATCATCACCGGCTCGGGCGGGAAAGGAACCGGCCGTGCCGTCGCGCGGCGATTTGCCCTGGAAGGGATGGCCGTGGTGGTCAGCGATACCAACGACACGGGCGGAGACGAAACGGTGGCGTTGATTGAGGCCGACGGAGGACGCGCAGCGTTCCACCCCGCGGACGTGAAAAATGAGAATGAGATCAACGGTCTCATCGCTTTCGCGGAGTCAACCTTTGCCGGCCTCGACATTCTTGTCAACAACGCGTCCAAGCCAGATACCATGGGGCTTTTGACCGGCTGGATGGACGCCATGGCCGTCGAAATCCTCGCACCCATGCGCGCCACACTGGCCGCGATCGAAGCGATGCGGCGCCGCGGAGGCGGGGCCATTGTAAATATCGGCTCCACGTCCGCTCTGGGACATGGCCACAAGCACTCACCGTGGCCCGCTTACGATGTCGGCAAGATGGCTCAGATTCGGCTGACAACCACGCTTGCTTGTCTTCGCGATCAGGAAAACATCCGCGTCAATTGCCTGGTTCCCGCTTGGATTGCCTCGCCCGGCCCCAAGGAATACTGGGAGAGCCTCACGCCAGAGCAACGTCGCGAGCGGGGCGTGCCGGACACATTGCTCTCGCTGGAGGAAGTTGCCGGTGCGGTTTTGCGGCTAGCCACGGACGAAGCCTTATTCGGTCGCATCATGGTGTGGTGGAACGGCCAACCGCCGCAGTTCATTTCGCAGGGCGATCCGGGTTTTCAAACCTTGGACTAACCGCGAGTCCGTGGGCGCTCTGCTCACATATCCACCAGTAACCGAAACGCTCCTGCTCGGCCCGTGCCTGCGATGTTTTGTTCATTTTGCTCTTAACATAGAATCAAGCTCGCGCTGGCATTCACACTCATGCGCCCCACTGTTCGCGTTTTTGCAACACTTGTGTTGCTCTCACTGTGCAGCATCGCGGCTCACGCGCAGACCGAGCGCATCCGCGATTTTCACAGCGACATTCATCTGCTCGATGACGGCACGCTGCTGGTAAAAGAAACCGTGACTGTTTTCAGCACCGGCAGCCTAATCCGTCACGGAATCTACCGCGAATTTCCCACGCGTTACAAAGATCGCCTGGGAAACAATTATGTCGTCGGCTGGCACTGGCTCGGCGCCACCTGCGATGGCCATGAAGAAACTTCGCGCCTCGAGGATTATTCGAACGGCGAGCGCATCTATCTTGGCGACAAGAATTCCTACGTGGGGCACGGGCAGCATACCTACGAGCTCAACTACTCGACAAACCGGCAATTGGGGTTCTTTACCGATCACGACGAACTTTATTGGAACGTGACCGGCAACGGCTGGGCTTTTCCGATCGATCGCGCTTCCGCCACCGTAACGATGCCCACAGCGATCGTGCCAAGCGAAGTTTCACTCACCGGATACACCGGGCCTCAAGGCTCACAGGAAAAAGCCCTCACCTCCGCTCTACAAGCGGACGGGCAATTCGAATTCGAAGCTACTCGGCCGCTGGCTCCGCACGAGGGTTTATCCATCGTGCTTTCGTGGAACAAGGGATTGATTGCACCGCCCACCGCGCAAGAAAAGTTGCATTACTTTTTTGCGGACAATCGCGACGCGCTGCTAATGCTCGCTGCGTTCCTGGTGCTTCTCCTCTACTACGGATTCGTATGGGCTGCTGTGGGGCGCGATCCCAAACCCGGCGTGATCATGCCGTTGTACCAACCTCCAGCCAATCTTTCGCCCGCCGCGATGCGTTATGTGGTTCGAATGGGCTTCGACAACAAGACGTTTGCCTCGGCTATTCTGGACCTGGCAGCGCGCGGCTTCTTGAAAATAAAATTTCAGGCGGGTTCCTATACACTGTATCGTACAAAAACGGACAATCGCGTACTAACTCCCGACGAACAAGAGCTGGCGAATCAAATGTTCAGCGGCCGCGAGCAACTGTGGCTGCACAACGAAAATCACACGGTTATCGGCGTCGGCATGGCGGCGCTGAAAAGCTGGCTCAAACTGAACGAGCAGAAAATCTATTTCTTCACCAACAGCCATTATCTGATTCCCGCCATGGTCTTCAGCGTCGCGACGGTAGCAAGCGTCGCGTATTTGAAATCTCCGGCAAGTCTTTTGATCGTCGTGTTCCTTTCATTCTGGCTTTCGATCTGGAGTCTTGCGGTCGTGGGAATGTTGATCGGAGCCTTTTCAGCGTGGAAGGAGGTTTTCGCTTCGCGCAAACATTCGCTGCCGCCGGCCGGTAAGGCGCTTCTATACTCGTTGATTGCTTTACCGTTTCTCGGCGGGGAATGTTTCGCCATTTTCGCGCTTACCAAATTCACTTCACTGCCGTTGGCGGTGTTTCTCTTTACCAGCATCGCGCTGCACATCCTGTTTCATTCTTTATTGAAAGCGCCGACAGTTGCCGGACGCCGCCTGCTCGACCAAGTCCAAGGCTTCAAACTTTTCCTCGGTAGGGTTGATGGCGACCGCCTGAACCGTATCAATCCGCCGGAGCAAACTCCTGAAACGTTTGAAAAATTCCTGCCGTACGCGCTGGCGCTCGACGTCGAACAGGCCTGGGCAGAAAAATTTTCTGGCGTGCTGAACGCGGCGAGCCAGGCACCTGGGTCCGAAGCAAGCTCAACCGGCTATACGCCATCGTTCTATTCCGGTTCCAACTGGAATAGTTTCAGCGGCTCGTCTTTCGCCGGCGGCTTTACCGACAGCTTTACCAGCGCGGTTTCGTCATCCTCATCGGCTCCCGGTTCAAGCGATGGAGGAAGTGGCGGAGGTTCCGGCGGCGGAGGCGGTGGCGGTGGAGGCGGCGGCTGGTAATCTGGCAGCAGCCAATTTTGTTCGGTCTGAGCCGCGCGCTCTTACCACCTGTGACTTGGCCTAGTGCCCAGATTCGGCGGGGTGCACCCCGTGGGTTGGCAACTCGTGCGTGCCGCGGGCCAGCGGTTCAATCTTCAATCGATAAAAATGGTCGAGTGGCATGCGGCCTTTGCCTACGGCGTAGCTTTTTTCGATGGCCTTGGTGACGTAGGCTTTTGCCAGCGTCGCGGCTTCGATCAATCCGCGTCCGGCGGCGAGCTGCGCGGTCAGCGCCGAGGCGAAGGTGCATCCTGTACCGTGCATGTTTTCCGTCTTAACTCGATCGCCGCCCAGTTGGACCAATTCGCTGCCGTCAAACACCACGTCCACGGCGCGATCCATGTGGCCGCCTTTTACGATCACAGCTGGCGCGCCCATTTCCACCAGCTTCCGTGCTGCCGCTTCCATCGCCGATACGTCTTTGATCTCAAGTCCAGTCAGAACTTCCGCTTCCGGTACATTTGGCGTGAACACGCTGGCGCGCTTGATTAATTCCGTCGCCACATATTTCACTCCGCCTGCGTCCAGCAGTTCCGTTCCCGAGGACGATTTCATCACTGGGTCCAGAACCACGTGCGCGAATTTGTGCGCGTCCAGAAACTCTCCAACCACCAGGGCATTCCCGCGATTCCCGAGCATGCCGATTTTCACCGCCGCGATTTCGCAGTCCTTCGCCAGAATTTCCAGTTGTTCGCGCAATTCGGCGCTTGGCGTATTGTGCACGGCTTCGACGCCCTGGGTGTTCTGCACGGTCATGGAAGTAATTGCCGCTACGCCGTAACAGCCATGCGCGGCGAAAGTTTTCAGGTCTGCAACCGTGCCTGCCCCGCAAGACGGATCGAATCCCGCAATGGTCAGCAGAATCGGCGGCGCCGCTGTTGTATGTCCGTTGGAGCTCATCGTTGCTCTGGCTTCCTTTTACGACAACGTTTTACGGCCTGCTGCGACGAAAATTGCCGGTCACGCCCCACAAATCGCTGGAACGTACCGGCAATTCCGAATCTACGCGTGGAATTTTCCCAGCGCAAGGAGAATCTCAGCGCAGATCAAAACTAATTGGTGTCAGGAGGCCAGATCGGCTTTTGCTTTAAACCTTGCTCTTACATGTGGCAAAAATGTCTAGGCCAGGCATATCGCAGCACCAAGTCAAATTTCTTCTCCCGTCAATGCAAGTTTCTGACGCCCTGCGATGCTTCCGAGCACGCCGGCAATCTCCTACATCCCTAGAGCATAGAGAAAAACGACAGCCGAGCTCTCGACTACGATCCTGCGACCCCACGAGCCGAGATTCCATAGGTCGCGTCCGGCCATGTATGAAGTCCAAGTCAGCATCAGCATACCGCCAGCAAAGAGAATTAGGGACACGAGTGAACCCCCTAGCGGCACATCTTTGGGGCGAGCGATGAGAAGCACTTTGCCTGCGTAAAATAGCCAAGAGTGCAAGAGCCAGGGCAAACAAGAAACGCCAGCAGCCTCAACACCGCAGCCGCAAACCGCGGCTTTTCCGAGTGCATGGAGCCAACCGTTTGCCGAGGGAGTTACGGGAACAGGCCGCGCACTAACGTGGCCTCGGCGACGCGGCCGACGGCGAGAATCATCGCTCCGGCGCGCGGCGGAACGTGGTGCTTGCGCATCGTTTCCACCATCTCGTGGAAGCCGCGCACCATGATTTTCTGCAAGCGGAGATTCACTTCGTCGGAATCCCACAGCAGCCCTTCCTGATTCTGCACCCATTCGAAGTAGCTGACGGTCACGCCGCCGGCGTTGGCAAGAATGTCCGGCAGCACAAGTACTCCGCGGCGCGCCAGAATTTCGTCGGCATGGGGAGTTGTCGGCCCGTTGGCGGCTTCGGCCACGATGCGCGCCTTTATGGCTTCAGCATTGTTGAGGGTGATGACGTTTTCGAGCGCGGCCGGGACCAAAATGTCGCACTTCATGGTCAGCAAATCGTCATTGGAAAGTCGCGAAGCCCCGGGCATTCCAACTACCGTGCCGGAACGTTCCTTATAGCGCAGCGCTTTGATCGGATCGATGCCGCGAGGATTGGTGACACCGCCGCGGGTGTCGCTCAAGGCCACGATTTTCGCTTTTTTCTCAAAAAGCAGTCGCGCTGCGGTGGCTCCGGCGTTGCCAAACCCCTGCACCGCAACACTCGCTCCTCGCAAAGGAATCTTTTTCAGCTTGCAGGCTTCTTCCACCACATACACCAGGCCGCGCGCCGTCGCTTCCGCGCGC
>Ga0209488_10002850_pt1 | contig 14080 bp, 13 predicted proteins | sample Rivendell_Oct201_8_FD_188349 | JGI IMG/M metagenome (GOLD analysis project Ga0209488, IMG submission 188349) | Vadose zone soil microbial communities from the Eel River Critical Zone Observatory, Northern California, USA -... | ecosystem: Environmental > Terrestrial > Soil > Vadose zone >... | reverse complement strand
CTCGATTCCCTTCGTCAGTTGCATGCGGCGGACGCGCGCGGCAATGGCCAGATGGCGCAGATCGAGATGCTGGCCTCACGTCTGCTGCGCATGCAATGCGCAGAGGCGCCAGCGTCGACAACGGCAGCCGCTGACCTGCGTGAGCAGCTGCGTCACCTTCGCGGTGCGTTCGAGCAATTGCTGTCGGAGTGGCAGCAGTCCGCGGTCGAGCCTGGTGGCCTCGGTTTCCTGGCGCGAGCCTATCGCTGCCAGATCCTGACTGAGCTCGTCCGCTTGACGATTGCGGTCGAGGGCCCGGAAGTGGCCGCGCGCACCGCCATCGCCGACCTGCTGTGCACGCAGCGGCTGACCTCGACTGCCCGCGAGCTGGGCGTCGGGGAGACATCGCTGGCGGACGTCCGGGCGGTGTTCACCGACCGGCAGTCTGGTGTCCTGGTGCTGATCGCCGAGCCGAATGGCTCGCTGCTGCTTGCTTTCGATGACCACCAGCAGCAGGTCATTGCCTTGCCTGGCCGCCACGAGATGGCAACGGACGTCGCCGAGCTGAAACTGGCACTCGGCGCGGCGAGCACAGTTACCGACGGCGAGGCCAGGGCACAGGCGGGCGAGCAGCTGCTGGCGCGCGCACGCAAGGCGAGCGGCAAGCTGCTCACGCCGGCGGTCAAGCAGCTGCTGCAAGGATGGACGCAGCTCACGGTCGCTGACTACGGCATGCTCGGCGGGCTGCCCTGGGAGTGCCTGGAGCTGTCCCCGGGTGTGCTGCTCGGCGAGCAGATCGCCGTCAACACGCTGACCTCGTTGCCACTCGGCGTGATGCTGAAGCGGGATCGCTACCGCCCAGGCCCTGCCGCCAAGGCGCGCATCCACCTCGTGGCCACGCTGTCAGGCTCGCCACTGCTGATCGACGCCAAGGCCAAGGTCGTGCGATCGATCGACCGCGACTCGGTGATGCGACTGGCAAAGCCCTATTCCGGCCACGACGAACTGCTGAATGGCGAGGCCACGCTCGAGCGGGTTGCCAGCACGAGCTTCGGCGACCAGGTCACCCATTTCCTCACGCACGGGGCGCAGCGTGGCGCCGAGCGTCCGGCCGGCCTCGCGCTGTCCCCCGCCCGCCGCGACGACGACGGCTTCTTCGGCAGCGATGCCGCAGAAAAACTCGCGGTGTCGGGCCTGGTCGTCATCTCCGCATGCGGCGCAGGTCGTGGGCACCCACGGGTGGGTGACGAAGTCCTGCACGCGACGCTCGGCGGTGCGTTCCTGCGCGCCGGCGCCCACACCATCGTGCAGACTTCGGCCGACCTGCATCTGCACGCGCATCTGCGCCTGATGGAACTCGTCCACGCCATGATCGCCGATGCCACGGCGCCGGCGGTGGCCCTGCGCGATGCACGCGCCAGGATCGCCAGGAGCGCGGATCTCGTCGAACGCTTCGAACACGCGCAAGTGCAGGTGTTCGGGCTCGGTCACCTGCCGGTCGTCGTCAGGTGACCTGACCGACGGTTCTGCTCAACCGTCCACCGGAGCGCCGGGTGCAAACGGCGGCGGCACGACATTGGTGATGATGCCGCCCGGGGGAACACCAGGTGGCGGCTGTGGTACCTGTACGGTGACGCTGAGACTGCCCTGCTCCCGCCCCGGTGTGGCAGGCAGCCCTGCGAGGTACTGCGTGTACAGCAGGCTGCCTTGATGATAGGGCATGACGATGCCGTCGATCTCCGCATAGGCAACCTTGTTGGCCACAGTGTCGATCAGTCGAATGTCCAGGTAGTAGTGATCCTTGGACGGCCATGTTCCGGGACTCGTTGCATCGAGCGGACGCAAAGTCAATGTGACGGTGACGCTCTGCCCAGGCGTGAACAACTGATTGGTCTGGGCGACGGACATCGACTCCAGCGGGGGCGGCGTGCCGGATGGGTCGGTTTGATGCCATGCGACGACCGTCACCTTGTTGGCACTCGCCCACTGGCTCGGGGAGAGAGTCAGCGTAAGATCGGGAAACTGGTAGACGGCCGACGCGATGAGCCCCGCATGGAACGCAGGGTTCGGCCACCCGGCCCACTGATGCGGCGGCGGATGATCGATGCCATCCAGCATCGGCATCAGGACCATCGCTGGATCCGTGCCACCGACACTGTTCCAGAAGAACAGGCCGTCTGGAATCCCATCGGTGTCGAGGTCTTCCCAGATCGGCGGGCACAGGTTGAGCTCGGGGCTGCCGATCGCTCCGGGCAGGATGTCGACGATCCTCTGCGTGCCAGGGTCCTGTGCGTTCGCAGGCGGCGCCACGACCAGCACTTTGAACCAACCACGCTGCGTGAGGAGCATGGACGACCTGCCGCCCCCACTGATGTCATACGCCGCCAATCCGGTCAGGATCCGACCAGTCGGCGACAGCCCATTGGATGGAATCGGCAGTGACGTCGTGCTCAAGCAGGGCAGCATGAAATTGATCAATGGGTTGCCCTGGTATGCCGTGACGATGCCGAGCTGATCGGCACCGCCGTCGACCACCGGAACAGTGTTGGCAAGGGTCATGGTCATCGCACACTGAGTGACCTGCGCTCCCGTCGGCGTGAAGGCAGTGACTGCGGCGTGGTCGGTGACGACGGCCTCCAGCGTGCCATTGTGGTCCCAATCCAGCCATTCGATCTCATGGATCGCCGTGGCTACGGTCGCCTGTGCAGTTTGACTGATCGTGCCGGTCGCGTCGCGCTGCGCCAGCAGCACCGTGGTGCCGTTCGCATGGATGCCGGCGATCCGGACCGTGTTGACCGGCTCCGCGCGCGCGACGAGATTGCGCGCCCCGTTCCAGCTGCTGTTCAGTTCCGCAGTGAAGACGAACAGGTGCGTCGAGCTGTTGTAGACCGCTCGGTACGTCGCGGTGCTCGTGGTCACCAACAGCATGTCGCGCGCGCCGGGTCCGACACCCGCCTGAGGAAAAGTCACCATGCCGGTGACCCCGGATGGACTGCCGGCAATCGGCACGAACGACTGGTAGCGACCGGGCTCGAACACGTAGTGCAGGAGGCCGCCGCGCGCGACAACCACACTTCTGCGCAGCGACCCCTGGAAGTCGCCCACGACCGCCTGTTCGAAGGACGCGCCCGGCCATGGCATCGTGATGGCCGACGCGCTCTGCGCCACTCCCGAGGCGGTTGCCAGGACGATGCCGAGAATGAGAGACAACGGTCGGTGCTTGGTCATGTGATTGCTTTGGGGTGTTGGGATACCTGAACCAGTCGGGGACGCAAACCTCACCACGCAGGAAGGGAATGCAACCGGGCGCGCCTGCGGTTTCAAAATCCTGCCCGATTGTTTTGCGGCCCGGCGAGGGCTTACGTGTCGCCACGGCCGCGACTGTCAGGCGCAGCAGGCGGCCAGCCATGGGCGCCGACACCGTCTCACGAAGGTTCCCGACGATCCGTGGCCTCGCCGCGGGCAGACGGCGAGTTGCCGGGCTCCCGCCGCTGCCTCGCGAATGCGGACGCCAGCATCCCGGGACCGGCGCCGGGTTCTCTGCTCCTGCCGTCAGTGACCTGTGGTCCCCTGAGGTCCGTGCTGATCAGCAGGCCGCTGACGTCGCCAGTGACCCCCGTCTGAGCCGTCGACTCGTCGGTCATGACGATGACCGCGGTTGCGATCAGGAGATCTCTCAATTCGTCCTGGGACATGCTTCGACTCGAGTCGTGCCAAGGCGTCGCCTGACACTGGCCGGAAGGAATGTCGGCGACCGGGCGTGCGGTTGCAGATCGGTCGAGCACGTGCGGCGGGGTGAGGCACAGCGTGTTCACCGTGGGCGGCTCCCACACCTTCGAGCCACTGCGCGGCCAATGGCAGCTTGCGCTCGCAATCAGCGGACTGTCGCCTGGATGCAGGCTGAGTCCGGCGCGGCGCAGCGACGTTTCCGCCGGCGGCGCCGGCTCGCCGGGGCCGGCGCGCCACCGATCGCTCGGCTGCCCGGGTTGTGCGTACCCGGTGCGCGCCGAGCAACGGCACGCGCTCGCAATTGCGAGCGGATCAGCCGCCGCCAGTCCGCCCGGATTTCTCCCTGCCGCGGCCGACCGGGCGAATAGAACCAGGGCATGGCGTGGAAGCAAATCGGCTCGGCGGGCCCGGTCATCGGCAGGTTCGGCAACCGGCGGCCATGGCTGTTAGTCATCCCGGCCGTGTTGGCCCTGTGGCTCGTGTTCTCGACCTACTTCACGGTGCCGGCAGACTCGGTCGGGTTGCTGCAGCGCTTCGGCAAGTACATCGAAACCGTCGATCCGGGCCTGCACTTCAAGCTGCCGTTCGGCATCGACGCGGTCGACCTGGTGCACACCAAGCGGCAGATGAAGCTCGAGTTCGGCTTCGGCAGCCCCGGGGCGACCAACCCTGACCAGGTCGGCAGCGAACCGCAGCGGGAACGCGGCATGGTCACCGGCGACCTCAATGCGGCGCTGGTCGAATGGATCGTGCAGTACCGAATCGACGACCCGCAGCACTACCTGTTCCACGTCCGCGACCCGGGTCCGACGTTGCGCGACCTCGCCGAAGCGGTGATGCGCGAGGTCATCGGCGACCGCACCGTCGACGAGGTCATCACCGTCGGCCGGCAGGAGATCGAGACCAGCAGCCTGACGCGGCTGCGCGACCTCGCCAGCCGCTACCAGCTCGGGCTCGCCGTCGACCAGCTGCAGTTGAAGAACGTCAACCCGCCGCAGGACGTGCAGGCGTCGTTCAACGAGGTCAACAAGGCGCAGCAGGACCGCGAGAACCTGATCAACGTGGCCAGCGGCGAATACAACAAGGCGGTGCCGCGCGCCCAGGGCGATGCCGCGCGCAAGATCAGCATCGCCGAGGGCTACAAGCTGAAACGCGTCAACGAGGCGCTCGGCGACGTCGCCGCGTTCAACGCCGTGTTCGAGCAGTACCAGAAGGCGCCGGCGGTGACGCGGAAGCGCCTGTATCTGGAGACCATGGCCGAGGTGCTGCCGCAGCTGCGGGTGACGATCGTCGACGACAAGGTCACGCAGCTGCTGCCGCTGCTGCAGTCACCGGCCGCGCCGGTCCAGCCGGCCGGCGGCGCGGAGGCACGCAAGTGAAGTTCGTCCCGATCGCGGCGGTGATCGCCGGGCTGCTCGCGCTGGCGGCGTTCTCCGGCTGCTTCTACACCATCGGCATGACCGAGACGGTGATCGTCACCCAGTTCGGCCGCCCGGTCGGCCAGCCGATCCAGGACCCCGGTCTGCACTTCAAGACGCCGTTCATCCAGACGCTGAGTCGCATCGAGAAGCGCGTGCTGCAGTGGGACGGCCCGCCGAGCGAGATGCCGACCAAGGACAAGACCTACATCGAGGTCGATGCGTTCGCGCGCTGGCGCATCGCCGACGCCGGCCAGTTCTTCGTGTCGCTGCGCGACGAGCGCAGCGCGCAATCGCGGCTCGACGACATCCTCGGCAGCGAGATCCGTGCCGCGGTCGCGCGCCACGAACTGGTCGAGATCGTGCGCAGCGACAAGGCGCGGGTGCTGCCGCTCGACGCGCAGTTGAAGGTCGGCACCACCAATGCGGCGTCGCTGCCGAAGATCCAGCGCGGCCGGCAGGAGATCGAGGGCGACATCCTGGCGGCCTCGGCGCCGAAGCTGACCGCGCTCGGCATCGAACTGCTCGACGTGCGGTTCAAACGCGTCAACTACAACAACGAGGTGCTGCAGCGCATCTATGCGCGCATGATGAGCGAACGGCAGCAGATCGCGCAGCGGTTCCGCAGCGAGGGCGAAGGCGAGGCCCAGCGCATCCTCGGCAAGAAGGAGCGCGACCTGCGCGAGGTCGAATCGACCGCCTACCGGCAGGTCATGCAACTGCAGGGCGACGCCGACGCCGAGGCCTCGCGCGTCTATGCCGAGGCGTTCAACAAGAGCGCGGCGGCGACCGAGTTCTACGCCTTCCAGAAGACCATGGAGACCTACCGCAAGGTGTTCGGCGCCGGCACCAGCATGGTGCTGTCGACCGACAGCGAGTTCTTCCGGCTGCTCAAGAACCCGGAGGCGCGGCCGCAGTAGGCCGGACGCCGGGATCAGCCGCCGCAGCAGCTGCCGCCCGAGGTGCAGCAGCCGTGGCCGCCGGGCTCGCAGTTCGAGCCGCAGAGGATGCCGCACAGCAGCCGGCACAGCCATTCGGGGCAACAGACGGCACTGGCCTTTGCGAACGAGGCGCTGACGGCACGCGCGGCCATTTCCGGGTTCGCCTGCACGGTGGCGGCGCCGGCATCGAACAACAGGCTGGCCAGGACCAGGACGATCGCTTGCATGAGTATCTCCGTGGCGGCCGCGACGGCCTATTCCGCCGCGGACCGCATTCGGACAGCCGTGCCTGGCCGCGGCATTCCGTCATTCCGGGATCACTTGCGCGCGCTGCCGCCGGACGAGCGTTCGAGCGAACGATCGAGCGCGCTCAGTTGCTCGGCCGACAGCACCGAACGCATGCGCAGTGCGGCCTCGACCCCGCTGGTGATCGCCTCGCCGCGCAGCCACGCCAGCTCGCGGCCGAGTTCGCGCACTGCCACCGCGTCGAGCGGCACGGTGCGCAAGGCGCGCTGCAGTTCGGCGTTGAGCGTGGCGATGCGCTGCTCGGTGGTATCGGCCTCGCTGCAGCACGACGCGCACTGCGCCAGCAAGCTCGAACGCTGTTCGGGCGACAGCGCGATGCACTCGATGCAGTCCTGCAGCTGCGCCGGCGACGGCCGTTCACACAGTGGACAGCCGGTGCACAGCGCCCGCGCCAGGACCAGATTGACGCCGGCGCTGGCGGCCAGCGCCCCCGCCAACAACAGTGACCACGTCCAGCGTTTCATCGCCACCTCCGCGGTGACCGTGCCGCCAGCTGGCGCAGCAGTCGTTGTTCGTCGGGCATCGGCTCGACACCGCTGCCGTCGAGGAACGGCAGCGTCCTGGCGACGATCGCCGTCACCGGGTCGGCATGCGGGTCGATCGTGTGCGTGCCGGCGCGCGGCCGCACGGCCACGGCGACCAGCAGGTAGCCGAACCCACCGACCAGCACCGCGGCCGCGTACTGGAACCACCGCCGCGGCCGTAGCGCTCCTGCGCGCGCGGCGATCGCCGGCCACAGGTGAACGGGGGCGCGGTGCGCGCGCGCCTGCTGCAACAGGACATCGATCGGGTCGTTGCGGTTCATGCTCGGTTCCTCAGGAAGGCCGCGCTGCCGTCGTTCGCCAGTTCGCCGAGACGGTCGCGGGCGCGCGCCAGCCGCGACATCACCGTGCCCACCGGGATGGCGAGCACCGCGGCGATCTCGCCGTAGCTCAGTTGTTCGATCTCGCGCAGCACGACGATGGCGCGCGCGTCCGGCGACAGGCGCAGGAGCAGCCGATCGAGGGCCGAGCGCGCCTCGGTGTGCTCCGCCGCTTCGACCGGCGACAGCAGCGGGCTCGGCAACGCGTCCGGATCGTCGCCGCCGGCGAGCCGCGGCCGGCGCCGGACGTTGAGACAATGGTTGACGGTCAATCGGTAGAGCCAGGTCGAGAACCGCGCGCCGCCGGCATACGTGTGCGCCTTGTCGAGCACGCGCAGGAACACTTCCTGCGCCGCATCGTCGGCGTCGGCGTGCTGGCCGAGCAGGTTGCGGCAGGTCCGATGCACGCGGTCGCCATACAGGCGGAACACCGCCGCCAGGGCGCGCACGTCGCCGCGCTGCAGCGCGTGCAGTTCATCGGGTGGCAGGTCCTGCACAGCCGCCGTTCGGACAGCCGGGAGGTGGCCCGCTATTCCGCCGATGCGGGAATCCTGGCCGGCGCGGGCCGGCGGCCCGCGGTGGTCCGCATGCGCATCGGCGTCGCGGCGGCCGGCGATGCTACTTGCCGTCCTTCTTCGGCTCCTTCGGCGGTTCCTTCGGCGCGTCCTTCGCTGCCTCGGCTTTCGCCGGAGTGCTCGCCGGCGCGACGACGATCCACGTCTGCTCCATCTCGAGCGGTTCGGTGGTCTTCCCCGCCGGGCTGCTGCCACAGGCTTCGAGCGCCTTCATCGTCTCCATGCCGGCAGTCACTTCGCCGAACACCGTGTGCAGGCCGTCGAGCCGCTGCTGCGGCGTGAAGGTCAGGAAGAACTGCGAGCCGTCGGTGCCCTGCCCGGCATTGGCCATCGACAGGATCCCTGGCCGGTCGTGTGACGCCTTGGGATCGAACTCGCTGCCGTACTTGTAGCCGGGGCCACCGCTGCCATTGCCGAGCGGGTCGCCGCCCTGTGCCATGAAACCCGGGATCACGCGGTGGAACTTGATGCCGTCGTAGAAGCCGACCCGCGCGAGATAGATCGTGCTCGACACGTGCATCGGCGCCACATCGGCCATCAAGCGAATGGTGATCGGACCCTTGTTGGTCTTCATGTGCCACTCGTACCGGTGGCCGTTGTCGAACGTCACCTTCGGCGGCTGCGGCAGCGACGTGCGCCAGCTGCCGTCCTTCTTCGCCGGGCCCTTGGCCTTGATGAAGTCGTCGATGGCGATGATCGCCGGGTCCTGGGCGGTCACCTTGTCGTCCTTGGGCTTCTCGCCCTGGGCCTTGTCCTTCGGCGCAGTGTCCTTCTGCGGCGCCTTGGGCGGCTCGGGTTTCTTCTCGGCCTGGGCGAAGGCCGGCACAGCGAGCAACAGACAGAACGGGATCAGCAGGATTCTCTGGTTCATGGGTTCACTCGACGATGATCGTTGCTTTGGTGATCTGCAAGGGTTCTTTCGGCGCGCCGCCGCGCGAGCCGGCGGCCTCGAGCGACTTCACGGTTTCCATGCCGGCCACGACCTCGCCGAAGATCGTGTGGTTGTCGTCGAGGTGCGGCGTCGGCACGAAGGTCAGGAAGAACTGCGAGCCGTCGGTGCCGGGGCCGGCGTTGGCCATCGACAGCAGGCCCGGCTTGTCGTGCCTGGTCTTGGGATCGAACTCGCCGTCGTAGTCGTAGCCCGGACCGCCGGTGCCGCTGCCGAGCGGGCAGCCGCCTTGCGCCATGAAGCCTTGGATCACGCGGTGGAACTTGAGGCCGTCGTAGAAGCCGAGCTGCGTCAGGTAGATCGTGCTCGACACGTGCATCGGCGCCACCTTCGGCAGCAGCTTGACCTTGATCTCGCCCTTGTTGGTGTCGAGCTTCCAGAAGTAGCTCTTGCCGTCGAACGTGAGCCGCGGCGGCTGCGGCAGGCGGGTCTTCCAGCCGTCGCGCTTGCGGTCGATCTTGCTGGCGGCGATGAAGTCGTCGATCTGCGCGACCGGCGTCTTGGTCGCGCCGGCTGCTCCGGGCTTGGCTGATCCTGGTTCGGGTTTCATCTTCGGTACGGGGGTGGCGACGGCGTGGGTGCCGGCGGCAACGCAGCGACGTGCTGCGCCGGCGGCGAGCCCGGCATCAGAGCAGAGCGGGCGGCGCCGCGGAAGTCTCGTGTGGCGCACGCCAACGGACCGTTGCACGGCGGGCCGCAGAGCAACGCGAACGGTCGGCGGCGCCGATGCGGTACGCGCGGGTTCGTCGAGCGTCCGGACGCCGCGATCGGACTCGCCCACCACCGCAACTGCGCGGCGGCAACCGCGGTCCGGTGGCAGCACGGCCGGGAGGTTGTCCGCGGTCGCAGGTCAGGCGATTGACTGCCGGCAGGAACCATGGAGTCTGCCCACATGCGCACTCGCCGTCTGCGATTTCCCTGCCGCGCGCTCGCCGCCATCAGCACCACCGCGCTCGCCGCGACGGCAGGCGCACAGGCCGAGGGCAGCGCACCGGCGGTGCCGCTGCTGTTTCCCGGTCTGGTGAACAAGGCCGAGCGCGAGGCCGGCAACCCGCTCGCGACCTACGCGGCGCTGCTGGACCTCGAGGCGCAGTACCGCAGCTCGAAGCCGTTCGCCGGCATCTATCCCGAAGTGCGGGCGACCTACGCGGAGTTCCTCGGCGTGCCGCTCGCGGGCGTGCAGGCGATGAGCCTGCCGATGCTCAGGCAGGAGCCTTCGACCGGCGAGCAGGCGATCGATCCCGGCTTCGCGCCCGAAGCCGCGGTGGCGGTGATCGCGCGCGCGGCAGCGCAGACGCGCCTGGTGATCTTCGGCGAGGAACACCACCTGCCGCAGACGCGCTCGCTCTACGAGCCGTTGCTGCGCGAACTGTGGCAGCGCGGCTACCGCTACCTGGCGGCGGAGACGTTCACGCCTGCGGTGATGACGCCGGCGTGGAAGGGCCCGGGCTACGACACCGGCTACTACATCCAGGATCCGGTGTATGCCTCGGCGGTGCGCACTGCCAGGCAGCTCGGCTACCAGCTGATCGCCTACGACACCGCCGAGCGCGGCCCGCAAGGCGACGGCAGTTTCCGTGACCGCACGCAGGCGCAGACGCTCGAGCGGCTGGTGTTCGCTCGCGACCCGAAGGCGAAGCTGCTGGTGTTCGCCGGCCGCGGTCACGCAGCGGAAGTGCCGCCGCCGGACGGGTGGACGCCGATGGCGTCGGTGCTGAAGCAAATCACCGGCATCGATCCGTTCACGATCTACGCGCCGACGATGAGCCAACGTCAGACGCCTGCCGAGGAGCACGCGCTGTACCGCTGGGCGACGGCGCACGATCTGGTGCAGCAGCCGGTGATCTTCGTCGACCGGAGGCAAGACCGCTGCCTCGGCTCCGGCAACTGCGATGCCTGGGTGTTCTGGCCGCGCGTCACGATCGTCGACGGCCGGCCCGACTGGCTGGCGAAGACCCTCGGCCGGAAGGCCGTGCCGATCCCCGCGGCGATCGCCGGCGGCCACGGCCTGCGACTCGCGCAGGCGTTCGCCGACGGCGAGCCGGCGACCTTCGTACCGGTCGATCAGGTGCTGCTGCGCGACGGCGAACCGCTGCCGGTGTTGATGCTGCCGGCAGGATCGTTCTGGCTGCGGGTCATCGATGCGCAGGGAACGGTGGCCGGGCCGGCGGTGCAGAAGGTCCAGGCGTAGTCGCCGTTCAACGCAGCAGCTGCTGCTGCGCCGCCTGCAGGGCCCGGTCGCCGCGGCCGAGCAGATCTTCGGGCGCCGGCAAGACCAGCACGTCGGGCGCGATGCCACAGCCGGCGCACAGGTGGCCATCGGCGCGGTAGCTGGCCATCGACGCGAGCCGCAGCGCGAGACCGCTCGCCTGCAGCCGGTAGAACTGCGGGCGCGCGCCGCTGCCGCTGCTGCTGCTGCCGATCAGCGTGACGTCGTGCCAGCCCTTGCAGGCGCCGAGCAGCGTATCGGCGGCGCCGCAGCTGCCGCCGTCCAGCAGCACGACGACCGGCCGCTCGTAGTGGTAGGCCTTGCCGTTGTCGCTGCGCTGCAGCACGAAGTAATGCAGCGCACTGAACTGGCCGGCCGGCGGCGTCCACTCCGGCTTGAACCGGCGCGATGCGGCGATGATCGCGGTGCGCGCCGCGTCGCTCCAGCCGCTCCAGTTCGCCGGGTAGAGGCCCTGATCGGCCAGATAGCCCTGCGCGTCGTTCGGATCGTCGGTGCCCTTGGTCAGCCGGAACGCGGCGATGCCGGCGACGCGCGGCGGATCCTGCGCCGCCAGCAAGTACGGGAACAGACGCCGCAGCGCCTGTCGGCTGCCACCGCCGCTGCCGCGCACGTCGACGATCAGGCCGCGCGTAGCCTTGAAGTCCGCCATGCGCGCATCGATCGCGTCGAGCTCCGCATCGTCGTCGCTCGTGTCCGCGAGCCGGAGGTAGCCGAGGTTGCCGTCGAGGATGCGGCTGTCCCGTCGCGGCCAGGTGCCGTATGCCGGCGGGCGCGGATGGAGCTCGAGCGTGCGCGGCGCGGGGTTGCCCGCGGCATCGCCGAAGGTGACCTCGACAACCGGCCTCGTCGCGACACCATGCAGCACGCGCAGCTGCTGCAGCCAGCGCAGCAGGCGCACGGCGTGGTACCGCCGGTATTCCGCCGAACCAGGGGCGACGAGCACCCCGGCCGCATCGAGCCATTTCGCGATCGGTTCGCCGTCGATCGCCAGCACGAACGGATGGTTCGGATCGACGAAGGCCGTGCGGTCGGCAGCGAAGGCGACGCAGCCACCGGCCGTCTCCTCGATCAGGCAGGGCAGGAAGCCGGGGGCAGCGAACCCCGCGGAATCTGCCACGCCGGCGTCGCCGTCGGCGAAGGCGGCGAGGAGGCGCTGTACTTCGCCCGCGAACTGCGCCGGCTTCACGTCACCGCTGCCGAGTTGCTGCCGCGCCGCGGCGAACAGCGCATCGATGTCGACCTCCGGCCGGTGCCGGTAGGCGAAGCGCTGATCGAGCAGCGAACGCAGCTGCAGGAGGTCGGCACCGACGCTGGCGGCACCGAGGTGGTCCGACATCGGTGCCCCGTCGGGTTCGTGGTCATTGCTCATCAACCGCCTGCGGTTCTCCCTCGTCATCGCCACCTTGCGGCGCTCTCGCTCCCCCGTGGTCACGCTGCGCAGCTGCAGCTCCACGTCCGTGCCGACCGTCTGCTCCATGGCGGCAAGCAGGGCGGGAAGATCCTCGTTGATCCGTTTCCACCAGTCCTTGCCGAGGTTGGCCTTCGCCCAGCGCACGATCTCGGCCGCCGGCACCTTGTCGAGCGCCACCCACTCGAACCACGCATCGCCGTCGACCTGCACTTCGAGGTGGTCGCCGGCATCGCGGATGGCGCGGAACGGCGACAGATCGGGGCCGCGCACGTCGATCGCCATCTTCGGCGCCGCCGCCGGCGCCACGCCGCCCGCCATCCGCGTCTGCAGCACACTCTGGTTGTTGGCCACCGTCATCGCCACGTCCTTGGCGACGAACGGCGCGCCGCTCGTCAGGTCGATCAGCCCCAGCTTCACCTTGTCCTTGGGCGCATGGCCCATCTCGGTCAGCACCTGCACGAGGTCCTCGGCGAAACGCTTCTGCCAGCGGTCGCCGTGCCGCTGCCTGCAGTGCGCGAGGATGTCCACGGTCGCCACGTCGTCGATCGCCGTCAGTTCACACCACTTGCCGTCGTGCTGCACTTCGACCTTGTCGCCCTGATAGCGGAGTGCCCGGTAGGGCGCGAGCCGCGCTCCGCCCTGGGCAGGCAGCAGAACGGCACAGAACCATGCGCAGGCGACGACGGCGACGAATCGGATCATGGCTTCCTCGGCAAACGGCGGACAGGGGCGCCAGCTACGGATAGCAGCATCAGAATTCCGTCCTGCCTGCACTGCAACCCCAGGGAGCTGGCGCAGCCGGTTCCGGTGACCGTGGCCGCTGCTTCGCATTGCCGCGCCGTCCGGCAACATCCAGAATGGCGCGATGCAGGTCCGGCTCCCGCGGCGGTTGGCGTTGCTCCTCGCCCTGGCGTCGCTGGCCGCACCCTCCATGCTGCACGCACAAGACCATCCGCTGCTCGCCGATCACGGCCGCTCGGACTACGTGATCGTGGTCGCCGAGGCGGCGCCGCCGGCGGTGCGCCATGCCGCCGAGGAACTGCAGCACTGGCTCGCGCAGATGACCCGGGCGACGCTGCCGATCGTGTCGGACCAGGCGCCGTTGCCGGCGCACGCGCTGCTGGTCGGCCCGTCGCAGCGGAGCCGCGAGCTCGGACTCGCCGACGCCGCGGCGAAGCTCGGCCCGGAGAGCTACCTGCTGCGCACGCTCGGCGAGCGGCTGTTGATCCTCGGCGGCGAGCCGCGCGGCACGCTGTACGGCGTGTACGGGCTGTGCGAGCAGCACTTCGGCTGCCGCTGGTTCACTCCCGAGGTGAGCCGCATCCCGGTGCGCGAACTGCTGCCGCTGCCCCTGCTCGACGAGACCCGCACGCCGGCACTCGAGTACCGCGACGTGCACATCCCCGAAGGGACTACCATCGGCTACGACGCCGAAGCCGACCGCGAGCGCTATTTCGTGACTGAGAGCGGCATCACGGTAGTGACACGCGATTACTCGCTATTTGAAAATCCGGTGACGGTCGACTATTTTACAAGCGAGTGAAGGCCGGTCTTGTTTCTGCTTTCCGTTTCTGATTTCCGTCGTCTACTTCTTGAGAGGTCCCAATGCGTCCGTTTCAGCTTGTCGCCTTCGTTCTGTTTGCTGTTTCTCTGAGTGTTGCCCAGTCAGCACCAGTTCCC
>Ga0209488_10002849_pt1 | contig 14082 bp, 12 predicted proteins | sample Rivendell_Oct201_8_FD_188349 | JGI IMG/M metagenome (GOLD analysis project Ga0209488, IMG submission 188349) | Vadose zone soil microbial communities from the Eel River Critical Zone Observatory, Northern California, USA -... | ecosystem: Environmental > Terrestrial > Soil > Vadose zone >... | reverse complement strand
GAAGAAGTGGTTGGCGCCGGCAACGACCTTCTGCTCGATCACGATGCCCTTCTGGGTCTTGAGCTTGTCGACGAGCCCGGTCACGTCCTTGTAGGGCACCACCGCATCCTTGTCGCCGTGGATGATCAGCCCGGAGGACGGACAGGGCGCTAGGAACGAGAAGTCGTAGAGGTTCGCGGGCGGCGCGATCGAGATGAAGCCTTCGATCTCGGGCCGGCGCATCAGAAGCTGCATGCCGATCCATGCCCCGAACGAGAACCCGGCGATCCAGCAGCTGCGCGCCTCCGGATTGATCGATTGCGCCCAGTCGAGCGCGGCCGCCGAATCGGAGAGCTCGCCAATCCCATGATCGAAGGACCCCTGGCTCCTTCCCACGCCCCGGAAGTTGAAGCGCAGCACCGAAAAGCTCCGGTGCACGAAGGCATAGTAGAGCTGGTAGATAATCTGGTGGTTCATCGTGCCGCCGAACTGCGGGTGCGGGTGCAGGATGATGGCGATGGGCGCATTCTTCTGTCGCGCCGGGTGATACCGGCCTTCGACCCGACCAGCCGGGCCTGTAAAGATGATTTCGGGCATGCTCAACCTCGACGTGATTCGGAAAGGCCGCCAACGCCAACAACTGCCGGTGGGGAACGCCGCTGTACGCTTGACGCCACCCGTGAGCGCACGTAAGTACTTAGAACCATTCTAGTTTTTGGCAATGCCGACGAGCCAGGAGCGTTGTTGGGCGCACGCGTTGCCGGATGGGCCGCGGCAGGGCGGGTTTTAGCACGATTGCGGGGGCGAAAATCAAGAGTCTGGACGTTGGGTTAGTGTCTCCAGATGGGATAGAAGCATCGCCAACATGACCGCGACCAAAATGACCGCGACCAAGACCGAACGAGCCTATCTCGACTGGAATGCAACCGCCCCGCTGCGGCCGCAGGCGCGTGCCGCCATGGTTGCGGCGCTCGACGCCATCGGCAATCCGTCATCGGTGCACGCCGAGGGGCGGGAAGCGCGCAGCATTGTGGAGGCGGCGCGCGAGAGTGTGGCTTTGCTGGTCGGGGCCGAGCCTCGCCACGTGGTGTTCACGGCGAGCGGAACCGAGGCCAATGTGCTCGCGCTCTCGCCGCAGACGGGCGGACATTGGCAGCGGCTGCTGGTGTCGGCGATCGAGCACCCGTCGGTGCGCGCGGGCGGGCGGTTCCCGGCGGTCGAGGCTGTGGCGGCCACGGCCTGCGGCCTCGTTGACCTCGCCGACCTCGAGCGGCGGCTTGCCCAGGGCCCTGCACCGCTGGTTTCCCTTATGCTCGCCAATAACGAGACCGGTGCCGTGCAGCCGGTCGCCGAGGCAGCCGCCCTGGTGCACGCCGCAGGCGGGCTCCTGCATGTCGATGCGGTCCAGGCGGCGGGACGAATCGTCTGCGATATCAATGCGCTGGGTGCCGATCTGTTAACCCTGTCGGGGCACAAGATCGGCGGCCCGAAGGGCGCCGGTGCGCTGGTCAAGGGCGGCCCGCTCGACCTTGCCCCGCTCGTGACCGGGGGCGGGCAGGAGCGCGGCCAACGGGCCGGGACCGAGAACGTCGCGTCGATTGCGGGATTTGGCGCAGCTGCTGGCGCCGCAGAGGCCGATCTGGCCCCCGAAAGCACGCGGATGCGGGGGCTGCGCGACCGGCTTGAGGCTGGTCTGCGGGCGGGGACGCCTGAGGTGATCATCTTCGCCGCCGAAGCCGAGCGGCTTCCCAATACGACCCTCTTCACCGTGCCGGGCCTGAAGGCCGAAACCGCCGTGATCCTGTTCGACCTGGAGGGGGTGGCGATCTCATCGGGGGCCGCCTGCTCGTCCGGCAAGGTGCAGCCCTCGCACGTGCTCGAGGCCATGGGCGTATCGCCGCAGCTGGCACGCGGGGCAGTGCGTGTGAGTCTCGGCCCTGCCACCACACAAGATGATATAGAACGGTTCCTAACGGCTTGGATTACGGTCTCCGGGGCATTACTTGAGAGGTCACGGGGCATGGCTGCTTGAGCGCCGACACACGAAAAGGGTGATCCGCACCAGGAACGACCATAAACCGACCGATCCAACCCGCGGTCCTTGAAACCGCAGCGGAGGGAAGAATGCCGGCAGTACAAGAAACGGTGGAACAGGTCCGCCGTATCGACCTTGACCAGTATAAGTACGGGTTTGAGACCCTGATCGAGTCCGAGAAGGCCGAGAAGGGGCTCTCCGAGGACACGATTCGCTTTATCTCGGGCAAGAAGAACGAGCCCGAGTGGATGCTGAAATGGCGGCTCGACGCCTATCGGCGCTGGCTCACCATGAGCGAGCCGACGTGGGCGCGCGTCAAGTACGGCCCGATCGATTATCAGAGCATCTACTACTATTCGGCGCCGAAGAAGAAGACGGGGCCGAAATCGCTCGATGAGATCGACCCCGAGATCCTCAAGACCTACGAGAAGCTCGGCATCCCGCTGCGCGAGGTGGCCGCGCTCGAGGGTGTGCAGGCCCCCGTCGATGCGGATGGCATGGACGGCGAGGCGGTCGCGGGCAACGGTAATGGCTACGGCCGCGTCGCGGTCGATGCCGTATTCGACTCGGTCTCGGTCGCGACTACGTTCCAGGCGGAACTTGCCAAGGCTGGCGTGCTGTTCATGCCGATCTCCGAGGCGCTGCAGAAGCATCCCGAGCTGGTGAAGCAATATCTCGGCACCGTGGTGCCGATTTCCGACAACTTCTTCGCCACCCTCAACGCGGCCGTGTTCTCGGACGGCTCGTTTGTCTATGTGCCGCCGGGCGTGCGCTGCCCGATGGAGCTCTCGACCTATTTCCGCATCAACGAGCGCAACACCGGCCAGTTCGAGCGCACGCTGATCATCGCTGACAAGGGCTCCTATGTGAGCTACCTCGAAGGCTGCACCGCGCCGATGCGCGACGAGAACCAGCTGCATGCCGCCGTGGTCGAGCTGATCGCGCTCGATGACGCCGAGATCAAGTATTCGACCATCCAGAACTGGTACCCGGGCGACGCGCAGGGCAAGGGCGGCGTCTACAACTTCGTGACCAAGCGCGGCGACTGCCGTGGCGCGCGCTCGAAGATTTCCTGGACCCAGCTTGAAACGGGCTCCGCGATCACCTGGAAATATCCGAGCTGCATCCTGCGCGGCGACAGTTCCCGTGGCGAGTTCTATTCCATCGCCATCTCGAATGGCCACCAGCAGGTCGATTCCGGCACCAAGATGCTGCATCTCGGCAAGAACACGACCAGCCGGATCATCTCCAAGGGCATCTCGGCCGGCCACTCCAGCAACACCTATCGCGGCCAGGTGATGGCGCATCGCCGCGCGAGCGGCGCCCGCAACTTCACCAACTGCGACTCGCTTCTGATCGGCGACAAGTGCGGCGCGCACACCGTGCCCTATATCGAAGCCAAGAACGCCTCCGCGGTGTTCGAGCACGAAGCGACCACCTCGAAGATTTCCGAGGACATACTGTTCTACTGCCGGCAGCGCGGCCTCTCGCAGGAGGAGGCGGTGGCGCTGGTCGTCAACGGATTCGTCAAGGACGTGCTGCAGCAGCTGCCGATGGAGTTCGCGGTCGAGGCGCAGAAGCTGATCTCGATCTCGCTCGAGGGCAGCGTGGGATGAGCGCTTGGGCTGTCATCCTTCGAGGCTCCCCCGGCTCAAACTGCCGGGGTCGCACCTCAGGATGACGACCAAGCGCGCGGTGTGTTGATCCGTCATCCTGAGGTGCGAGGCCGGAGGCCGAGCCTCGAAGGATGTCGGCCAGATCGAAAGGTAACGCAAGTTGATGCCCTTGCTTGAGATCAAGAACCTTCACGCCGAAGTCGACGGCCGCAAGATCCTCCAAGGCGTCGACCTCAGGGTCGAGAAGGGAAGCGTGCACGCCATCATGGGCCCGAACGGCTCGGGCAAGTCGACGCTCGCGCATGTGCTCGCCGGCAAGCCCGGCTATGAGGTGACCGAAGGCCGCGTGCTGCTCGACGGCGAGGATCTGCTTGCGATCGAGCCCGATGAGCGTGCCGCCAAGGGATTGTTTCTGGCGTTCCAGTATCCGCTCGAGATTCCAGGCGTCGCCACCATGACGTTCCTGCGCACCGCGCTCAATGCGCAGCGCAAGAAGCGTGGCGAGCCGGAGCTTCTGGTGCCTGACTTCATGCGGCGCGTGCGCGAGGCGGCGAAACACCTCGGCATTGAGCAGGACATGCTGCGCCGGGGCGTCAATGTCGGCTTTTCCGGCGGCGAGAAGAAGCGCAACGAGGTGCTGCAGATGGCGCTGCTCGAGCCGCGGCTGTGCGTGCTCGACGAGACCGATTCCGGGCTCGACATCGATGCGCTCAAGGTGGTCGCCGAGGGCGTGAACCGGCTGCGTTCACCCGAGCGGGCCTTCGTCGTCATCACGCACTATCAGCGCCTGCTCGACCACATCGTGCCCGATATCGTGCATGTGCTCTCGCGCGGACGCATTGTGCGCACCGGCGGCAAGGAGCTGGCGCTCGAGCTCGAGGCGAAAGGCTACGCGCAATATCAGGAGGAGATGGCGTGACCGTACAGGCCGCAGTCCCGATCAGGACGGCTGCCGAGGAGCAGCTGGCGGCGAACTGGCAGCAGGCGAAGAGCGGCCTGCCGGGGCCGGTCTTGCTGCGCGCGACCGCCTTCGAGCGCTTTGCCAAGGCGGGCCTGCCGCACCGGCGGGTCGAGGAGTGGAAGTACACCGACCTGCGCGCGCTGATGCGCGACGCCAAGCCGCTGGCAGGCGCGCCCGATGCGGCGGCGCGCGAGCGTGCGCGCAGCGCGGGTGCGTCGCTGGCCTCGATCGAGGCGCGGCGTATCGTTCTCGTCGACGGCGCCTTCATGCCCGAGCTGTCGGATCTCGCTGGCCTTGAAGCGGGGCTGACGATCGGCTCGCTGGCGCAGGCACTGGCTCAAGGCGATGAAGCGGTCGTGTCGCAACTTGGCACGATCGTGCCGAGCAATGACGTGGCGCTCGCGCTCAACACGGCGTTCATGGGCGACGGCGTGGTGATCCGGGTTGCGCCGGGCGTATCGCTCGCGCGCCCCATCGGGCTCGTGTTCTTCAATTCCGGCACGCGCCCCGCGTCGGTGTTCACACGTTCGCTGGCGCTGATCGGCAACGGCGCGCGCGCGATGCTGCTCGAGAGCCACGAGGGCGCACCAGACGCCGCGGACCAGGTCAATACCGCGCTAGAGCTCAAGGTCGGCGACGACGCCCATGTCGACCATGTGAAGATCACGGCCGCAGGGGCGGGCGCGCTGCACGTCTCAAGCCTGATGGCCGCCATCGGCGCCCACGCGCGGTTCAACGAGTTTCTGTTCACCGTGGGCGCGCCTGTGGTGCGCAACCAGCTGTTCATACGCTTCGACGGCGAGGGCACGGTCGCGGGTGTCCGCGGCGCCAGCCTGCTCAAGGGCCGCGAGCATGCCGACACGACGCTGGTGGCGGATCACATCGGGCGTGCCTGCACCAGCCGCGAGACCTTCAAGTCGGTGCTCGACGGCGAGAGCCGCAGCGTATTCCAGGGCCGCATCACGGTGGCGCCCAAGGCGCAGAAGACCGACGCCAAGATGGCGGCCCATGCGCTGCTCTTGTCCGAGGAGGCCGAGGCCGACAGCAAGCCTGAATTGGAAATCTACGCCGACGACGTGCAATGCGGCCATGGCGCGACCACCGGCGCGCTTGACGACAACCTTCTGTTCTATCTCAAGGCGCGCGGCATTCCGACAAAGGAAGCCGAGGCGCTGCTGATCCAGGCCTTCATCGGCGAAGCGGTCGAGGGCATCGAGCATGCTGGGCTGCGCGACGCTCTGATGGAGCAGGTCGCCGCGTGGCTGCAGGCGAGAGAGTGACATGCATCCGGCTGTTAGCAATGGCGCCTATGACGTCGCCCGCATTCGCGAGGACTTTCCGATTCTCGCCATGCCGGTCTACGGCAAGCCGCTGGTCTATCTCGACAACGCCGCCTCCGCGCAAAAACCGAAGGCAGTGCTCGACCGCCTGCATCACGCCTACACTGCCGAATATGCCAATGTGCACCGCGGCCTGCATTTTCTCGCCAATGCGGCGACCGAGGCCTACGAGGGCGCGCGTGAGCGCGTGCGCGCGTTTCTCAACGCCAGCCGCCCCGAGGAGATCGTCTTCACCCGCAACGCCACCGAGGCGATCAACCTGGTCGCCTATACGTTCGGGCGCGAGCGCATCAAGGCGGGCGACGAGATCGTGCTCTCGATCATGGAGCATCATTCCAATATCGTACCGTGGCATTTCCTGCGCGAGCGGCAGGGCGCGGTGATCAAGTGGGCACCGGTCGACGACGACGGCAATTTCCTCATCGATGAGTTCGAGAAGCTCCTCACCGCGCGCACCAGGATGGTTGCGATCACCCACATGTCGAACGCACTCGGCACCGTGGTGCCGGTGAAAGAGGTGGTTCGGATCGCGCATGCGCGCGGCATTCCGGTGCTGGTCGATGGCGCGCAGGGCGCGGTGCATCTCGATGTCGACGTGCAGGATATCGGCTGCGACTTCTACGTCTGCACCGGCCACAAGCTCTATGGCCCGACCGGCATCGGCGTGCTCTATGGCAAATACGAGCACCTCGCCGCGATGCCGCCGTTCAACGGCGGCGGCGAGATGATCCGCGAAGTGTTCGAGGATCACATCACCTATGGCGATCCGCCGCATCGCTTTGAGGCCGGCACGCCCTCGATCGTGCAAGCGATCGGGCTTGGGGCTGCGATCGACTACATCGCCTCGGTCGGCAAGGATCGCATCCGCGCCCACGAGCAGGAGCTCGTGGGCTATGCGCACGAGCGGCTGCGCGAGATCAACTCGCTGCGCATCATCGGCACCGCAAAAGGCAAGGGCGCGATCGTCTCCTTCGAGATCAAGGGCACGCACCCGCACGATGTCGCCACCATTATCGACCGCGGCGGTGTCGCGGTGCGCGCCGGCACCCACTGCGTGATGCCGCTCCTGAAACGCTTCGGCATGACGGCGACCTGCCGGGCATCGTTTGCGATGTACAACACCAAGGCGGAAGTCGATCGCCTGGCGGAGGCGCTCGTCAAGGCGCAGGAGTTTTTCACATGACCGAAGAAACCAAGGCTGATGCACCTGTCGTGGACAACGGCGCCTCGGCGCTCCCGGCCGATGAGATTGCCCGCATGACCGACGATATCATCGGCGCGATCAAGACCGTGTACGATCCTGAGATTCCGGCCGACGTCTATGAGCTCGGGCTGATCTACCGCATCGATATCGCGGACGACCGCACCGTAACGGTCGACATGACGCTGACGACGCCTAACTGTCCGGCGGCGCAGGACTTGCCCACCAACGTGGAGAACGCGGTGGCAAGCGTCGCCGGCGTCGGACCCGTCAAGGTCAATGTGGTGTGGGATCCGCCATGGGATCAGACCCGGATGTCGGACGAGGCACGTGCGACGCTCAACATGTGGTAGCCATGCCGAAGCTCGACAGTGTGCTCGAGACATCGCTCTATGTGGATGATCTCGAGCGCGCGGCGCGCTTCTACAGGGAGGTGCTGGGGCTCAAGGCGCTCACCAGCGACCAGCGGTTCCACGCTTACGATGTCGGCGGGCGCAGCGTGCTACTCATCTTCCGACGCGGTTTCACGCTCGAGACCGTGCGGATGCCGGGCGGTACCATCCCGCCCCACGATGGTCACGGTCCGCTGCATATCGCGTTTGCGATCAGTCGCGACGAGCTGGTGGAATGGGAGGCACGGCTTGCCGCGCACGGCATCGCAATCGAGGGGCGCACCAAATGGTCGCGCGGCGGCGAAAGCGTGTACTTTCGCGATCCCGACCGGCACCTTCTGGAGCTGGCGACGCCGGGATTGTGGACAATTTACTAAGATTCGAGCCTGGAATAGGTGCAGCTTTGCAAGTGGCACACTTCACAATCGGGCGTTCGTTGCTATGTTAGGAGCGAGATTCCGCCCGGGCCTTGAACCCGGAGAAGGAGTTAGGAATGGCGAGGCCAAGACCACAGGTAGTCCGGCTCACGGAAGCCGCCGCTGAGCGCATCAAGTACGTGATGGCGAACGCGGCCAAGCCGGTCGTGGGCGTGCGCGTCGGAGTCAAGAACGGCGGATGCGCCGGCATGACCTACACCATGGAATATGCCGACGCGGTCGCGCCCGCCGACGAGGTGGTCGAGGACAAGGGCGTGCGCGTGCTGATCGATCCCAAGGCGATCCTGTTTCTGATCGGCACCGAGATGGACTACAAGACCGACAAGCTCGCGGCGCAGTTCGTGTTCAACAACCCGAACCAGACGTCGACCTGCGGCTGCGGCGAGTCGGTGCAGCTCAAGCCGGCGGCTGACGGTGGCGCTGACGCGCACTCGTGACGCCTGACGACATCCAGGAACTGTTTTCTGTTTTTGGTGTGGTGGCGGTACGTCGCATGTTCGGCGGCGCGGGTATCTATGCGGACGGCACCATGTTCGCGCTGGTGGCCGACGGCGTCATCTATCTCAAGGCCGACGAGTTGAGCACGCCGGCCTTCGAGCGGGAGAACCTGCCGCCTTTCACCTATGAGACCAAGGACGGCAGGCGCGGCGTGATGTCATACCGGCGCATGCCGGAGCGGCTCTATGACGATCCCGATGAATTGGCGACCTGGGCGCACGCGGCGCTCGCAGCCGCGCGGCGAACCGGCGTGCGGGCGGTGAAGAAGGCGGGCAAGAAAGCAGTGGGCGAGAGGAGTAAGAAGCGAGTGAGCGAGAAATCGGTGGCCAAGCGTCGAGCGAAGAAGTAGGTCGGAGCTTCGACTAACTCTCCGTTCGTCCCGCGAAAGCGGACCAGCACAAAATATCGGACATCATAGATTGCAACACTGGATTCCCGCTTGCGCGGGAATGAACGGAGCATGCTGCTCCTGATAGCAAAACAGCTCGGTCAACCGTGCGAGACTAAGCCTTCGCGCGCACGACCGGCCGCAGCAGGAAGGCCGGCAGATGCATCTCGCTCGCGGCGTCCTCGCGTGCATCGCGTTGCGGCGCCGGCCGTTGCGGGCGGCGCGGCCGCGCATCCTCGATCCGCGCCACAGGTGCGGCGGCTTGGGCCGCGGTGGCTTGCGCAGGAGCCTGCTCGTCCCGACGTGGTTTGCGGTCGGGCTTGCGCTCGCGGCCGTCATGGTCGCGGGTGCGCTGCTCGCGGCCGCCGTGCTCGCGGGCGCCGTTGCGATCGTGCCGGCCTTGGCGACGATCGCCTGTGCGGGCAGGCGCTTCGCCCTCGGCAGCTGCCGGCGGCTCGCCCATCCACGGAATGCTTTGGCCGATCAGCTTCTCGATCGCGGCCACCGATTTGCTGTCCGCGCCGGTGACGATCGAGATCGCGATGCCGCTGCGACCGGCACGGCCGGTGCGGCCGATGCGGTGGACGTAGTCGTCCGCGTGGAACGGCACATCGAAATTGAAGATGTGGCTCACGTCCGGGATATCGAGACCGCGGGCGGCGACGTCAGAGGCAATCAAGAGGCTTACGTCACCTTTTCGGAAGGAGTCGAGTGCCGCCATCCGTTCGGGCTGGCTCATGTCGCCATGCAACGCCGCGGCATTGAAGCCGTGGCGAACCAGCGAGCGGTGGAGCTGGGCGACCTCGCGCTTGCGATTGCAGAAAATGATGGCGTTCTTGAAGTTCTCGTTGGCACGGATCAGGCGGCGCAGGATGTCGCGCTTCTCGTAACCCTCGCGCCCGGATTTCACCAGGAGCTGGGTGATGGCCGCGACCGTCGTCGCCGGCCGCGACACCTCGACCTTGATCGGATTGTGCAGGAACTGTTCGGTAATGCGCCGGATCTCCGGCGGCATGGTGGCGGTGAAAAAGAGAGTCTGGCGTGTGAACGGCACCAGCTTGCAGATGCGCTCGATGTCCGGGATGAAACCCATGTCGAGCATGCGGTCGGCTTCATCGATCACCAGCAGTTCGACACCGGTGAGTAGCAAGCGCCCACGCTCGAAATGATCCAGCAGGCGTCCGGGCGTTGCGATCAAGACATCGACACCGCGCATCAGCTTATTGTCCTGGTCGTCGAACGAGACGCCGCCGATGATCAGCGCGACATTGAGCTTTTGCCCGGCACCGTATTTGATGAAGCTTTCTTCCACCTGCGCGGCGAGCTCACGGGTCGGCTCGAGAATGAGCGTGCGCGGCATGCGCGCACGGGCGCGGCCGTTCTCCAGCATGGTGAGCATCGGCAGCGTGAAGGCGGCGGTCTTGCCGGTGCCGGTCTGCGCGATGCCGAGCACGTCGCGACGGGCGAGCACGTGCGGGATCGCTTGTTCCTGGATCGGGGTGGGGGCGGTGTAACCTGCCGCCTTAACGGCGGCCAGAACCTTGTTGGACAAGCCAAGCTTTGAAAAAGGCATGAATCCTCGAATCGAGACCTATTGATTACCCGCCTCGGGTGACAGGATGACGACGCGTGCGAGGGGGGTGCGGTCGAATGGATCGAACCATCTTGCGCGGAAGATAGGCGCGCAGGGCTGAAAGTCAATCATGCTGCAGTGCAATAAGTCGTATTAATACCTAATTTTTTCTGCCTGCGGCGCAAAGGAGACAGCATGAGTGGGGCTTTACCGATTGTCCTCGTGCCAGGACTCAACTGTTCGGCGCGTCTGTATGCCGAGCAGATTCCTGCGCTCTGGGGCTTCGGCCCGGTGACCACTGCGGACCACCGGCGTGACGACAGCGTGGCGGCGATCGCGGCCCACATTGTGGCCACGGCGCCACCACGATTTGCGCTCGTGGGCCTGTCGATGGGAGGCTACATCGCCTTGGCGATCATGCGGGAGGCGCCGGACCGGGTGGCACGGCTGGCGCTGCTCGATAGCTCGGCGCGCCCTGACACGGCGGAGCAGAGCGAGCGCCGCCGCTCGATGATCTTGCTCGCTAAGAGCGGGCTATTCTCCGAGGTGCCCGATCTGCTGTTCCCGGTGTTTGTGCATCGCGATCGTCATGGCGACGAGGCGCTGCGGACGATCGTGCGCACCATGGCCAAGGAAACCGGGCCGGAGGCCTTCGTGCGCCAGCAGCGCGCGATCATGACGCGCCCGGATTGCCGCCCGCAGCTCGCATCGATTCGTTGTCCGACACTGGTGCTGGTCGGCGATGGCGACGAGCTGACACCACCTGCACTCTCGGAAGAGATCGCTGCCGGCATTGCGGGCGCGCGTCTCGTTCGCGTGCCCGACTGCGGTCACCTCTCCACCCTGGAGCGGCCGGCGGAGGTCACCCAAGCGCTTGTGGAGTGGCTCAAGGCTTGAGCCTGCGCCAGTGCGGCGAATTTGAAGTTCCTGCAGCGGTTGCCGCAAGCGGAGCACTAGGCCGGGACGAACGTCACTGCGCAATGCTATAGATGGCCATGCCCACGGTTCTCGACCTCATCGGCGAAACGCCGCTCGTGGAGGTGACGCGCCTTGAGTGCGGACCCTGCCGGCTGTTCCTCAAGCTCGAGAGCGCCAATCCATCCGGCTCGCTCAAGGATCGCCCGGCGCGCTCGATGATCGAGGCGGCGGAGGCGGACGGACAGCTCAAGCCCGGCGGTACGATCGTCGAGGCGACCGCCGGCAACACCGGCGTCGGGCTCGCGCTGGTCGGCGGCCGCAAAGGCTACCGCACCGTGTTGGTCGTGCCGGACAAGATGGCGCGCGAGAAGGTGCTGCACGCGCAGGCGATGGGCGCCGAGGTCGTCTCGACCCGCTCCGATGTCGGCAAGGGCCATCCCGACTATTACCAGGATGTAGCTGAGGCCATCACCAAGCGCACGCCGGGCGCCTTCTACGTCAATCAATTCGCCAATCCGGCGAATCCGCGCGCGCATGAGTTGACGACCGGTCCCGAGATGCTGCGCCAGATGGACGGCGACATCGATGCGGTGGTGGTTGGCGTCGGCTCGGGCGGCATGCTCACCGGCATCGGCCGCTGCATGCGCAGGGCGTCTCCCAAGACCGAGATGGTGCTGGCCGATCCGCAAGGCTCGATCCTTGCGCCCCTTGTCGAGACCGGAAAAATGACTGCGGCCGGAAGCTGGGCGGTCGAAGGCATCGGCGAGGATTTCATCCCGCCCATCTGCGATCTCTCGCTGGTCAACAAGGCCTATGCGATTCCCGATCCGGAGAGCTTCGCAACCTCGCGCGAGCTCTTGCGCTCCGAAGGCATTCTGGCGGGCTCATCGTCCGGCACGCTGCTCGCGGCGGCGTTGCGCTATTGCCGCGCCCAGAACGAGCCCAAGCGGGTGGTGACGCTGGTGTGCGACTCCGGCGCCAAGTATCTCTCCAAGGTGTTCAACCCGGCGTTCCTGGCGCAGGAAGGCTGGACCCATCCGGAGCGCCACGGCACCGTGCGTGACGTGGTCATCGGCCGTTACAACGAGGGCATGGCGATCGTGGTACGGCCGCAGGACAATCTGCGCGCGGTGTTCTCGCGCATGCGCTCGAGCGGTGTCTCGCAGCTGCCGGTAATCGACGAGAGTGGACACGTGGTGGGGCTCGTCGACGAGAGCGACGTGCTGGCTGCCCTCATTACTGACACCAGCGGCACCAACAAGGCGTTCGAGCGACCGGTCAAGGACGTGATGGTGACGCGCCTCGAGACCATCTCGGCCGACGCACCGATCGCCGACCTCGTGCCGCTGTTCCGCAAGGACTACACCGCCATTGTGATGGACGGCGATCAGTTCCTCGGCGTCGCGACACGGCTCGATCTCATCAACTATTTCCGGATCACGACGTGATGCGGTTTAGGATGGAGCGTCTTCCGGCCGTTCGTACCCCGCGAAAGCGGGGATCCAGATTCACAATAGAGGAGCAGCAGCCTGGATTCCCGCTTGCGCGGGCATGAGCGGAGGTTGCTGGCCCGACCTGACTGAAATGGAAACCGCGTGATGACCAAAAATCTCGACTTCGCCACACGCTGCGTGCATGCCGGGCAGGAGCCCGATCCGACGACCGGCGCGGTGATGATGCCGATTTACGCCACGTCGACCTTCGTGCAGCAGAGCCCGGGCGTCAACAAGGGCTACGACTATGCGCGCACCAAGAACCCGACCCGCATGGCGTTCGAGCGTTGCGCCGCCGATCTCGAAGGCGGCCGCGCGGCGTTCGCATTCGCCTCCGGTCTTTCGGCGATCGCGACCACGCTCGATTGTCTCGACCATGGCTCGCACATCGTCGCGGTCGATGATCTCTACGGCGGCTCGCGGCGTTTGTTCGAGCGCGTGCGCCGGCGCTCGGCTGGGCTCGACATCAGCTATGTCGATCTCACCGATGCCGAGCGGCTCGAAGCCGCGATCCGTCCGAACACTCGCCTTATATGGGTCGAGAGCCCGACTAATCCGACGCTGAAGCTCGTCGATCTGGCGCGCATCGCCGAGATCGCCAAGCAGCGCGGCATCCTGACCGGCGCCGACAACACCTTCGCCAGTCCCTATGTGCAGCGCCCGCTCGAGCATGGTTTCGATCTGGTGGTGCATTCGACCACCAAATATCTCAACGGCCACTCTGACATTGTGGGGGGCGTCGCCATCGTGGGCGACAATGCCGAGCTCGCCGAGCGCATGACGTTCCTGCAGAATGCGATCGGCGCCATTCAAGGTCCATTCGACTCGTTCCTGGCACTGCGCGGACTCAAGACGCTCGCGTTGCGGATGGAGCGCCACTGCATCTCGGCGCTCAGGATCGCGCAATGGCTCGAGCGGCACCCGAAGGTGCGACGCGTCTATTATCCTGGTCTGCCGAGCCATCCGCAGCACGCGCTCGCCAAGAAGCAGATGAGTGCGTTTGGCGGCATGATCTCGGCTGATCTTCACGGCAGCCTGAACGATGCCAAACGCTTCCTCGAGCGCTGCGAGCTGTTCGCGCTGGCCGAAAGTCTCGGCGGCGTGGAAAGCCTGATCGAGCATCCGGCGCTGATGACGCATGGCTCGGTGCCGCCCGAGGTGCGCGCGACGCTCGGCATCGGCGATACGCTGGTGCGGCTCTCGGTCGGCATCGAGGATGCCGACGATCTGATCGCCGACCTTGCGACGGCG
>Ga0209488_10002848_pt1 | contig 14085 bp, 10 predicted proteins | sample Rivendell_Oct201_8_FD_188349 | JGI IMG/M metagenome (GOLD analysis project Ga0209488, IMG submission 188349) | Vadose zone soil microbial communities from the Eel River Critical Zone Observatory, Northern California, USA -... | ecosystem: Environmental > Terrestrial > Soil > Vadose zone >... | reverse complement strand
GTTTGGCAGAGATTGGCGGTATCCGATCACTTCGGGCTATCGCACGAGATGAAGGGCCTGGGGCTTGGGGCGTGAGGGCCTGGGTAAGAAAAGAACGTCACCATAGCGATTTGATTAAGCCGTGCAGTGCGCTGCATGTTCGCGCGGCTTGCAGATCAACGCGCCTATGCTGCTCGTCAGTCAGATAGCCTAATCTAACCGCGATGGAAAGTTCGTACTGCAGCTCGCGAGCAGCGGCAAATGCGATGCCCAAAAAACGTGTGTATTCGGCTTTGGAATCGCGCGCCGATCCTTCAACTATATTCGCGCCAATCGAAATGGCCGCGCGGCGCACCTGACTTGTCAGCGAGAATCGCTCGTCGGTTGGAAAGGCTTTTGTAACTGCATAGACTGACAACACCAAATCATCAGCCAACTGAAAAGCTTCGAGTTTTCTGTGATCGCGCATTGCTCTCTTCCTTGAGCTTCAACCGGGAAAATTTTCTTCGCCTGACTCTTACCCAGGCCCCGCGCCCTCAGGCCCCACGCCCTACCAAAATTTCCACCAACTCTTCTTTTCGTTCGTCTCCGGATTGGGGAAATTCTCCGCGAGCACGCGCGTGGCGTTCGCGGACAAATCGGGCATGCCGAGTTCCTTGTAGGAGTCCGCCATGACGCGTAGTGCGTTGCGCATCGCGGGCGCGCCGTCGTAGTTTTCGAGCGCGTACTTGCAACGATTGATGGCGCCGACGTAGGCGCCGCGGCGCAAATAAAAGCCCGCTACGGCGACTTCGTAGTCTGCCAGTTTGTTGCGCAGAAAGACCATGCGCTGGCGCGCGTCCGGCGCGTACTCGCTATTCGGATAACGCTGCAATAGGGATTGAAACGATTGAAACGATTTGCGAGCATCGATCGGCGGCCGCTTACTCAAATCCGCCCGAAATAGCCGCTCGATGAGATTCGGAACGCCCTCGAAGGTCGCCAGACCTCTAATGTAGTACGCATAGTCGACTCGCGGATGGGTCGGGTTCTCGCGAATGAATTGATCCGCCTGGTCCTCGGCGGACTCCGGCGCGCGATTCATGTAGTAGGCGTACATCAAATCGAGCTGCCCCTGACGCGATACGTTGGCGAACGGATAACGCGATTCCAGCTCCTCGTAGACCTTGACCGCGTTCGTATAGTCGCCGCTGTCGAGGTCTTTCTTGGCCGTCTCATAGAGCTTGTCGGCCGTGAGCCCCTTCCTTTTTGTCTTAGTGGTTCCACAACCGCCTGTCACCGCGATCGCCGCCAGTAATATGCTCACGAGCAGTGTGCGCACGAATGGATTCTTATTGTTCGACATGGCTCTGATTACTTCGATCGAGGGTTGCTTGAGGCCAAAAAACAGGGGCGGCAGTATAGCGGATGCAACCCCGTACTTTGCGGCGCAAGGGAGTGGGGTTGAGTAATATGGCCGGATCCAACCATAGGTCCACCCCCTTGCCCAACGAGATCACTCAGCTGCTTACCGTGCCTCCGGATTCTGCCGGTCTGCGGTTGGACCAGGCTTTGGCGAATTTGCTCCCTGATTATTCGCGTACTCGCATAAAAGGATGGATCGAGACGGGTCAAGTGCGCGTGGATGGCCGAACTCTACGGCCGAAGGACAAGCTCATCGGTGGTGAGCAGATTCACCTCCACGCGAATATTCAAGCCGAAGTCGCCTTGGAGCCGGAATCGATTGCCCTAGACATCATCCACCGCGACAAACATCTTTTTATCGTCAATAAGCCGCCCGGGCTTGTGGTGCATCCTGGCGCGGGAAACTCCAAAGGCACGATGCAGAACGCCCTCCTCAATCTCGATCCTAAGCTGGCGGACCTACCGCGAGCAGGAATCGTCCATCGGCTCGATAAGGACACTAGCGGGTTGATGGTCGTGGCGCGAACGCTGCCCGCGCATACCGCACTCACCCAGATGATCGAAGCGCACGAGGTTGACCGTCACTACGAGGCAATCTGTGTCGGCATCATGACTGCCGGCGGCACCGTCGATGCTCCAATCGATCGTCATCCCACAGATCGCGTCCGGATGACAGTGCGTGGCAGCGGCCGCGAAGCGATCACGCACTATCGCGTCATTCATCGCTATCGCGCGCATACGCATGTGCGCGTTCAATTGGAAACCGGTCGTACGCATCAGATTCGCGTGCACCTTGCGCATATTAAATACGGCATCGTCGGCGATCGAGTTTACGGTGGACGCTTGTTGCCGCCGAAAGGCGCGACTCCGGAATTGAACGATGCGCTGAGAAACTTTCCGCGCCAGGCATTGCACGCCGCGCAACTGGAACTCGAGCATCCCGTTGCGCACAAACCTTTGAGTTTTGCGGTGCCTCTGCCGCCGGACATGCAAGAGCTTATCGGCGTACTCAAGCGGGACGAAGCACTAGGGACGCGAAGGAAATAGCGACTCCGCAGCGAAAGTTGATTCGAAACCAGAGCCATGCAAACGTTTTCTTTTCTAAGGCCGAATTGGCCCGCGCCCGCCAACGTGCGAGCCGCATCCACCTTCCGCACCGGCGGAGTGAGCCATCGTCCGTATGACGATCTCAATCTGGCCGTGCATGTCGGTGATGCGCCTGAAGCGGTGGCCGAGAACCGGCGGATTCTTCGGGCTGCGCTGCATTTGCCTGCGGAACCGTTCTGGCTCGAGCAAGTACACAGCGACACGGTGGTCGAAGCAAACGTGGTATCGCAAATTCCGCGGGCCGACGGGAGCGTGGCCCGAACGTCGGGAACGGTTTGCGCGGTGCTGACTGCCGACTGCTTGCCGGTTCTGTTTTGTAGTCGCGATGGCGATCGTGTCGCCGTCGCCCACGCAGGATGGCGCGGACTCGGCGCAGGGATTCTCGACAACACGGTTGGATCGCTAGGTCTGCCCGGCAACGAACTCATTGCCTGGCTCGGTCCCGCAATCGGCCAAAACGCCTTCGAAGTCGGCGACGACGTTCGCATCGCAATCCTGGCGCGCGATGCCGGGGCAGCGCACGCGTTTCGCGCCAACTCTCGCGGACGCTGGCAATGCGATTTGGTCGAAATCGCCCGCCGCAACCTCGCACAACTCGGCGTGCGCGACATCCATGGCGGCGAGTACTGCACGCACGCCGACGAGGAGCGTTTTTTCTCCTATCGCAGAGACGGCAAATGCGGGCGGATGGCGACGCTGATTTGGTTGGAATAAAGGGCCTGGGGCTCGGGGCCTGGGCCAGAGTGAACAGTTAGCAGTCAGTTGCAGTGTTGGCGCACGTGATACGCTCTTAGGATTCTGGCCCATGCCCCACGCCCTCACGCCCCATGCCCACTCTTGCCTGGATCGTCTTCTTCACCGCTCTCGGCGGCGCATTAAGCGCGTTGGCTGCATCGCTATTTTTGTTGACGCCGGAAAAAAAGCGCTCGGCCCTCTTGCCGCACTTGGTCAGTTTCGCAACGGGAGCGCTACTGGGCGCGGCATTGTTGGGCCTACTACCGCACGCCATTGAAGCGGCCGGAGTTGCAAGCGTCCATACGATCGGCCTGACGTTGTTGTTTGGGATTCTTATTTTCTTTCTGTTGGAAAAGTTTGTGCTCTGGCGTCACTGCCACGTGGAAATCTGCGAAGGACATGAGGAACCGCACGGTCATGGCATCATTTCGGATCACCAACGCGACGCGGCATCCGCGCGACTCATCCTCATGGGCGACGGCTTTCACAATGCCCTGGATGGCGTACTGATCGCTGCCGCGTTCATGACCGATCTTCATCTCGGCATCGTCACGGCACTCGCAGTGATCGTGCATGAGATTCCTCAGGAAGTGGGTGACCTCGCCATTCTGTTGCACGGCGGAATGAGTCGCGGCAAGGCGCTATTGCTCAACCTAGCCACGAGTCTGACCTCTGTGCTCGGCGGCGTGATAGCGTATTTTGCGTTGGGCACCGCGCTGCGCTTTCTGCCTTACGCGATAGCCCTCGCTGCGTCGAGTTTCCTCTATATCGCCGTCGCCGATCTAATTCCAGGCTTGCACCGCCGCGTCGACCCAGGCTCAGGGGCCAAGCAGGTCATTCTGATCTCGCTCGGAATCGCGCTGATTTACTTTACGCACGAGACGATGCATTGAGGAAAGGGCCTGGGGCGTGAGGGCATGGGTCAGATCGAAAACGACATTGATTTCGAACACGGCTCCCCCAACATAGCGCACTAAGTGTTCTTACCCAGGCCCCAAACCCTCAGGCCACCGTAGGTTTCCATGCGCCAAGACAAGTTAACCAGCAAATTCCAAACGGCGTTGGCCGACGCGCAATCGCTTGCGCTCGGACGTGATCATCAATTCATAGAAGGGATGCATCTGCTGACCGCCCTGCTCGATCAGCAGGGCGGATCGGTGCGGCCGCTGTTGGATAAATCCGGTGTCAACATCAACGCTCTGCGCTCCCAATTGGGGGACGCCTTGGACCGGCTGCCGAAAGTGGAGGGGACCGGCGGCGACGTACAGGTAGCCAACGATCTCGCCAAGCTGCTCAATCTCGCCGACAAGCTGGCGCAGAAGCGTGGCGATCAGTACATCTCCAGCGAGCTTTTCGTGCTAGCCGCATTGGAGGACAAGGGGCAATTGGGAGCGATTCTACGGAACGCGGGCGCGGTGAAGGGCGCGCTCGAAAAAGCGATCGATGAAGTGCGCGGCGGCGAAAAAATAGACGATCCCAATGCCGAAGAGGCTCGCCAGGCTCTGGAGAAGTACACCGTCGACCTCACTGAGCGCGCCAGCCAAGGCAAGCTCGATCCGGTCATCGGGCGCGATGACGAGATTCGGCGCACCGTCCAAGTGCTGCAACGTCGCACCAAGAACAATCCGGTGCTGATTGGCGAGCCGGGCGTCGGCAAGACGGCAATCGTCGAAGGCCTCGCACAGCGCATTATCAATGGCGAGGTCCCGGAAGGTCTGCGCAGCAAGAAAATTTTGGCGCTCGACATGGGCGCACTGATCGCCGGCGCAAAGTATCGAGGCGAATTTGAAGAGCGTCTCAAGGCCGTGCTCAACGATTTGAAGAAGCAGGAAGGCCAAATCATTCTCTTCATCGACGAACTCCACACCATGGTCGGCGCGGGCAAGGCCGAAGGCGCAATGGATGCGGGCAATATGTTGAAGCCGGCCCTCGCGCGCGGCGAGCTGCATTGCGTCGGCGCGACCACTCTCGACGAGTATCGCAAATACATCGAGAAGGATGCAGCGCTCGAGCGGCGTTTCCAAAAGGTGTTGGTGAACGAACCTTCCGTCGAGGACACCATCGCGATCCTGCGCGGACTGAAAGAACGCTATGAAGTTCATCATGGCGTCGATATCACCGATCCCGCGATCGTGTCGGCTGCAACTCTTTCGCATCGCTACATCAGCGATCGTCAGTTGCCCGACAAGGCCATCGATCTGATCGATGAAGCGGCGTCCCGTATCCGCATGGAAATCGACTCCAAGCCGGAGTCCATGGATAAGCTGGAGCGCCGCACCATTCAGCTCAAAATCGAGCGCGAAGCCTTGAAAAAGGAATCCGACGACGCGTCTCGCAAGCGTCTCAAGATGCTCGACACGCAAATCAAGGAGTTGGAAAAGGAGTTCGCCGACCTGGAGGAAGTCTGGAAGGCGGAAAAGGCATCCGTACAAGGCGAAGCGCAAATCAAAGAGGAATTGGAGCGCGTGCGTACCGAACTGGAAACGGCGCGCCGCGCGCAGGATTTGCGTCGTCAGGCTGAATTGCAATACGGCAAGATTCCCGAACTGGAGAGCCGCTTGCAACAAGCCGTTGCCGCCCAGAAGACCGAGAAGACTCTGCTTCGCAACAAAGTCGGCGAAGAGGAGATCGCCGAAGTGGTGTCGAAGTGGACCGGTATTCCGGTGGCGAAGATGCTTGAGGGCGAAAAAGACAAGCTCCTCCGCATGGAGGAATCGCTGTCGAAGCGCGTGGTCGGACAGAGCGAAGCGGTGACGGCCGTCGCCGATGCAATTCGCCGTTCGCGCGCCGGTTTGGCCGATCCCAATCGCCCCAACGGCTCGTTCCTTTTCCTGGGCCCGACCGGCGTCGGCAAAACCGAACTGTGTAAGGCCCTTGCCGAATTTCTGTTCGACACCGAAGAAGCCATGATCCGCATCGACATGTCGGAGTTCATGGAAAAGCACTCGGTGGCGCGTTTGATCGGTGCACCGCCCGGCTATGTCGGCTACGAAGAAGGCGGTTATCTGACCGAGGCGGTGCGGCGGCGTCCGTACTCGGTGATCCTGCTCGATGAAGTCGAGAAGGCCCATCCCGATGTGTTCAACGTTTTATTACAGGTGCTCGATGACGGCCGCCTGACCGACGGTCAAGGCCGGACCGTCGATTTCCGCAACACCGTCATCATCATGACGTCCAATTTGGGTTCGCACGCGATTCAGGCCACCTTCGAAGAACGCGGTGTCGGTGAAAGCGACTACGCAAAAATGAAGGCGGCGGTGATGGAGTCCGTACGACAGCATTTTCGTCCCGAATTCATCAACCGCGTCGACGACATCGTTGTCTTCCATCCGTTGGGCTCGGCACAATTGCGATCCATCGTCGATATTCAGGTCGGGTATTTGCGTCGGCGGCTCGCAGATCGCGACATCCAACTTGAGCTCGACAATGCCGCGCGCGACTTACTCGGCGCAGCTGGCTTCGATCCCGTCTACGGCGCTCGCCCGCTGAAGCGCGCGATCCAAGTGCAGGTGGAAAATCCGCTGGCGCAAAAAATCCTGCGCGGCGAATTTGGACCGGGTGCGAAACTCAAAGTCAGCGCAGCCAAGGGTCAGCTCACGTTTACGAAAACGTAACTTCGACCGTTTATGCCGAGGCCACTTTGAGCACGCGCTGCGGCGCGGAAACTCCATAACCCTGCGCGTAGTCGACGCCGAGACCGCGCAGCATTTCGATAATTTCTTGGTTCTCAGCAAACTCGGCGATGGTTTGCTTGCCGGTGAGATGCCCGATCTCATTGATGGAGCGCACCATCTCGCGGTCGATCGGATCGTGCAGGATTTCTTTGACAAAGCTGCCGTCGATCTTCAGGAAGTCGACGGGAAAATGTTTGAGATAGCCGAACGACGAGAGCCCGGTGCCGAAGTCGTCCAGCGCAAATTTACAACCCAGCTGTTTCAGCGACTGAATGAATCGATTGGCCTGCGAGAAGCTGGCGATCGCGGCCGTCTCGGTAATTTCAAAACACACTAACGAGCCGTCGATGCCGCTGCGGTGAAATTGGTCGATGACAAAGGGCAGAAACTTATCGTCGCCCAAACTCTGGCCCGATAAATTGATCGAACAGAGTCCGAGCCGCTCGCGCTCGTCGGCCTCCGACACCAGCCAGCGCAAGGCATTTTCGATTACCCAGCGATCGATACTCGGCGTAATACCGAAACGCTCGGCCGCCGCGATGAACTGATCGGGTGCGACCAGCTTGCCTTGTTCGTCGCGCATGCGGAGCAACAGTTCGTAGTGCAGTCCCTTTTCGACATGCTGCAGAGGCTGAATCAACTGGCGGTGAATCTCAAAGCGCGCGTCTTCGAGGGCGCTATTGATGCGCGCCGCCCATTGCATCTCGCGGCGCCGCCGCATGAGATCGATGTCGTTTTCCTGGAAACTATAGACGCGATTCCGGCCCGCCTCTTTTGCTGCCGCGCATGCGCTGTCCGCGGCCGACAGTAAAGCCGCCGCGTCTTCGCTATCCGCCGCCACCGGCACGACGCCGAGGCTTGCGCCCAAACGGAAAGTACGTTCTTCCCAGACAAACTTGTAGTTGCGTATCGCTTCGCGCAGCGTCTCCGCGGTGCGCATCGCTTCATCGCGCGAACAACTCTCCAGCAAGATGCCGAACTCGTCGCCGCCCAAGCGCGCCACGGTGTCGCGCCAGCGTATTTTCGATTTCAGCAAGCCCGCCACTTGACCGAGCAACGCGTCGCCGGCGTTGTGACCGCAGTTGTCGTTGATGATCTTGAATTGATCCAGATCGAAGTGCAGCAGGGCATACGATGCTTCGCGCGCCTTGGCGCTGCGCAGCGCGCGCTCGACGCGCGTTTCGAATTCACGCCGGTTGACCAGGCCGGTCAAAATGTCGTGACTCGCGTGATACGACAGTTTGCGATTCAATTCGCGGCTTTCGCTCACGTCGTGGAATACCAGAACGCCGCCCGCGATTCCGCCGGCCTCGTTGCGAATCGGCGAGGCGCTGGTTTCGATGTACAACTCGTTGCCGTCGCGTCGAATCAACAACGTCGGCCGTACCGACTTGATGGTATGAGCGCGGCGGATCGACACCGACAGCGGATTCTCCAGCGGCTCGCAGGTTTCCTCGTGGAAGCTGCGGAAGATTTCGTCGATCGCCCGGCCATAGGCATCGTCGATGTTCCAACCGGTGAGCTGCTCGGCAACCGGATTCAAATAGTCGATCCGGCCCCGCGCATCGGTCGTGATCACACCGTCGCCGATCGACTGCAGCGTGATTTGCGCGCTTTCTTTTTCGCGGAACAACGCGTCTTCGTAGCGTTTGCGCTCGGTGATATCGAGTTCGACGCCGACTAAGCGGCGCACGCGGCCACTTTCGTCGCGTCGCGCCGTCGCGCGGCTGACGACCCAACGCCAGGCGCCGTTCCGATGACGCATGCGGTGCACGCTCTCGAAGTACGCGGCGTCACCGGCCAAGTAATTCCGCAACTCGGTTTGCACGCGCTCTTGATCGTCGGCATGAACGAGCTGCCGCCAATCCTGCGGCGGTTTGTGCTCCTCATCGTCGAACCCGAACATGACTTGCCAGCGCGGCGAGAAGTAGGTGGAATTCGTGATTGCATCGAAATCCCACAGCCCGTCATTCGCGCTAAACAGCGCCAAGTCGTTTCGCTCTTGAAGATTGGCCAAGTGCCTTTCGAAACTCTGCCGTTCCAATCCAGACGCATAGCTCGCGCCCAAGAGTTTCAGCGACAAGTGCAAATTCACATCCCAGCTCTCGCGCGGATGCGTCGCGCACAGGGCCATGAATCCGCAAACTCGTCCCTGCACCGCCAATCCAATCAGCAGGACGGCGCCAACGCTGAGTTCGGCAAAGCGCGCTGCTTCGCGCGCCAACTCCGGGCGTGGATTGCTCGTGTCGCGAATCTCGACGATTCGCATCGGCTCAAGTTGGCCCCACAGGTATGGAAACGCGAGCAAGCGCTCGCCGCACAAAACTTCCGGATTGAAAGCGGCGAATAAACCGGTCACTCCGAGCACGCGTTCGATACGCTCGTGATCGGCATCGAAGGTCGCCACGATCATCGCATCGACACTCAGCGCCTCGCGCAGCGCTTCGCAATCGCGCTTAATCTCGATTTCGCGTTGCGGGCCCTGCAGGTTTTGAAATTCCACCGCCGCTTTGGTGAGCAGAACATCGAGCCCTGCGGTGCGTCGTTGCTTGACTCCGGGTGCGCGCGCTATGGACCAAACCGGATTTTCGGACGCAAGTTGCGCGCTGACGCTATTAATCGTCTGCCCCCTAATCGGCGCGTGATCTGGGATCGGCGCGTGATCTGATCCCACCTCCCCCATCCCTGGCCCGTGTAGTTGCTCGGCCATGCGAATTTTTTGCCCTTATACGTTGTATGAGTCGTCTAATTACCCTGGCGGCCCTAGCAGTTGTCCGTCACTGCGAGGCTCTTGCTTCGAATGCGTTTAAGATCTGTGTACATTCTGGCATACGCCCTGATGAATGCAAGCTAAGCGGCTGTCTCGACTGGCAATTACAGTTCGCCGTTGGCTCAACCAGCGGCGACTCAAACCCCTGCCTAGCTAGCGGGTATGATGCCGCTCGCACGGTTTCCCAAGAAAAATAGCGCCAAATTCATTCATGCCGCCGTATTCACGCCTAACTGCATTCGCCTTCCTTGCTGTGGCGATGCTTTGGAGCCTGGCGCTTTTTCTACGCTCGGCGCCGTATACCCCCGACGAACCGCGCGAATTCGATTTAGCTTGGAACATGCTCGGCCAGAGCGACAAAGCGGTGCCTTTACTCGCAGGCGAACCGTTTTGCGAAAAGCCGCCGCTCACCTATTGGGCGGCCGCCGCCAGCATGGCGGTGTTTGGAAAGACTCCGGAGGCAGCGCGACTGCCAAATCTGCTGTGGATTGCGATCACTCTTGCATGCTTGCTGAGTTGGATTCGACGCGTCGTTCCAGCAGACCGGAGCGAGCAGGCCGTTGTCTTGACGACGCTCACTCTCGGTTCCGCATTCCTGCTGTTTCGCGTGCAAATCTGGTTTGCTACCGATGCGCCGTTAGTTGCAGCGACAGCAGTCGGACTGCTCGGTGCATGGCGCGGTCTGCAAGCGGACACGCGCCGCGAACGGCTCACTGGCTACGTGCTGCTCAATTTGGGACTCGCCGCCGCTTTTTTCTCCAAAAACCTATTGGGCTGGCTCGTTCCCGTCGCAGCCTTTGGCGGCATGGTAATTTGGGAACGCCGTTGGCGCGAATTGCTGCGTTGGGAACTGTACGTCGGAGTTGTGTTGCTGCTAGCGCTCATCCTCCCTTGGCTGCTGGCGGTCGCTCGCCACGAGGATGGCGCTCGGTTGCTGCGTATCTTTCTGATCGACAACACGCTTGGACGCCTGCTCCCAATAGCAACCGAGGATCAGTATCAGCTCGGGCACCGCAACCACGTCGGCAAGTATCTCCTGGAGTTGCCGTACTACCTGGTTCCTTGGACGTTCGCCGCGATCGCTGCGCTGCGATGGGGATATCAGCAATTGCGCACGACGAACACTGTCCGACGAGCGCTGCGATTTACGGCTCTGTCGATTCTGCCGGGATTTCTATTCTTATCGCTGTCGAAAACCGCACGCGACGTCTACGTCGCACCGGAACTACTAGGCTTTGCGATGCTTCTCGGACTTTGGTTCGGGTGTGGATTCGATGCTGCTCAGCGTTTCGATCGACTGTGCCTAAGATTCACGACGGTCCTTGCAATTCTCGTTGGCGCCCTTTTCGTCGCTTTGAGCATCGCAATTCCACTCGTGCAAGGCGCCGCGAATTTATCTTGGCTATCTTTTGCCGGCGCGTTCTTCACGGTTATCGTGATTGCATGGCTGATGAAACGCTTGCAACGAACTTGGCCGACGCTAAGCGGCGCGGTCACTGGCTGGGGCTTCTACTCCTTCGGAATCGTTGCAGTGTGCGCATTCCTCTTTCCGGCGCTCGATCGTTCACAGGATTTACGCCCGACGGCGCAAGCGGTCGCCGCTCAATTCGGCTCCCGCCCCATTGCCGTCCTGCGGGAAGATGAAACGATTCGCGCCTATCTGGACTTCGGCGGCAACATCGCGGCGACGAATCTGCGTTCCACCGATGAGGCGGTCGACTGGCTCAGTGCCGACACGCGGCGCGTTTTGTTAGTCGAGCTTTGGACGGATCACGTCACGCCGGCGGCGCGCGCAAAACTCGCATCATGGCGCTCGAGCTGGCGAAACCTCGCGCCGGTCGACGTCAATCCAAGTGCCGCTGAACTGCAAAAGCGAGGCCTGCAAGTGTTGTGGCAATACGAAGTGCCCGGCGGCAGAACTTATGGTGTACTGAGTAAGTCCTAATTCGCCAACGCGCAGCATGATACGGCCATGACCGCACCCGCTTCCGCCTCGAACCAGCAGCATCGTCCGCCTAAGCGCGGTCACGAACATGGTCATGGTCATGATCATAAAGATGGGCACACTCATTCTCACACCGACGGTAGGCATGAGAATCCGCAGCGCAATCGGCGCCTGCTTGGCTGGGCGACCCTTCTGACGCTTGGATTCATGCTGGTGGAATGCGCCGGCGGTTTCGTCGCCAACTCTCTCGCCCTGCTCGCCGATGCCGGACACATGCTGACCGACGCAGCCGCGCTAGCGCTTGCGTGGGCGGCACTGCACCTCGCGCAGCGCAAACCCGACAGCAAGCGGTCTTTCGGTTACCACCGAGCACAGGTGCTCGCGACGTTCGTCAACGGAGTGGGCCTGCTGCTCGTCGTGGGTTGGATTGCGATAGAGGCTGCGAAAAAACTCAACTCGCCGACGCCGGTGAACGCGCCCCTAATGCTAACCATCGCGACACTGGGCGCCCTCGTCAATATCGTCGTCTTTGCAATGCTACGGTTGGGCGATCGCGATGACATGAACATCGCCGCCGCCGTGTTGCATGTGTTGGGCGATCTACTCGGTTCGGCCGGCGCAATTATCGGTGCGATCGTGATTCAGATGACCGGCTGGCTGCCGATCGATCCGCTGCTCTCGGTATTGCTCTGCGCCTTGATCGTGCGTAGCGCTTGGGCGCTCGTGCGCAGATCGACGCATATCTTACTGGAAGGCGCGCCCGACTGGCTCGACCTTGCACAGCTGCGCGCAACGTTGCGCGAACACGTTCCCGCAATTACCGATGTTCATCATGTTCATTGCTGGTCGCTGTCGCCGCGCGAGACGTTGCTCACGTTGCACGCGACTGTGACAACGACGGTCGATCACAACGCCATTCTCGCGGAATCGCAGCGCGTGCTTGCGAAACACTACGGCATCACGCACGCAACCATTCAACTTGAATACGGACCCTGCGTCGATGAGGGCGCTCCGTGCGGGCCGAATGGCTAGCGCCAGCCAACTGGCAAGCTGGCCCGCTGGCCAGAGCGTCCGGAAAATCTGGCCAGCTAGCCAGTGGCTAGTTTGCCTAGCGAAGCTGCTTGTTTGCTTCGGCAAACAACCGGCTAAGCGTCTCGCGCAGCGCTTCCTGCATGGCTGCTATATCCGCGGGACTCACGACCTTCGGCACTCTGATCGGCTCGCCGACCGCAATGACGACGCGCGCAAACGGCAACGGCAATATAAATCGATCCCACGCGCGAAATTTAAACACACGGCTCGCGGCATACGAAATCGGGAGAATGGGTTTCCCGGCCAGTTGCGCGATAAGTAGCGCGCCGCTCTTGGCTTGGTAACGCGGCCCGCGCGGGCCGTCCGGCGTGATCAGTAGCGAAACCTTATCCTTGACCACAGCAAGATAAAAATCGCGCAATGCGCGCGCGCCGGTGTAACTACTCGAACCGCGTACGATATGCCCGCCCAGACGTTGCGCCGCCCTCGCACCCACTTCGCCGTCCACTGATGGACTGATCATGAATCCCAATTTCAATCCCAGCGATCGTTTGCTCAACAGATAGCGGACGCCGAGTAACAAATGCTGGTGCCAGAAACAAGGAATGACTGCGCCATACTCCTGCAATGCCGCGTCGAAGTGTGCGTCGCCCAACACGCGTTCGATGCGATAACTTGCCCACAGGGCGCGCACCAACCCGAGAGCAAGCGGCATTCCGACGGCGTAAAGCGCCTGCCGCAAACGAGTTAGACGTCGACCCGACCGCGTGATTTGTCGGTAGGTTGCGGAATGCTGGTCACTGGGCGTCGGCGCGTCATTCACTCAGAATTTACTCATTCTGCTCAACTCAACACGAGGTGTCGCCGCATTGTCTCGGATGATTGCTAATCGAGCAATCGAATCGATCCATCCAGTTACAAAGTGTCGATTCGAGTCGAGCGTACGACGGCATGCGCCGCATCGATATGGCCGGCACTGGCCTCGTGGTTGAGGAGTCCGAGAACGTGGTTAAGGTGGGAACCCGGTCCGTAAACGAGAACGTGCAATTGACCATTCAGGTGCCCTTCAACACCAATCTGAAGCTGCACACTGTCAACGGCGGCGACATTGTTGTGGATCACATCGTAGGCGATGTAGAGCTCGAAGATACAAATGGCGCAATCACCGCCACGCACATTTCAGGCACGGCCGTGGTGAACGCGTTAAACGGAAAGGTGCTGGTTTCGCTGGATAAGATTAGCGGCGACAAGCCCATGTCCTTCAGCTCGCTCAACGGCGACATCGATGTCACTCTGCCGGCCGACATGAAAGCCAAAGTCAAGTTGAAGACCGACAACGGCGCGGTCTACAGCGATTTCGATATTCAAATGGACGCCTCGGTTCGCAAGCCAGTGGTGCAGGAGAGTAAATCGGGCAAAGCGAAGTTCCACGTGCAATT